>Ga0209641_10003224_pt1 | contig 13711 bp, 11 predicted proteins | sample RifCSP16_1_FD_184022 | JGI IMG/M metagenome (GOLD analysis project Ga0209641, IMG submission 184022) | Soil microbial communities from Rifle, Colorado - Rifle CSP2_sed 16_1 (SPAdes) (version 2) | ecosystem: Environmental > Terrestrial > Deep subsurface > Rock core/Sediment | place: Rifle...
CGGCTTGGTAGACCTGTTCCACTGCTCGGCGCTCGGCATAAGTCATCTTGGTCATACTTCTCCTCTCGGTGGCCTTCCAGTCACCAACACACTATAGTCCTTCCAATCGCTTCCTTGTAACCCTTGCTTCAACCCATTGTTGAACGTCTTGGTCTGCCCGCACCACATACATGTACCTTCTGATGTAGGCCCATCTGGGGGCTCGATCAGCCAGTGATGTGCGGTACAAGGCGTGGCTACCTCAACTTCCATATCCTAACCCTCCTTACTCGTCTACTACACTACAGGGTTGGGAAAGGGAGTTGGTAGCTAGCCAAGGAGGGTACGTCCTTTAACTCCACCTTCTCAACCCTATACCGTAGTAGACCCTAGCAGGGGGGACTAGACCCCACCCTGCGCAGTGTCAGTGGACTGAGACCTGTGCTTGACGCTCGACCAGTGCCTGTTCGTACCGGCCCTGCAACTCCCTGACGAATGCCTGGAACGTCTCAGAGTTGTGGAACGCGACCCTGTGCTCATCCCTGTTCCCGTCTGTGAACCCGATCAGTATGGTGTTGTCGGCAATCGGCTCACTAGGGTCATCGTCAGGCCCGACCTCGAACTCGAACACGCCTGAGCCGTCTGTCTCATAGGTCGGCTCACCGTTTGTAGCCTCTGTACTTACCTGTCTGATCTTCTCTAGGCACCCTGCACAAACGTTCCCAGTGAACGTCCCGTCCACCATCTCATCGCCGCTATCCTCCAATACCGTGTACGTGACGTGAACAACCGGTGTCCTATCACAGTACGGCAGACCAGCAACCTCGCAGCGGATTGCTCCAGTCTCCAGCATAGTAACTACCCTTCCAGACACGAGAGCTAGTCGCGCCTGCTAGGGTCTACTACTTGTGCTCTGGTATCCCCAGCCGGGTGGGTCGGCGTTTGTTTGGCTCAGATGACCCGTTGTTAACGTGCGGGGGAGTTGCGCCCCCATGTGCGATCTACAGGTAGTATAACACAGTGCTTGATGCTTGTCAAGCGTATTATGTCAAGTGCAGAGAATTCGATAGACGCATAGACAGCGCCTATAAGCTCATTAGTCTATACAGTTCCCTCCCTGCAACCACTCACTCGTCTACATCCCTTAACAATTGCTCCCGACTTGCGCCTAACTTAGCACCCGCTAATCTAAGAATTTAAGGTCGAACCCCCTTGACAACTATCTCATAGTGTGCGATGATGTAGTCGGACATAGCACCTTACAAACAGAATAGTTGAACTCGCGAGCCGTCACAATCAAGATGACGGGCGCGCACGTTCGACTTAGTGTAAAGGAGAGTCAGAATGACTACTGAAGTTCGGACTATCGATCAATTGCGCGAGCAATTCGAGTCGATACGAGCAACCGGGTCAGTCAAAGACGTTCTCGCGCTTGCGAAGCAGATCACGGTCGCAGAGGCCGCTGCTGAACGGGCCGAGCGCGATGCAGTGAACGCGGCTGCGAAGGCTGAGTATGAGGCAAAGGCTGCGATCTTCGCAGCGATCACTGAGCCGCTCGCAGAGAGCGTCAAGCGGGCCGCGAGCAAGGCGCAGAGCGCGTGCGTAGAGGCTGAGGTCAACGCACTGCGCATCAACGTTGCGTACAGCGCAGACGGCCTCGAACCCGCTGTAAGCGTTCTGCTCGATGGCCCAGGCGTGCCCAAGCTCACAAAGACGCGCAAGGCGTCGAATGGGGGCACGGGGGCACGGGGCCGCAACGTCTACGTAAGCCCGACAGGGGAGCGCATCGAGTCCACACGCGACTTTCTCGCTCGCTTCAATGTGCCAGTGCCCGACCAGGGTATGACGCACAAGGCCCGCGCAGTCGCGGCGCAGCAGGGCTGGACTGTTGAGAGCGTGACAAACGGCGCGTAACTAAGTCAGGGGAGCCGAAGCTATGTCCCGGCTCCCCTCTCTTTGTGCCAGGCGCAGAGAACAGATGTTCGACACCCTAACGTTGACGCTCAGGTGACTACCCCCTTACGCGCACGAGCGGGTATGGCTTATGCTTCCTACTCTACGCTACCACACCGTATATACAATACCGAACACTTGTTCGTATCACCTAACTGGCGCCTATTTGTCAATCAGAGGAACCGGAGTAAGCGACCGCGCTGTGCGCTTCTTGGTCGCGAAGGGATTATAAGGCGCGATAGAGTCGATGGTGGCCTTAAGCGCGGACACTTCACCCATCATAGCAACTCTAGCCAGACCTGTAATGTGTTCGGTCAGGACACGGTTAATCAGATAACTACGCCTTTTCATCATGGCGGTGCGGTCGATCAACTGAGTCGGAGTGAGGGCACCTGTAGCCGGTCTCGCCTTTGGTCCACCCATCTTCTCTACTCTGGCGCACTCCTTCTTATGGTAGACCTTTAACATTGACTCAGCCCATACTCTTACACAGTTCAGATGGATGCGCTCATAGGCGTATACTGACCCTTTGTTCTTAGCGAACTTCCTGACTATAACAAATTGGAGGGAGCCTGGATTGATCGCTTCGTTACAGGTCTTACAAACCGCTGTACCGGCTCGGTTCTTCCTCGACAAGTTCAACATTCCTAGATACAAGGTTCTCCTCTCGAAAATTCGATTCTCAATACTACTGGATAGTATATCAGATGTTTCGAGTAGTGTCAATATGTTCATCAGTGTATACTATATAGATACCTCCTATAGGTGGGATAGGCGCTCGCTGATAGATGTATTCGATAGTGACTATAGACAGCACCCCATCTCGAATCCCCCTACATACAGTACTCTGTGTATACGAATCGAAATTTCAAGTTCCTCTCTGTATCCTTCTATGTACACGTCTATCTATTGCTGTCATAGACAGATCATGCTACACTACGCTTAGAGCTGCGAATGTAACCAGGAGACTCTCTTGCAGGAACCACTAGAACCTGACATAATAGAGGAGGACACAGAGGAGACCATCCTCGCCATGATTCCTCTTATGTCAGGCAGTTCTCGTAAGGCTCGATACTTGAGTTGGCGAGCGACGGGGTTCAGCGTGAGGGAGGCAGGTAAGCTAGCCGATGTACCGCAGAGGACTATTGTACACTGGCGGGCGAATGACCCAGAGTTCGCAAAGTTCGAGTCAACAGGTTTAAGGGAGTTACAGCGGAACCTCTCGACTGAGGTCATGCGTATGGAGTTCCTCAGGAATATGCGGTTGGCGCTAAGCAGAGATTCCCAGATACTCATGAAGGCCGCGACGGAGTTTGAGGAGTTGAGTCCTACTGAGTACGACTATTTAAAGAGGATACGCCCGTTGTATAACCCATCGGAACTCCTCGCTCTTGAGCGTGCTATGATTCCAGAGATAGAGGGTGGGCGAGCGGTTGCAAAGGCGTCAGTGACGATTGTCCTTAACGGTGAGACATTGGAGTCCGAGCAGGCTAAGAGAGCGGCGGTCAGACAGTTGTTGGAGAAGTTCCAGGTCAACGGTCAGACCGTAGAGTTGATAGAGACAGGTAATGGTAACAGCGGTACCGACTAAGACGACGGACGATCTCACGGAGTTTGAGACCCGTGTCATCGCCGCGCGGGATGGCGACTTAGCAAACTATGCCTGGGCAGTACATGGCTTGCAGATTGAGCCATATCAGTTGGCCTGGGAAGAGGCATTGGAGACTAGAACTCGCCTCGTAATCATATGTCCGCCAGATACCTACAAGAGTACCACGGTAAGGCTCTGGTGTGAGCGTGCGATTGGTCGAAACCCCAACATCAGAATCTTGTGGTTGCAGAACTCCGGTGAACAAGCCCAGAAGCAGGTTATGACTGTTGGGGCCACCATCAAGAGCAACAATGTGTATAAGGCGGCCTTTCATATTCAAGAGGATGAGGAGGCCCAGTGGACAAAATCGGTCTTGTTTGTCAAGAGAGGGTTCAGTAGTCCAGACCCTACACTTATGGCCACAGGACTCAATGGCCCATATCAAGGACTCCACTTCGATGTCATCGTGATTGATGACCCGACGAATCAAGAGGATGTCAGGAGTCCGACAACAATGGACAGCCAGCGCCAGAAGATTCGTGGTGTGGTGCTGGATAGGCTTGTAGAGGGCGGCCGAATTGTTACTATCCTAACCAGATGGGGCGCAGACGATCTGGTACCAACCTTCGAGGAGATGTCGTTTGCCATCGTAGCCATGCCGGTTATAGGTGACTACCCTTGGGGTGGGACAATCTCCGAGAGGCGCTTTACTGAGGAGCGTATAGAGAGGATTAGGCAAGACAAGGGTGACGCCCTCTTTTCCCTTACCTTCATGTGTGATGTCCAGGGGATGTTGGGGAATATTATTAAGAGGGAGCAGATCGAGTATTGGGATAAAGATAGCCTGCCGGAGCATAGACTACAGGTATTTATGGGTATCGACCCAGCGGCTAGTCTTAGAACGCAAGCCGACTATAGTTGTATAGCGACGGTAGGGCTCGATGCACAGGCCCGGAAGAAGTATTTGTTGGATTTGTGGACGCTACGAGCAGAGGTGCCGGACTTGAGGAAGGAAATACTCAAGCGGGCAAAGTATACGGCGGCGTTGAGGGGAGTGGGACTGGAGACTTCTGGGTTCCAGTTGAGTATTGTGCAGGACTTAAGAAGGGAAGGAGCGCGGGAAGGGGTTTCGCTGCCTATACAGGAGATTCCTTACAGGACGAGGCGGCTGGTGATGAGGAGGATTGTGGGTATAGATCGAGATAAGGTTGGTCGGGCTCTATATCTAAGTGCTCAGTTCAGTAGTGGTAGGCTTCTGATACCAAGGCAGCTACCTCTAGTAGATGGTGTGTCGTTAGAATCCGAACTCTGTAGTTTTCCATATGGCCGCCATGATGATAGGATGGACGCCATCACATTTGCCTGTATACTGGCGGATGCTGCCATCCCTCGTGACATCTACTTTAAGATAGGGAGTCCTTTTAGTGGCCGGCGATAGGTACTCAGAGGAGCCAGGACTCGGTATGGTCACAGACCAGTATATTGTGACGTTAAGAGATGAGCTTAGGCGTAAGCTCCAAGGCTCTCATCTGCGTATACAGGAGATTGAGGCCCTCAGATACTTAGAGGAGCCAATAGCCCTATCTCCTAGTGAGAGGCCGACGGGGCTGGAGGTCAGAGTAGGTTTGACTGCTGAGTTGATTGAGAATGTCAAGTCGGCTCTTACAGCCAATAGGCCACACGTCAGACTGTCGGCGCTAAGAGAAGGGTCAACCGCGCAGTCGAATTCCAGTGATCGAGAAGCTTTCTGGGATGAATTCCTCGACTATGTGAACTATGGTGCGCCAGTGCTACAGGAGTTTGTAGACGCGCAGGCGGGGCTGGGGATAGGTATCCTTAAGGCTGCCTATTACCCCTGGCCAAAGGACGCCCGGAAGAGGAAGGCGGGTCAGACAGACACAGACTATCTTGACCAGCAAAGAGCACTGAAGAAAAAGTGGGGGCCACCATTCAGAGTAGTCACGGTACACCCTCTGGCGGTAATGTTTGAGTTGGGGGATGGCTGCGACCTTGCACGAGTGATTGATTATTCTTACAAGTCAAAGAGGGACACCTATGAGCGGTGGGGTTTGTCCTATGATGAACCAGTGGTGTCCAGTAATCTCTCAACAGCAGTTGGACATCCAGCTATAGAGTCGGTGCCATATGGTGTGGCATCTGCGGACACCTGTACGGTGACTGAGTATTGGACGACCAAAGTACACATAATCCTTATCGACGACCGGCGTGTATATGAGCAGTCGCCTCCAGATGTTCGTTACTTTATCGCAGTGGGGAGGACTAACTCTAGTAAGGACCCGGATAAGTTTGGTATGAGTGTGGCTGAGGTTATGCGCCATGTGGAACCACATGTAAACCGGACTATTACGAGGATGGCTGAGGCAGCAGAGTTACTTGTTAGGAAGCGCCTTGCGGTTGAGTTGCCAGAGGGTAGCACAGAAGACCTGGCCTTAGGCGAGGACAATATGCCGCAGGCCAATACGTGGGAGTTCACCCCCGATAGAGCAAAGGCGCTGCCGGCTGGGGCGCAGATCAGAGACCCGTTTATGGGTGCCGAGCATGTGTATGAGGCCATGCCCATGATTAACCTCCTACTACAGATGGCAGGGCAACACGGTATCGCGCCGATCTTCAAAGGGATACCTCCTGGAGCGGCTGGGTCAGGCTACAGAGACAACAGCTTGTATATGATGGCCAGGAGCCAATTCCAATACTTAGTGGAAGCCTATGCGAGTTGTCTGGGGCGACTTATCGAGTGGTTGGAGGATATGGTTGTCCTCCGCGTCAAACAGCCGGTTTATCTTGGCAACCTAGAGTTGAAGCCAAAGGATATATCCGAGTATCCGGTCAAGTACAGAGTAGATGTTGACCCTTATCTTCCTCAGAATGTAATCGCGGAGGGTCAATTCTACGATGCTATGTGGGCACATGGCCATGTTGGAAGGCGTATAGTTATTGAGGAAGGGATTAAGAAGGGGCAGCCAGATGCTATCATGCGTGAGAGGATGTTAGAGGACATACAGGACTTGCTGAAGCCGGCACTGTATATGGATGTCCTCCAGACTCTAGGCATACCTTTGCCAGGACAGCAGCCGGCGGGTGCTCCACAGTTGTTGGGGCCTAATGGCGAGCCGATTGGACAGAACCCGATGGCGCCTATGGAACCGTCCGCGCCTGGTGGTGCCCAACAGCTAACTGCGGCAATGTCACGAGGCGGTCAGTCGAGGCAGCCACCTAACGAACCAGGCAGTACAATCCAGACGAATTCACAATGAGTACGAAGCCAGTAGTTGTTGAGGTTTGGGTCTGGGACCCTTGGCAGCAGCGTCATGTGTGTACTGGGGAGAAACTCCTATGGCGATAGTCTCAGGGCCAGAACTGGATAAGATTGCTAAGGAGGCTAAGGAGTGGTACCTTGAGATGCGTGAGTACTTGATTAAGGCGCTTGAGGGCGACGATTACCCGTTTGGTAGTGTCAGGCTTTCCCTCACTGAACAGGTCGCCAAGTACGACTCTATGACGCCTATGGACTGGTCAACCATGATCGAGAACTTGTATAAGAGGTACAAGGGGCGCCAAGGTGCTCTCAAGCTGGTCGGCGACGACATCGCTAGGTATCGTGGGCGGATGGAGAGGTTAAAGGCGAGGATGGGGTTAGGCAGCGAGGTCTCGACATCGACGGTTGACTTTGCTGGAGCAACAACGACTCCAGGCTCGGAGGGGTACAATGGGTAACCAAGAGAAGTACGAACCTATTGCCCGTGCCGCCGCGAAGATGTATGGGATACCTGAGACTATCTTCATTAAGCTAATTACACAGGAGTCGGGTTGGAACCCAGACGCGCAAGGGTCAAGCGGGGAGATTGGTATAGCTCAGTTTATGCCAGATACGGCCTCCTCGCATGGGGTAGACCCAAGTAACCCCGAAGACGCACTGTACGGTGCCGCTCAGATGTTGGCTGAGGACACTGAAGGGTTTGGTGGCGACCTCCTCAAGGGTCTAGCGGCTTATAATGCAGGGTCTGGAGCCGTCGCAAGTGCGATTGATAGGTATGGTGCAGACTGGGCTAAAGGGATACCGCAGAGCACACGAGGCTATGTAGCGAAGATATTGGAAGGGTCAGGTAAGCAATTAGGCCAGACTACCTGGGAGCCCTATCTACTTGGCGATACAAAACAGAAGCCACCTGGTGATTGGAGCGGGCTGGAGTCAGGAGCGTCCATTAAGTGGCCCTCCCCAGACGACTATGGCGGGGTCACTATGGACTACCTCAACACTATAGCCGCTATAGCCAGCGCCTACGCGACCGCTGAGATGCCTTTGCCTTCTGGTGCCCCCGACTATGCCCAGGCAGTCTTCGACGCGACGACTAAGGCGAGTGGGTACAAATCACCTGAGGATAAGCAGATCGCTCAGTTGACTGTGGCGAAGATGGCCACAGAGTTGAACCAAGGCAACCAGCTATTTCCTCTCACTATCGCCCAGATACAGCAGGGGTTGAGAGCGGGGGAGCAGGATATTGCCTTCCAGGGTCAACTCAATCCTCTCACCCTTGAAGAACTCCGTCAGAAGATCAGGCGTGGTGAAGTTCTCCTCCCACTCGAAATCCAACAGCTTGAGCAGGCCATAAGACTTGGTGAGCCGTTCGGTGGCGAGTCTGTCCTCCGTAGTGACTCCGGCTCTAAAGGTTTTAAGGACTATTGGAGCAGACAGGTCTAGATGCTAACCTGAAGTCTGACAAGGACTATATGGCGGGGTATAACCTGGCCAAAGCCGAGGGCGACCCTGAGAAGCGCAAAGGGTTGACAGACTATATAGACACGGTTATCGGCCTCATCAGCGCCGACCTTGGTGCGAGGAACCTTAGCGCCAATGAGGCGACTGCGGAGTTCCAGAGACATCTGGATGCCTTTAGTGAAGCCGGTACTCAGTTCCGTGGTATACAACCATATACGATACCGTCTGGCTCTAAGTTTGTGCCTGGGTTTGAAGAAGGCGGTATTGCGACTCAGTTGGGGATGAAGCCTTGGGAGGCGTCGCCGACCAGCTTCGACCCATTCAAGATGGCGCAGGACATCATAGCGCAGACGCCTAAGATCACTGATATAGGTGCGCCTACTGTACCGGCTGTAGACCAAGACGCACTTCAGACTGCCTTGAAGATGTTATATGGGACGAGTGGTGCTGGAGGAACTCTATAATGCCAGATACTGCTAGTTGGGTCAAGACCTACCAGGACACCCTAGCTCTAGGTCAGAATAAGGTTGCCCAGAGGATACTGGACTTCTTGGCGGGGACAAAGCCAGAACCTACTCCAGATGAACTCCTAGCATTGAAGGTTGCTAATCCTGTTCCACCCGGTGGTAGCTCTGGCCCAGGCCCCGTAGATGTCCAGCCTGGATTAGATTGGGCGCTGACCCAAGAGAAGATCGCGCTGGAGAAGTATATAGCGGAATTGACCTCTAATGCACAGAGGGACATCGCCCAATCCAACTCTGCTAATGTTGCGCGCCTCCAAGAGATAGACGCTAGCCTACAAAGGGAACTCCAGGCCGGTCGCATCACCGCTGAACAGGCGATGCAGTCTAAGGAACTCAAACAGAGGGAGTCGGAGTTTGCCCGAGACCTAGCCCTCCGTACTGTCTCCGAGCAGAACGGAAACGAGATCAATAAGGCTAGGGTAAGGTTAGACGAGATCAGGGTTGGTATCGAGCAGTCAGCGGAGGCCAGGCAGGAGCGCACTCTCCAAGCGCAACTCGCTGCCAACCCCGCCAACTTCGTCCTCTATGAGTTTTACAAGAGGGGAGGACAGCCTGGAGTTGCGGGTGGGCCTCAGGTGGCTGCTGGAGCAACACAGGGTGCGAACCTACAGCCAGCCTACAGTGACCAGACTCTACAGAGTATCGCAGCGTCTATTGGCGCACAGGGAGCGGGGCGGATACCGCCACTATACAATCCAAACTTAGGAGGTACAGGTGCATTTGGGGCCACAGTTCCCTCTCCTAACGATATGTCCAGAGCAGGCTTCGAGAGCTTGGACCCGACAGAGAGGGCCATACTCGACTCGTTCATTAGAGGCGGTGTAGAGACCCAAGCTGGTGTGCCGGAGTCCCGTGTGGCGATCAACCCAGAAGACTGGTATAGCCAACTCAATAAGTCGTTTGTACCAACAGTGGATACTGGGCCAGTAAGATACGGATAGGAGCAGAACGTGACTATGTTTGCACCGGCGGACCTTGGTACAGCCAGTAAGACATATGACCCCGACCCAACTAGCGCCGGCGTCCAGTATTGGCTCCAGCAGGCTAAGGCAGGTGTACCTGATTCCATGACCTATGTACTTAACTATCTTAGGGCTAGGGCCGGTATGGCTCCAACTGGCGGAGTCGTACCACAGCAGGTAGCTGGTGGCCAGACTGTACTACCTTCTCCTGGCTATGATTACGCGATAGGTCATGGTCAGCCGTACCGAGACGCCTCTGGTTGGCATAATCCTCCAGTGGGAGGTGCAGGTGGTGCGGTAGTGACACCTGGTGTTGGGGTCACTACCCTTCCTGGACAGGCTTCGCCTATTGCCCAACAGGCCGTAGATACGGCTAGGCAGTTCGCCAACGTTAGAGCGCCTGGTAGTGCTGGTATTATACCACCATCCCAACCTGTGGAACGGACACCAGTGAGTGGTAGCCCCGTTCAGGACTTCTACAGGACTCCAATTGGCCAGCAGACCATGGCCGACCTTATTAAGTACACAATTCATGCAGGTAAGAGTCGTATTAGGGAGCGCGAGAATACTTCCAAGTTTGGGGGTTACAGGTCAGAGAACCTTCAGAGGGCAGAAGAAGCTAGAATAGCCAGACGAGGATATGGTCGAGTAGACTAATGGCTAACCCTTGGGAGTACGAGTCGAGCGCGGCCTACTATGCCCGTAAGAAGGCAGTGTGGGAAGCTGAGGCTCGTCAAGCCGCGTTCAATGCCAGTGCAAGGAATGAACTGGCTACTCGTGGTTATGACCCCGACCTGTTCTATATGAAGCCAAGTCTGCTGGAACGACCTCGTGACATGATGGGGAGTATAGTCGCCAAACAGGACGAGGGGACTGGTGGGCTACTCGGTGCCTTCCTTGGCGGTCTCGGTAGTGTAGTAGAGGAGTCGCCTGTAGGTCAAGTTACCAAATCAGTCACGTCGCCGATACTTAAGGGTATAGACAAGACTACTAGCTTTGTCTTCCGTGGCAAGGTGCGCCAGCCTTGGGATGTCTTCAGGCCGCTTGTACAAGCGTTCGATTGGGAGCAGGCCAACGTAGGTAAGAACCTGTACAGGGGAGCGGTCGCAGCAGCAGTTACACCAGCTATAATGGTTGCTCAAGGCGAGTTGAACCCTGCTCAGGCATTCATGTCCGGTCTGGAGAAGACCAATAGACTGCCACCTCTGCTAACTGAGGTAGGGTCTATAGCCTTCTCCCCAAGTAGTTGGGTAGGTACAGGACTCTTCAAGGCGGCCGGTAAGATAGCCATAGGCGGTGGGGTGACTCTACGGGATTCTCGTATGTTGGCTCCACTGTTGAGTCGAGTAGGTGCTGATAGCTGGCTCTATCGTGGCGCGCCCGGACTCCTAACAAGTGGCCCTGGTGCGAAACTACAAGAACCAGTTGCGCTTACTAAGTTGCTAGAGAGGGCTAATAAGGTAGACCCTGAGCTAGTCAGACTATCGACTAACGAGGAAGTACTCCACTACGCCGACCTACATAGGAGTGTCACACAACAGATTAGGCGGTATATAGGTAGTACTCCCCTCCGAGCAACCATCGAGAGGCTTAACCCTAACTTCTTCGATACTGATATAGGGATTGTATACCTAGAGAGCCGGCGGCTGCCTCAGATGGGTGCTAGCTTCGCCGCCGAGAACGTAGATAGTATCGCTCATGCCCGCGACGTGGCCTTTGTGACTGAAGGGCCAACCAAGCTAATTGCAATGCCAGATGTTAACCGACTCACCCGCGCCCAGCAGTCTGTACTCAAAGACTACCGAGACTTGGGCCAGTTACAGGAGGGTCTTAAGGACGCCTTCACTGTCAAGTATAATAAGTATAGGCCTGTGAGAAGGAAGGTAGCCGTTGGTGAGAAGATTCCCTTCGCGGACTTTCTAGAGTCTCAAGGGATTTATACACATAGGCAGCCTCTTAAGGTTCCAGTTGGCGTCCGGGACTCTCGTGCCCTAGAACTTCAATTCCTTGAGGAACAAGTGGCCGGCCCAGCAATACCGGCAGTCAAGGCGCGTCTAGGAGCCAAACAATCCTTCCAGAAGATGAGGACTATCGCCACTCAAGCTGAGGGGGAACTGGCCGGTATCGAGTATCTACCTTTCGACCAGGCCCAACAGGCCCACATCATGCAGACGTTCCAAAGTATGGGCGACAGCTACTTTAAGGCTGCGACTAGCGATATCAGTCGGACGGCTAGTGAACTGTTGGCACTACAGGCACCGGAGTTAAGGTACTTGAAGGCGGGTCTGAGACCTATTGGCTCCACGAGTAAGTTCGAGGGGGCAACAGATAAGCTGGTCTCTGCTCTTTCCTACCTACAGTCCTTCAAGAGGTTTGCCACGAGGACGACCAAGGGGATGGTGTTCAAACCCACAAGTACAGTCGCTGAGGCGTTCCCTGACTTGGCCGACTTTACCAGCCGTATTAATGAGTTAGCTGAGCTACCAGCGGCTCAGAGGCGGACTGGCCTCCGCCAGGCTGCCTCCGAGATCAGCGATCTAATTAAGCCGGTCAGGGCAGAAGTGAGAGTCCTCAAGTCCAGACGTACTACCCTACTGAAGTCCATACGCGAGGGCTCCACTACTGTCCCTGAGTTCCCTGTCAATGTGCCGTATATGAACAGGTTCTACCCCCAAGACATTGGCCAGAGAGTCCTTGAGTATACCCAACCAGCAGTAGCCAGCGGTCTCGTCAAGAAGATTACCGAGTTCAACAACTCTATCCGACCTGTCATGGCCACTGCTGACGCGAGCTTCTTAGGTATCCAAGGTCTCCTTGGCCTTGCTCGGAACCCAGTCGCCTATGCTCAAGCCGCTTGGATGGCCACCGTACACCCTGAGTCTTATTATGAGTTTATGCGGGTGTCCGGCGAGACAGGTTATCTTAAGGAGTTCCTGAAGATGGGTGGCTACATAGCTAGCCGCCACGACGTTGGTGAGTTTATGCTCCCGTCGTTCCTGAAGAAGGCACCGGGGGTTGGTGTTATAGTTGAAGGTGCCAATGCCTGGTTCACCCGCTTTGGTAACACCATGAGGCTGAAGTTGTACGAGGCCGGTCGCCCACTAGCATTATCTAAGGGGGGCGAAGGAGAGTTGAGGGACTTGGCTACCTTCGCCGGCAAAGCCACTGGTTATGTCTCTGGTAAGCCCACCGAAGTAGAAAAGCTGGCTACCTTCGCCCCGCGATTCTTCCGTAGTCAGTTTGGCCTTATTGCCGATGCTCTGACGAAAGGGTCTATAGGCGGTGCCGAGGCTCGGCGTACACTCACTCAGTTTATTACCCTTGGGGCAGTTCTGACCTATGGTGCTAATAAGGCTATGGGTAACCCCACCGACTTCAACCCAACCAGTTCTAACTTCATGCGCATACGGGCACTCGGTCTAGACATCAGTGTGTTTGGGCCGTGGGATACTCTAGTCAAAGGAGTTATTGCTTCGGCTATCAACCCGCAGGAAGGTGTAGCTTATATGGCCAGAGCCAAAGCTTCCCCTGCGCTCGCCCGTCTCTGGGACGTATTTGCTGGCGAGACTTGGATAGGCCAGAAGATAGACTTCAGTACACCTGAGAACGCAATTAAGAGTATGGCCACGCTAGTAAGTGAGTCTGGCCCAATCGGTGTCCAACAGGCCCTAGAAAAGGGAGTGCCTACTTCACCTGAAATGATTGCAGGCTCGGCCCTTCAGCTAGCCGGTACTAAGGCCACTCCCTTGACTGCTAACGAGCGCCTGCAACAGTCTCGTGACCAGTTGGCCAGCCAATACTTCAACAAGAGTTGGCGTGATCTAGCGCCAGCCGACCGTGTACTACTTCAGGAGAGGTTCACAGACAAGCTGACCAAACCCGATGCCACTACTGAAGTCGGCAAAGCCTTCCAGCAACGGCGTGAGATAGGCGACAGGTACAAGCAGATGGCGGCGGAACTCGA
>Ga0209641_10003225_pt1 | contig 13707 bp, 10 predicted proteins | sample RifCSP16_1_FD_184022 | JGI IMG/M metagenome (GOLD analysis project Ga0209641, IMG submission 184022) | Soil microbial communities from Rifle, Colorado - Rifle CSP2_sed 16_1 (SPAdes) (version 2) | ecosystem: Environmental > Terrestrial > Deep subsurface > Rock core/Sediment | place: Rifle...
CGACCCGATACCCTCTTCGGCGTTACCTTTATGGTCCTCGCCCCTGAGCATCCCATCGTAGGGACACTGGTTAAAGATAATCCCAGGAGGGACGAGATACTCTCCTTTGTAGAAAAGGCCAGGAACGAGAACCTCATACAGCGCTCCGCCGCAGGCGCACCCAAGGAGGGGGTCTTCACGGGTCTCCATGTCATAAACCCTGTAACTAACGAGGAGGTCCCCCTCTGGATAGCCAACTATGCCCTGATGGAATACGGCACAGGGGCGGTGATGGCCGTACCTGCCCATGACCAGAGGGACTTTGAGTTTGCCAGGGCCTACAACCTACCCGTCCGGGTGGTGATTCAGCCCGAAGGAGTAGGGGCGTATTGCAATACGCCCCTACTGAGGCCCGAGACTATGAAGGAGGCCTATACTGGAGATGGCGTCCAGGTAAATTCCGGACCCTTTAACGGTCTACCCAATCAGGAGGCCATCCCAAAGATAATTGAATATCTAAAAGAGAAAAAACTGGGCGTCCCCTCCACAAATTACCGCCTGAGGGATTGGCTCATATCCCGCCAGAGGTACTGGGGGGCACCCATACCTATAATATATTGCAACGCCTGTGGCATAGTCCCAGTACCCGAAAAGGCCCTGCCTGTACTCCTGCCCCCTGTTAAGAAACTGAGACACTCCAGCCAGAGTCCACTGGCAGAGGTGGAGGAGTTCTTCCACACGCGTTGTCCAAGATGTCAGGGAGAGGCACGGAGGGAGGTGGATACTATGGACACCTTTGTGGACTCAGGGTGGTACTATCTCAGGTATCTATCGCCCAGGGATTCCAATAAACCCTTTGATAGCGAGCTTGTGAACCGATGGCTCCCCGTGGATCAATACATAGGTGGAGTGGAACATGCCATACTGCACCTCCTCTATTGCAGGTTCATAACAAAGGTACTTTGCGACATGGGCTACGTGAAATTCCAGGAGCCCATTAAGAACCTCTTCACCCAGGGGATGATAATCAAGGACGGCGCCAAGATGTCCAAGTCCAGGGGCAACGTGGTGAGCCCGGAGGATATTATCAAAAAGCACGGGGCAGATACCCTCAGGCTTTATATCCTCTTCATCGGGCCTCCAGAGAAGGACGCCGAGTGGAGTGACAGGGCAGTAGTCGGCAGTTCCCGTTTCCTCAACCGCCTCTGGCAGAAGGTAGCAGAGGAGGCAGAAAGGCTCAGAGACTTGCCAAGGATAAAGATTGAAACCCCTCAACTCTCTGAGGAGGCAAGACAGCTTTACAGGGCCACCCACCTTACCATAAAAAAGGTCTCTGAGGACATAGAGACCTCCTGGCATTTCAACACCGCCATTGCCTCCGTAATGGAACTCTTCAACCAGGTGGAGAAATTCAAACCTACGGTGTCAGTAAGTGAGGCAAGTCTGACAGAGAACATCCTCTCTCTACAGGTCCTCCGCCACTCCCTGGAGTCTATTACGTTACTCCTGGCCCCCTTTGTGCCTCATATCTGCGAGGAACTCTGGCAGGTCTTAGGTAACAAGCCCAGTCTCTTTGAACAACCACGCCCCACTTACGACCCCGAGGCCATTAAGGTAGGAGAAATAGAGTTGGTAGTCCAGGTAAACGGCAAGGTCAGGGGACACCTGGTGGTCCCGGTAGACCTCCAGGAGGAGGAGGTTAAGGCCAGGGCATTAGAGGACGAGAACGTAAAGAAATTCCTGGACGGGAAGAAGGTGGTGAACGTCATCATGGTGCCCAAAAAGCTGGTGAATATTGTGGTGAGGTAGAAGTGCCTTTTTAACTGAGATTCTTCGCTTCGCTCAGAATGACAGGTATTGTCGGTATGATTTTTCAAGGGTCTCTAAATATCAAATAAAACATGGACTTTCTTCACTTTAAAAACCATTTCCAGCGGGAAAAACTCCTGCCCCTGTATCTTATACACGGGGAGGAAGGGTTCTTCATAAAGGAGGCCGTCTCTCTCATCAAATCCCGCACACTGGAGGGTGATGACACCGGCCTGGTGGAGACGGATGGTGAAGTAACCTCTCTGTCTACAGTGATGGAGGAGGTAAGGACGCCCTCTCTCTTTACAAGCGGCAGTAGGAAATTAGTAATAGTACATAACGCCGATGGATTGTTTAAGGAAAGCAGTGGGGTGTGGGAGAGGTATATGTCTTCACCGCCAGCAGATTGCGTCCTGGTACTGGTCTGTAAAGATGTGGACACAAAGGGTGGGGCATACGATAAGATAAAGAAAAAAGGGGGCAGTGTTGATTGCAGGAGATTAAGAGGGAACGAACTCACGCCCTGGATACTAGAGAGGGTACGGCACTATGGCAAGCAGATTAGCCTTGACGCCTCCCGCATTTTACAAGAAAATGTAGGTGATAATCTCTTGTTGCTGGACGGCCACTTAGAGAAGCTTGCCCTCTACCTGGGTAGTCGCACGAGGATAGAAGTAAGCGACGTGGAAGAACTCGTGGGCTACGACCGCCAGCAGAAGGTCTTTGATTTTACCGGGGCCGTGGCCAGGAGAGACACAGCCCTTGCCCTGAAGGTACTCCACCAGTTGATGGCACTCATGAAGTCCGGGGAGGAGGCCCAAAAGGTCATTCCCCCTATGGCCTGGCAGATAAAAAGGCTCCTGCAGGCCAAGCGTATCTTGACCAGCGGTAAAGGCAAAGAGACTGTGGCCCGGGAGTTGAACATCCGTTACCCTCGTTTCCTGGAAGAGTTAATGAACCAGACACAACTCTTTTCGGAGGTGGAATTAGAGAGGGACTACCAATTCCTGTTGGAAACGGATATACATAGTAAGACCAATAGCACGGACACCAGGCTCCTCCTGGAGACACTGGTCTTTAAACTCTGCATGTAAATTTACGCAGGCTGAAGCCTGCGGCTACCAAATATATTGGGGAGGAGGACAGAAGATGAAATTCTTTATAGATACGGCGGACGTGAAGGAGATTAGAGAGGCCCACAGCCTGGGCATCCTGGACGGCGTTACCACCAACCCCACGCTTATATCCAAGACCGGCAGGCCCTGGCGGGAGTGCGTGGAGGAGATATGTTCCATAGTGGAGGGCCCGGTAAGCGTGGAGGCTGTGAGTCTCAAGGCGGACGAGATTATCAAGGAGGCCAGGGAACTCTCCAGGATAGCAAAGAACGTGGTGATAAAGGTGCCCATCGTAAAGGATGGACTCAAGGCCGTAAGGGTGCTCTCCTCCGAAGGCATCAAGACCAATATGACCCTATGTTTCTCCCCCAACCAGGCCCTACTGGTAGCTAAGGCAGGGGGTACTTATGTCAGTCCCTTTGTCGGAAGGCTGGACGACGTAGGGCAAGCGGGGATGCCCCTGATTGAGGAAATCCGTACCATCTACGATAACTACGGTTATAAGACCCAAATCATTGTGGCCAGCATACGCAACCCAATACACGTCAGAGACGCCGCCATGATGGGGGCCGATGTGGCCACCATCCCCTTTGAGGTCTTTGAAAAATTAGTACAGCACCCCCTGACGGACGCCGGCATCAAACGTTTCCTGGCCGACTGGGAAAAGGTACCAAAGGTGGCATCCGCCTCAGGCGGACTCCCATCAAAAAAAGAAAAGCCAGCATCCTTCGCTAAGACGTAAAAGTCAGTAGGGGCGTATTGAAATACGCCCCTGCCGTTCTAACCACTGTTAGATTAGAAACTTAACAGGATATTTCTGTTGACTTTTGCCATAACATATTTTATTGATTAAATAATGGCAATTACCATATCTGAAAAACTCATGCACCTCAGGGCAGAGAAGGGGTGGAACCGCTCTGAGGCGGCACGCAGGGCCAATATCCCTATCTCTACTTATCAGGCCTTTGAGAAGTTAAACCGTAAGCCCAAGGGCGAGTCCGCCATGAAGTTGTCCAGGATATTTTGCGTCACCCTTGACTACCTCATGGATGATAACAGGGGTTACCCTCCGAGCCCCCTTGACCGTATTGCCCCAGGGCATCCGAAAAGAGCCGTACGTGCCGCCGGTGAGCCCCTGGACCTGTCCAGCCTTCCTGAGAACTTTAGAAAACACTTTGAGGCCCAGCCTGAGAAACTCCAGGGCCTCACCCAGAAAGACGTGGAAGAGCTTTCCACAATCAGGGGTTACGGAGGTGTGCCGGTGGACCCAGCTTACTGGATAGACCGTCACCTGGAAGAGAATGAGGCACTGGAAAGGTGCAAACAGACACTCCTTGGACCAAACCGTAAACTCCTGTTAACCCTTTTAGAGACCCTTCATAAAGAAGAGCAAAAGGGGCTGTAGGGGCAATTCATGTTGAAAATCCGCCTCAGGCGGGAATTGCCCCTACAGAAAATCAGGCGGTGGGGGCACCCCCTACAAATGGCAGGAGAGTGGCAGGATGGTCCCTGACATAGCGGCCCTGGTAGAACAAGAGGCCAGGGCGCTACTGGAGAGGATGGGCATCCATGCCCCCCCTGTGGATGCCTACCTGATAGCCAACAAGCTGGGGCTAACCGTCCAGATAGACCCCCACCTAAAGACCAGGGGTTACAGCCGGACTAGATGGGACCTGGGAACCATAATAGTAGGCAGTAAGAACCCCAATAAATCAGAGAGAAAGCAGTTCACCATTGCCCATGAGATAGGAGAGGTGTCCCTGAAGGGGAGGGTGGAGGAGGCCCACCTGGAGGAGGCCAGTAACCTCATGGCCATCAACCTACTCCTGCCAGGGGAGTGGTTCAAAAGGGATGCCGAGGTCTCAGGATTTGACCTCCCTAGGCTAAAAAAGACCTACTTCACGGCCAGCCATGAGCTTATAGCCTTCCGAATGCTGGAATTCAGACCTATGATAGTAACCATCTTTGACAATGGGAGTCTCTACAAGAGGAAGAGTTCTTACCCCTTTACGGTAAGACCCTCCTACCCCCTGGAAAGTCAGTGCCTGAGGGATGTAACCCTACGTGGAGAAAAAGTATCCTTGAAGGACGAAGAGACAAACGTTGTGGGCTGGCCAGTCTTCAGGGAGGACTGGAAGAGGGTGATATTGCGGACTGAAGTCAGGGATTAGGGGCCAGGGGTTAGGGACTAGCAATCTTTTCTCCCTAACCCCTGATCCCTGACCCCTAATCCCTATTTTTCTCCCCACAGGATATTAATAAGATACTGCCTGTTCCGGCTGCGGTTATCAAAATCTATAAGGACTATCTGCTGCCAGCGCCCAAGCTGTAACCCACCATTTACAAAGGGGACAGTAAGAGAGGGGCCCATGAGGGCTGCCCTTACGTGGGAGTACCCGTTCCTATCCTGCCAGCGTTCATCATGCTGGTAGGGTATGTTTTTTGGGATAAGCCTTTCCATCGCCCCGGCAAGGTCATTTACTACCCCCTCTTCAAATTCCAGGGTGGTCACTGCGGCCGTAGAGCCGGGAATAAAGATAGTAACCAGTCCAGAACGCACCCCCGAATCCCTCACCGCCTGCTCTACCTCTGGAGTGATATTGTGGCAGTCGCCATCCCCTTTGGTATTCAACTCTTTTGAGATAGTTATAATGGCCCTTTACCTCCGATACGCTGGGTGGTGTTATTATCCTCGGATTAAAACTTTCTAGGAATTATACAACGAGAGCCCTGCAAAAGTCTATAAAATTAGGTGATGTACTATGGACTGAGACCTCCTAAAAAGTTTGTATGGGCTTTAGTTTCCCCCTCCCTTGAGGGAAGGGGGAAGGCCCTGCACCACAAGGGTGCAGGACAAAGCCCTGTACCTGATTGGTACAGGGGGGAGGGTGATTAAGTTTAATGTCCCCTCTAACACACCCCCTGCCCCCTCTTAAAAGAGGGGAAAGAGGAGAGAAAGGGGTGTGTTCACCCCCACCCTTCTTTCCCCCATCAAGGGGGAGGGGATTTTGGTTGCTACTTTCGCAGAGGTCTAGGACTGAAAAGACCATAGACTATGGACTAAAAAAAGTCTATAGTTTATAGTCTAAAGTCTTTCCGCCTCAGGCGGATAGTATTCTGAATTCTGGCTACTGTATTCTTTATCCTTCCCCTGCCCCCTAGCCCCTGGTCCCTGATTTTGGGCTTGACCGTCCAGTAGGAGTTTGCTATCTTACTGCCGCTTCACTCACAGGGCAGGCTTGGATGGACAGATTTTCATTTTATAGGAGTGATTTATGTTAAGTCTTGGCATTGATATTGGGTCTTTATCAACAGACGTAGTGTTGCTGAACGATAAGAGGGAGATTGTGGCCTCTGAGGTAATAGCCACGGGGGCCAGTAGTAAGAAGGCCGCTGACAAGGCCTTTAAGAAGGTACTGGAGGTTGCCAGGCTTTCAGAGAAGGATATTGACTACGTGGTGGCCACTGGTTACGGCCGCATCAGGGTGCCCTTCGCCCAGGAGGTAGTAACCGAGATAACCTGTCATGCCAAAGGGGCACATTACTTCTTCCCCAGGGTAAGGACCGTAATAGACATAGGCGGTCAGGACAGCAAGGTCATAAAGGTTGACCAGAGTGGCAACGTTATGGATTTTGTAATGAACGACAAGTGCGCCGCCGGCACCGGTCGGTTCCTGGAGGTGATGGCCAGGACCCTTGAGATAGAGCTGGAGGAGATGGGGGCACTCTCTCTCCAGGGAGGCGATAAGCTCTCCATAAGCAGTCTCTGTACGGTCTTCGCAGAGTCAGAGGTAGTCTCCCTCATAGGGGCAGACCACAAGAGGGAGGACATCTGCCGCGCCCTCCACATAGCAATAGCCAAGAGGATTGCCGCCCAGACCCGCCGTGTGGGCGTAGAGGAACAGGTGGTAATGAGCGGCGGGGTAGCCAAGAACGTGGGCATGGTCAAGGAACTAGAAAGGCTGTTGAGTACGAGGCTCAGGATGTCCCCGGATCCCCAGATTGTCGGGGCGGTAGGGGCCGCCCTTATTGGGCTGGAAAGTGCTGGCAAAAGAAACAGCCCCTCAGTCCAGGTGAAATCCACCGTTGAAGAGAGGCCCGTGGAAGAGATTAAGGCCGATGCCTCGCTAGAGGAGAGCAATCTCCCCAGGATGGGTTACCTGTGCACCTATACCCCTATAGAGGTCATCCGGGCGGCGGGGTTCCATCCCGTCAGGATAACCGGGGCAAAGAAGGCCGAAGGACTGGCCGAGGAGCACCTCTGCACCAATATCTGCCCTTACATAAAGGCCGCTATGGAGGAGAAACTCTCTGGCAGTCTGGAAGGGCTGGAAGGGATAGTGTTCATGAACTCCTGTGATGGGATGCGCAGGCTGTACGACGCCTGGAAGCGTCTGGATGGAGACAAGAAGTTCAATTACATCCTGGACCTGCCCAAGACTAACGATGCGGCCGCCGTGAACTACTTCAGTCTCCTGATAAAGAACTTCAAGGAGAGGTTAGAGAAATACTGCAACCGCACGATTACCCAGGAAGAGCTCCACAAGAGCATCGCCCTCTATAATAAGGTCAGGGGGAAGGCCAAACTTTTCTTACAGAAACAATGGAATGGATACCTGAACCACTCGGGATACGAGGTCTTCTCTCTCATGAAGAGGGGGATTAATGCCGTCCCTGAGAAGTTCCACGATTATATTACCCTTCTGATGAAAGACGGTGAGGGTGACCCGGCGGGTCTGACGAAAGATGGTAGGGGCGACCCGGCGGGTCGCCCCTACACAGAGGAGACCAAGGCACTGCCAAGACTCCTTATATGGGGGGGCATCCTGGAGAACGAGGAGATAATAAAGACTATAGAAGAGGCGGGGGCCAGGGTAGTGGCGGACGACCTCTGCAGTGGCTCCAGATTCTACGAAGCCCTGGTAGAGGTACAGGACGACCCCTTTTTGGCCCTGGCAGTCCGATACCTTGGGAAGTCACCCTGCTCACGCATGGCCAACGTCTTTGACAGGATAAACAGAATCCTGTCCATAATAGAAAAACGTTCCATACATGGGGCCATTTACCATACCCTGAAGTTCTGTGACCATTCTCTGTACGACTACCCCCTCTTTAAGAAGGAATTTGAGAAGAGGAACATCCCCCTGCTGCATCTCACCTGTGATTACACCCCCAGCGCCCACGGCCAGATACGCACCCGTGTAGAGGCATTCCTGGAGCAGTTGCAGAACGTGAACCAGAATTCAGGACTCAGAATTCAATAGTCAGAATTCAGAATACAGTCTAGATTTTTCATTTATTCTGCATTCCGAATTCCGAATTACTTCACCGCCCCCTTTATCCTTTTCACCCCATTCTCCACAGATGCCACCACTGCCTTGGTACTGATGGTAGCCCCGGTAATGGCCTGAATCTTCGTGGGGTCAGACTCTCTGACCACCGTTAGCTGATTAAGGGCCTTGTCTTTGAACTGTTCCTGGAACCAAGGGGTCAACGGCTCGGCCACAGCAGGAGTCCCACCGCCCATAAGGAGTTTCCAGAGGGTCTTGGTGGTCGCTATCTCCATGACCCTGGTACCGAGGCCAGGGGTCTCTCCCTGGGCCAGGACCTTGATGGCCATGACTTTTTGCATGTCAGGAGACAGGCCCACCATGGTCTTTATGGTGCTGGAATAGCCCTGGGCCTGGCCGAGGGCGGCGTAACCTATAACCTTCTGGTCTTTGTCTAACCCCTTGTAGACCTTCTCCTCGGGGGCTGCCCCGGGGGGCGTAACCTCCTGGGGCTGTCCCTCCAGCCCTGGCAGGACGGTCAGCAGGGCCTCCATCCGCCCGGCCTCTTCCTTCTGTCTTATCTTCTCCTTCGTGGTGACGTAGGTGACCCCCACGCCCACTGCCGTAATTATGGAAATGATTCCGAGTACTACCGTGTACCGTAGTTTCTTTCCCATTTTATTTCTTCCCGTTCATCTCTTATCATTGCAGGCTGAGGCCTGCAACTACATTTGCCTGGAATAACGCAGGCTAAAGCCTGCGGCTACTCTATTTTATTTCTTTCCGCCTGAGGCGGACCCCAGTAGTGTTGGTTGAGTGAATCTGTCAATGAGGGGAGTAGCCGTGTTCATGAGGAGGATGGAGTAACAAACCCCCTCAGGATAGGCCGCATAAAATCTTATCAGGGTAGTCAGCACCCCACAGCCTATGCCGAAGATAAGGAGTCCCCTCCTGGTCAGGGGGGAGGTTACCATGTCCGTGGCCATGAAGAAGGCCCCCAGCATAAGCCCCCCTGCCAGCAGATGGTAGATTGGGTCATTGGCCCAGGGGGCCTCTATCCGTGCGGGCAGGAGCTTTGCCAGGACGAGGACGGTCCCTATGTACCCCGCAGGCACCCGCCAATCCACGTACCCCCTGTAGATTAGATATGCCCCGCCCAACATCAGGGCGATGGCAGAGGTCTCCCCGATACAGCCCGGGACCCTTCCTATCAAGAGGTCCACGTAGCTATAGGTCTTGCCGCCAAATTCCTTGAATAAGGGGCTGGCCTGTGTGATGGCGTCCATACCGGTAATATTTGACAGGATACCGCCGCCCTCTTTTATGATTCGCCAGTCGGAGTTGATGGAAGCCGGATAGGCCACCTGGAGGAAGGCCCTGGCTGCCAGGGCTGGGTTCCAGATGTTGTTACCCAGACCGCCAAAGGCGTGTTTTACTATGCCAATGGCAAATACGGCCCCTACCACGGGTATGTACCAGGGCACACCGGGGGGTAGTACATAGGCCAGGAGAATCCCAGTAATTACGGCGCTACCGTCCTTAACGGAAACTGGCTGGCCGAGGAGATATTTTTGTATGACCGCCTCCGTCAAGACGGCGGCCAGCACGCTCAAGATGACGATGAAGAGGGCATAATAACCAAAAAAATACACACCCACCAAGCCCGCAGGCAACAAGGCACCCACTACCGTCCACATCACCCTGGGTATATCCTCCGGACCCCTAATATGAGGAGAGGTGGTAACCAGCAGTTCCCTTGTAGGAAGCCCGCCTGCCACCTTTTCTTGGGCATTGGACATAAAAGTGATCTCCTTTTATTTGAGTAAACAGCAAACAGTAGAGAGTAGCTAGTAGCCAGTAGCTAGTAGCTAGTAGCTGGGAATAATGTTTTCCCCTGGCTACTGACTACTGTCTACTTCTATTTGGCCGCCGCCTGGGCCTTTTGTGCCTCTTTGGCCTTCTGGGCCTCCTGGGTCCTGGCCCTCTGCCTCCCAAGTTCATACTTGGCAGTCTTTATCAGATGCACAATCGGCCTGCGGGAGGTACAGACGTAGGTACAGCACCCGCACTCCTTGCACTCCATGAGGTTGAACTCCATGGCCTGCTGGAAGTGCTCGGACTCACAGAGGATACTCAGATAACTTGGGTTCAATCCATAAGGACAGGCCTCAATGCACTTGCCGCATCGGATACAGGCGTGGGACTGCCACTCCCCTGCCCTGCCCATTACCAGTATTCCACCCGTACCTTTGATGGTAACGGCGTCAGTAACGGCGGGTTGGGCAATGCCCATCATAGGCCCACCGTAGACGACCTTATTGGCCTCGGCCTTGAGGCCGGAGGCCTTAAGGAGTGGCTCAATGGGAGAACCTACCCTCACCAGCAAGTTAGCGGGCCTCTCCACACCGTCCCCGGTTATGGAGACCACCCTCTGGACGAGGGGCCTCTTGTGCTTCACCGCCTCATAGATGGCGTAGGTAGTGCTGACGTTATGGACCACCGCCCCTGCCTCTATGGGCAGCTGTGTGGGCTTAAACTCCCTGCCCAGGATGGCCTTTACTAGCTGGTGCTCAGCACCCTGGGGGTACTTTACCTCCAGTAGTTCTACCTTTATGTGGGCGTCATGCCCCACGAGGGCCTTTACCCTCTCATAGGCATCCATCTTGTTGGCCTCTATGCCAACGTAGCCATTTTTGCAGCCCAGGCACTTCATGACTATCCTCAGCCCCTCTATGACCTCCCTGGTCTTTTCCATGAGGAGACGATAATCGCAGGTAAGATAGGGTTCACACTCGGCACCGTTGAGGATTACGGCGTCCACCGTCTTATCCTTGGGAGGGCTGAGCTTCACGTGTGTGGGGAAGGTGGCGCCGCCAAGCCCCACCATCCCTGCCTCCCTGACTAAATTCCTTATGTCATCGGGGGTCATAGCCTCCACGTCCTGTGGCTCATCAAGTCCTGGTGCCCACACGTCCTCCCCTTCCCTCTGGATGACCACCACCTGGGTCCTGGCACCGGAGACGGGGTGGGGTTTGAACGTGATATCCGTTACCTTGCCCGCTATTGAGGCATGGACGTTGGCAGAGATAAGACCTGGCGCCTCACCTACCTTCTGCCCCTTCTTCACCACGTCGCCTTTAGCCACCACTACCTTGGCTGGTGCCCCGATATGCTGACTCATGTATAAATAAGCCACCTCTGGTAATGGGGACTGGACTATCTCTATGTCTTTAGAAAGGGATTTTCCATCAAAGGGAGGATGTATCCCTCCCTTGAAGCTCTTAAGTCCTTTCATTTCTGTAGCCATAAGCCCTCTCCTGTCCTATTTATTAATCGCCTTGTGAATCTGACGTATCGCCTGTTTTAGCCTCAGTTCATTCTCTACCAGGGCAAAACGCAAAAACCCTTCTCCCTCCTGGCCAAAGGCCAACCCCGGGGACACTGAGACCTTAGCCTCGTTAAGCAGCAAGAGGCTGAACTCCATTGAACCCATGGAACGGTACTTTTCGTGGATGGGTGCCCAGACGAACATGGTAGCCCTGGGTTTCTCTACCTGCCAGCCCGACCTGTTGAGACCATCTACGAGGACGTCCCGTCGGTGCTGATAAAGCCTGGCCTGTTCCGTGACGTAGGCCCCGCACTCCCTCAGGGCTATTATACTGGCAATCTGCACCGGCTGGAATATGCCATAATCGTAGTAGCCCTTTATACGGGCCAGGGCCTCTATAATCTGGCGATTCCCTACGCAGAAACCCAACCGCCAGCCAGGCATGTTAAATATCTTGGACATGGTGTTAAATTCTACGCCCACCTCCTTGGCCCCTTTTACCTGGAGGAAACTCGGGGGTCTGTACCCATCAAAGGCCGTACAGCAGTAGGCAAAGTCGTGGACGACTATAACGTTATACCTACGGGCAACGTTCACTATCTCTTCAAAAAAACCAAGCTCCACGGTCATGGCAGTAGGGTTGTGAGGAAAATTTAGTATTAGCACCTTCGGCTTCTCTGACTCAATTGCCTGTACTATTTCCCCGAGGAGTTTCTCTTGTTCTATCAATGGGATGGTGGCTACCCTTGCCCCCGCCAGGGCGGGACCGTGTAGGTGCACGGGGAAGGCTGGGCTGGGTACCAGGGCGGTGTTTCCCTGTTCCAGGAGGGACAGGAAGAGGTGGGAAAGCCCCTCCTTGGAGCCAATGGTACATACTACCTCCCTTGAGGGGTCTAACTCCACCCCCCATTCCCTCTCGTAGAAGTGGGCTACCTCCCTCCTGAGGTTAAAGAGGCCGATGGCGTTTGTGCTGTAGCGGTGGTTCCTGGGGTCATGGACTGCCTCGCAGAGTTTTTCCACGATGGGCTGGGGCGTGGGGTCTATGGGGTTGCCCATACCCAGGTCTATAATGTCAATGCCCTGGGTACGTTTTTCATACTTTATCTGGTTTAACCTGCCAAACAGGTATGGGGGCAGGCGTTTAACCCTTGAGGCTACTTCTATCGTAAACGCCTGTCCGCCTAAGGCGGATACTACTTCCTGGGGTAAGACCTCGCACTTGGTGTCCTTCATGATAGGCTATCAGCAGGTTGCGGGGAACAGGTACCAGGCCGTAGGGGCGTATTGTTCGCTCCGCCTCAGGCAGACGAATCTACCTCCGGCATGACAATACGCCCTGCCACTGTAGCCTGTAACCTGTCTCCTGATATTAATAGGTAGCAAGATACTTTTTTATATCTGCCCTTTCCAGTAAGCTGGCCAGCCAGGGACCTAACCTCTTCTTTACCGTCCTTTGTTTTACCAGCTTCTCCAGTTCGGGACGGACGTCTTTAAATTTTTCATGGGCCCTGGGTTTTTTATTGATTACCTTAAGGATGTGGTAGCCCTCGTCCGTCTTGATAATGTCGCTTATCTCCCCCTTTTCCAGCTTAGCCGTCGCTGGGCCGAATACCCCTTCCTTGGGACCAAATGGGCGGATTCTACCCCCACCGGCGGCGGAAAGTCTGTCTATGGACTCATTCCTGGCCAGGGTCTCAAAATCTGCCCCTGCCTTAAGTTTTTTCAGCAGATCCTCAGCCTCTTTTTTGGTGCTCACTACAATCTGACAGGCCTCTATCTTTTCTCCGTACTCCTCTTCAAAGGCCTGTTGCAACTCCTCTTCGGTAACGATAACGGTTCTTTCCACTATCTTTTCCGCAAGGAGTTCTGTCTCCATCCCCTTCCTTATCCTGGCGGCCATGCGTTCTCTCATGGTCGGCAGGTCCATACCCATCTGTTTTATCTCCTCGGCCAGTTCTGAGGAGTCCTTCATCCCCCTGGCCTTCACCAGTGCGTTTATCTCTCCGTCCAGGAGCTTGTTAAGCCTTTCAGTTACCTCCTGCGGGTCCACAGTTATTCCTAATTTTTGGGCCTGCTGATATATTATCGCCCTCCTGATGAGGACGTCCAGGGCCTGCTCCCCAAAGCTCTCTATGAGCAGTTCAGAGAGTTCCTGCCGCCCGATCTTTTGCCCGTTTACCTCCGCAACCACGTCTCCTTCAGGGAG
>Ga0209641_10003227_pt1 | contig 13701 bp, 10 predicted proteins | sample RifCSP16_1_FD_184022 | JGI IMG/M metagenome (GOLD analysis project Ga0209641, IMG submission 184022) | Soil microbial communities from Rifle, Colorado - Rifle CSP2_sed 16_1 (SPAdes) (version 2) | ecosystem: Environmental > Terrestrial > Deep subsurface > Rock core/Sediment | place: Rifle...
TCCCCGCTGGAGGTGAGCCACTGCCGAGTGCGGGGGCAGGCCGGGGAGGAATGGCCCCGGGCCCAGCGGGCGAGCGCGGTCACGTCGTCCGCGGTGTCGATGTCGAACCCGGGGGGGAGGAGGGCGTACGGGATCCCTGCGGCCCGGCACTGCAGGCAAACCTCGGACAGGACCGAGCCTGTCCCCCAATTCACCCCCCGGAACAGGGACGGGGCGGTAGACGAGAGAGCAATCAGGTAGAACCCCCCGTCGTCGCTGGGGGCGAAAACGGCCCCGGCGGAGGAAGCAAGTTCCCGGAAGGCGGCGCGTACGAGCGGTGCGGAAAGAACCGGGCAGTCCGCGCCGACGAGGACTACCCCGGCGAACCCCCGGGCGAAGGCGGTTTCGAATGCGTTCGCCATGCGCTCGCCGAGGTCCTCTCCGGACTGGGGGAGCGGCTCGTAGGAGGAAAACGGATCCCGCCGGAAGAGCTCTCCGCTTCCGGGCGGAGAGAAGAAGAGGTAGCGATGGACCCGTTTCAGCCTGCCCAGTTCCGCTGCCGTGTCCGTAAGAAGGCACGCATAGAGCGCGGCCGCTTCCGTTTTCGTGAAGGGGGGGCAAAGCCGCGTCTTGACCTGCCCCGGGACGGGGGCCTTCGCCAACAGGATCAACGCCTCCGTTCGCGTCACGGGGGTTCCCTTCTGGCGGCGACACCTCGCATGGCATTCATTGTAACAACCGTTTGCCAGAAAACCGATGCCCGGGTACGATATCGGCCTTACCCTTGTACCGCATGAGGGGAGCGCCATGAAGGGGAAAGCAGGGAGGGTTTTGAACATCGGACTTCCGAAGGGGAGCCTGCAGGATTCCACGATCAGGCTGTTTCGGAAGGCGGGATTCACCATCACGGTGGGCTCCCGCAGCTACGTCCCCTCCATCGACGACGAGGAGCTGTCCGGGCTCCTGATCCGCGCCCAGGAGATGGCCCGGTACGTGCAAGACGGCATCCTGGACCTCGGGCTGACCGGCCGGGACTGGGTCATGGAGCAGAATGCCAAGGTGAAGGAGGTCTGTCCCCTCCAGTACGCGAAAGGAGGATTGCGGCCCGTACGGTGGGTGGTGGCGGTCCCGAACGAATCCCCCATCAGGCGTCTCGAAGACCTGGGCGGCATGAGGGTCGCCACCGAGCTTGTCCAATACACCCGCCGGTTCCTCAAGGCGAGGGGGATCAAGGCGAACGTGGAATTCTCGTGGGGCGCGACCGAAGTGAAGGCCCCGCGTCTTGCGGACGCGATCGTGGAGTTGACCGAAACGGGGAGCACGCTCCTGGCCAACAACTTGCGGATCGTCGACACCATCATGGAGTCCACGACCGTCCTGATCGCCAACCGGGATGCCTGGAAAGACCCTTGGAAAAAGAAAAAGATCGAAAACATCGCGATGCTTCTCACCGGCGCTCTCCTGGCGGAGGAGAAGGTGGGGCTGAAGATGAACGTGAACCGCGCAGACCTCGACAGGGTGCTGAAGGTACTCCCCGCCCTCCAGAACCCCACGATATCGTCGCTTTCCGAGGCGGGCTGGTTCAGCCTCGAGGTCATCGTGGACGAGAAGACCGTCCGGGAACTGATCCCCGTTCTGAAGAATTCGGGCGCCTCCGGGATCGTCGAGTACCCGCTCAACAAGGTGATTCCGTAGACGGGGCCGGACATCTCCGGGAGGCCCTCTCGGCGGTTCTTCGCGCGCACGGGGCCGCCGATCTGTCGTCGGACCCCGTACGATTCCCCCACCGGTTCGCGGGCCGGGCGGACGCCGAGGTCGCCGCGTTCGTGGCGGCCTCCTTCGCCTTCGGCAACGTGGCCCAGATCCTCGCCTTTCTCGAAAGGGTGTTCCGGGTCCTCGGGCCTTCCCCCCATGCGACCCTGACGGCCCGCCGTCCCCTTTCCCCGTCGCAGGTCACGGGGCTTTCCCACCGGTTTATCTCCCCGTCCGGCGTCCACCGGTTCCTTCTCTGCCTCCGGGCGGCCCTCCTCGAGCATGGTTCCCTGGAAGCTCTCTACCAACGGGGCAGGGACCGCGGGGGGGGCGACCCGCGGTCGTGGCTGGCCGGCTTTCTCGCCTCTTTCCGGGAATCGTGGAGGGAGAAGATCCCGCGGGAGAGGAATTTCCTCTTTCCCGACCCGGGCAAAGGATCGGCGTGCAAGCGGCACAACCTGTTCCTCCGCTGGGTGGTGCGGGAGGGAGACGGGGTGGATCTCGGGCTCTGGACGGCCCTCTCCCCGCGGCAACTGATCGTCCCTCTCGACACGCACATGGCGAGGCTGGGGAAGTGGCTGGGGCTCACCTCCCGCAGCTCCGCCGACTGGAGGATGGCCGAAGAGATCACCGGGGCATTCCGGGCGGTATGCCCCGAGGACCCCGTCCGGTTCGACTTCGCCCTGACCCGGATCGGGATCCTGAAAGCCTGTACTCTCCCGGTCCGGGGGACATGCGGACGATGCCCGCTTGGCGTCGCCTGCAGGGGGGGTGCAAGCCCGGACGGCCTTGCGCCAAGGCAAGGCGGACAAGCCCCGGGCAAGAAAATGGTGTTGCCCGTCCTTCCCCCTCTGGGATAGATTTGGGATAAGACCTTCGATCCCCGGGAATCCGGGAAGGAGGAAGGGACATGACGACCAAGAAATTGAAAATCGGGGAAATTCTCGTTTCCTCGGGCCTGATCACGGAAGAGCAGTTGAAGACCGCCCTCAGCAGCCAGAACCAGCTGGGGGGGACGGTGGGGGAGAACCTGATCCGGTTGGGCTACCTCACCGAGGAGGTGCTGCTGAACGCCCTGTCCGAACAGACAGGACTGCAGCATATCAACCTCACCCGGGTGGAGGTACCCCCCTCGATCCAGCGCCTCATCCAGCTGGAGACCGTCCGGTCCCGCCGGTTGCTGCCCATCGGGTTCGAGGGGAAGAGACTCGTGGTCGGGATGGTCGACCCGACGGACCTCTCGGCTCTTTCCGAGGTGGAGTTCCAGTCGGGGCACACCACGAAGCCGGTGATCCTGTCCGCCTCCCATTTCGATGAGGCGCTCACCCAAATCCAGGCCTCCGGGTACGGGGTGAACACCCTGAAGCTCAGCGAGGAAAGGCCGCAGCGGCGCATCCAGCCGGAGGGCAACATCGCGAGCCTTCTCAAGGCGCTGGTGGCCTGGCACGGGCAGGACCTGCACCTCTCCTCCGGGGCCATCCCGTCCCTTCGCGTGGACGGGGAAATCCGGCGCATGGACATCCCGGCGCTCAAGCCGGCCGAGGTCGAGTCGATGGTCAACGCCATCCTCACTCCCGGGCAGAAGCGGGCCTTCGAGGAGAACCTCGAGCTCGATTTCGCCTATTCCCTCGACGGGGTCGGTCGCTTCCGCTGCAACCTCTATCGCCAGCGCGGCTCCCTCGCCTTCACCGCCCGCCATGTGGCGGACAAGGTCCCCTCCGCCACCGAGCTTAGCATCCCGGATTTCCTCCTGGAGTACGCGTTGCGGAAGCAGGGGTTCGTCCTGGTCACGGGGCCGAACGGGCACGGCAAGACCACGACGCTGGCCAATCTCGTGGACACGATCAACCGGGAGCGGAAGGCGAACATCATCACCATCGAGGATCCGATCGAGTACACCCACCGGCACAAGAACTCGAACGTGAACCAGCGGGAGGTGGGGACCGACACGATCTCCTTCTCCGACGGGCTCCGCCACATCTTCCGGCAGAACCCCGACGTGATCGTGATCGGGGAACTCCGGGACTACGAGAGCTTCTCCATCGCCCTGACGGCGGCGGAGACCGGCCACCTCGTCATGGCGACGATGCACTCCATGAACGCCACGGCGGCCGTGGACCGGATCATCGACGCCTTTCCCTCGAGCCAGCAGGCCCAGGTGCGGGCGCAACTGGCGGATTGCCTCCAGGTGGTTTTCTCGCAGCGCCTTCTGCGAAGGGCGTCCGGAAGCGGGCGGATCCTGGCGTGGGAGAGGATGAGCTCCTCCCTCCGCGTGCGAAACGCCATTCGCGAGGGGAAGGTCCACCTCCTGCGCGCCATGATGCAGACGAACATCGAGGAGTTGGTGAGCATCGACTGGACCCTGGCGGAGCTGGTCGCCTCCGGCAAGGTGAGGTACGAGGAGGCGCTGAAGTACGCGGACAACGCGACGTACCTCAACGAGCTGCTCAAGGTCCGGGGGGCCTACCGGTAGGGACGGCAAGGCGGTCCGGGGAGAGACGGCGGGATGATCGGAAAGAAGATCCGGCTGGAGAGGATCGTCGACCGGAACACCCGGCGAACGGTCATCGTCCCGTTGGACCACGGGATGACCGTCGGTCCCATCCCCGGGCTCATCCAGATCCCCCCCACCGCCAACCTCATCGCCGAGGGGGGCGCGAACGCCGCCGTCGTGCATCGCGGCGCCGCCATGTTCGGGCACCGCGGCTACGGGAAAGATCTCGGGCTTATCCTCCACCTCTCCGCCAGCACGACCCTCTCGCCGGACTCGAACCGGAAGGTCCTCGTGGCCACCGTGGAGGACGCGCTCCGGATGGGAGCCGACGCGGTGTCGATCCACGTGAACCTCGGGGCCGAGGACGAGGCCCGGATGCTGAGGGATTTCGGGACGGTTTCGACCGACTGCCAGAGATGGGGGGTTCCCCTCCTCGCGATGATCTACACGCGGGGACCGAAGATCCGGAACGAGTACGACGCCCGGTACGTCCGGCACGCCGCGCGCGTGGGGGCGGAGATGGGGGCGGACATCGTGAAGGTACCGTACACGGGAAGCCCCGAGACGTTCCGGGAAGTGGTGGAGGGGTGCGCCTCTCTTGTCGTCATCGCGGGAGGCGAGAAGGTGGGAAGCGACGAGGATGTGTTCCGGATGGTGAAGGGGGCGATGGAAGCGGGCGGGGCGGGCGCCTCCATCGGGCGCAACGTGTTCCAGCACAGGTCCCCGGCCGCGATGGTCCGGGCCATCGCGGCGATCGTCCACGGGGGAGCGACCACGAAGGAAGCGATCGACGTCCTGAAGGGGAAAGGAACGTGATGGCCCCGGTGTTGTGGGCGCGGGTCATCCCCTGGGAGAAGGATGTCGCCATCGCGGCGCTCGAATCGGGTGTGGAGACCCTTTGGGTGCCTGACGGCTGCGGCGGGAAGGTCCGGGAGCTCGGGCGGGTGATGGCGGTGTGCTCCGAGGGGGACCTGCGCGAGGGGAGGGATTTCCGGGTCACACGAATGCGGGACAAGGAGGACGAGACGGCGATCCTTTCCTCGCCCCCGGAGACGACCTGGGTGGTTCAACAGGAGGAACGGGAAGTGATCCCCCTCGAAAACCTGGTGGCCCACCGGAGGAAGATCTTCGTAGTCGCCCATACCCCCGATGAGGTCACCCTCTGCCGGGGGGTGCTGGAACGGGGGGTCTACGGGATCGTTCTCGAGACGGACTCGCCCGCAAAGATGCGCCAGCTGGCGTCGGCAGCCCGGGTCGACGCCGGGCGGGTGCCTCTTGTCCCCGCGCGGGTGACCGAAGTGGCCTCTCTCGGAATCGGGGACCGGGTATGCGTCGACACCTGCTCGCTGATCGAAGGAGACTGCGGAATGCTGGTCGGCAACTCGAGCGCAGGGGTCTTCCTCGTGTGCGCGGAGAATGCGCCGAACCCGTACGTCCTGCCGCGACCTTTCCGCGTCAATGCGGGGGCGGTCCATTCCTATTGCCGGCTTCCTGCGGGGCGTACGGGGTACTTGTCGGAGCTTTCGGCGGGTTCCGAGGTGCTCCTGGTGAACGAAAACGGAAAAGCGGAGACGGCCGCCGTGGGACGGGTGAAGGTGGAGCGCAGGCCCTTGCTGCTCGTGCGGGCGGAGGGGTCCGGGGGTGCGATCCATTCCGTGATCCTGCAGAACGCGGAGACGATCCGGCTGGTGTGCGCCGGGGGAGGCACGGTTTCCGTGGCGAGGCTGTCCGCGGGGGATTCCGTCCTTCTCGCGGAGGAAAAGGCGGGAAGGCACTTCGGGACAGCCGTGGAGGAGACGATCCGGGAAATTTGAGGAGTTTTTCCTACCCCGGTGGTATCATGAATCCGTAGACGCCTGTCAGAGGGGAGGAAATCATGTTCGGACTCGGAATACCGGAACTCCTGATCATCCTCGTGATCGTGGTCCTCCTTTTCGGGGCGGGGAAGCTTCCGCAGATCGGAAGCGGCCTCGGGGAAGGGATCCGCAACTTCAAAAAGTCGATGAAGGAGAAGAACGAAATCGACGTCACTCCCACGAAGCCGGAGAACAAGGACAAATAGCGGATGACAACCTTCCCGCCGGATCTCCGCCGCCGGTCCTTACTCCCCGTCTAGGGCTTCCAGGCGGTATTCCTCGATCCCCGCGGGGGGATCGAAAAACACCAACATAAACGGCACCGATTTCCCCTGCGCGACGTCGACGTTGATCAGCCCGTCCCCGAACCGGTTTGCCATGGCAGCCTCGATCGCCCCCCGCCCCATGGAGCCCAAGCCAGGGATGACGTTCCCCGCATACACGGTCTTCTCCGCGATCGTCTGACGGTTTCCTCCCAGCAGCTCGGCCCGGATCCGGATTCCGCTTTTTTTCGTCCGCCCCTGGTTGATGACCACTCCCTTGACAACGAAGAGCTGCCCGGCGTTTTCGCCCTTCTCGTAATAGCCGAACAGGTTTTCCACCTTGTAGGGGCGGGCGGGTTCCTTCCCGCCCAGCCAGAACGACTCCATGGCGGAGACGACGGTGCGCAAGGTTTCCTGTCCGCTGGCTGTGAACGCGAGGTACGCCCCTCCCCCTGCCAGGGTGACGAACAGGAGTACCAGAAGCGCGATCGACGGTCTCCCGGCAGGGGCGGTGGTCCGGGGGCGCGCCGCCAATGGTTCCCCGATCTCCAGGAGCCTCGGCGGAGGGATGTCCGCGGGGGGCGGTTCCGGACCAAAGGTCTCCTCCATGCGTCCGCTCCCGGCCAGGCCGGCCAGTTGGTCCTGGATCGCATCCGCCCGCGAGGAGGGGGGGACCGCGGTGCCGGTTGTTGGTCCCGGCGATGGGGGAACCGGCAGGGTGTCCTCCTCCGGGGTCCCGGCGGGCGCCTGTTTCAGGTGTTCGGAGATATCGAACGGCCTGGTCGATTCCGAGGCGGACTCCTCCTTTCTCAGCAAGTCGGAGGAGTCGGTGTCGATGATCAGAAATTCCCCCGGTTCCGATCCCGCCTCTGCCGGCGGAGGGGGGATGAACACCTCCTCGTCCGCCTTGTCCTGCGGGCCCCGGGCGTGGATATCGCCGGTCTCTTCAAGAAACGAGAGTTTCTCTTCCCGTTCGAGCTCCAGGGAGAATAGAGCGTCCCGGGTCTCCTTGCCGGGTCCCGGTTCCTCCGCCACGGTAGGAGAAGACTCCTCGATTCCCCCCTCGGGGAACAAGGGGCTTTCGAAAGCCGCATCGACCTCGCCGAGCGGCGCAGGACCCGGCTCCTCGGCGTCGGGGGACGGAACCGGTTCTTCGGTTTCCCGTTCCCGGTCCTGCTGGAGAAGCCTGTCGAAGGCCGTATCGACCTCGTCGCGGGGCGCAGGGGCAGGTTCTTCGTGCGACCCCACGGGCTCCGGCGCGAACGGTTCCTGTTCCCTCTCCACCGGGGGCGGAGTCACTCCTTCGACGGGGGAGGGACCCCGTTCGGTCTCCCGTTCCAGGGGAAGGATGCTGTCCATGGCGGCGTCGACCTCTTCCCGGGGCGGTACGGGCGCCTTTGGTTCGGGCTCGCGCAGGACCGCCCTAAGATCGAAGAGTTCCTTGCCGACGGGAGGGGAAGGTTTGGCGGGCGGAATATCGCTCTTCATGACGATGATCGTCTCGCCGCACTTCCGGCAGCGGATGCGCGCGCCCTTCCCCTTGATCCTGGATTCGTCCAGTTTGAAACGTGCCCGGCAAGCCTGGCACTCGATGATCATCGTTCCTCCTCCTTAGATGTGCTGCGTCTCGTAATGACGGTCTCGTACCGGGCCGACGTCCTGAGGCGTTTCCCCTCCCGGTGCCAGGTGCTCGCGGGCGGCTTCCTCTCCGCTACGCTCGCGACCTGCGACCGCTCGCTGCCATTCCGCTCGACGCGATTTTTCGCCTCGCTCCATAGGCCGCTCCGAGGAATCCCCCGCTGCGCCCCTTGGCACCGGGAGGCACGCACGGATACGTTGCCGTGTTTATGAAGCGGAGCACTTAGTCATTTCCGGGCGATGCTCCTACTCGACTATAATGGATTTGCGCGGTCCTCTCAACCCCGGTTCTCATCCCTTGTTCCGTCTGGCTCCGAGGGCGCACAGGAGGATCCCCGCCTCGTACAGGGCGTAGATCGGCAGGGCGACGAGGACCTGGGAGACGGCATCCGGGGGGGTGAGGACCGCTCCGAGGAGAAACGCGCCTACGATCGCGGCTTTCCTCCCGCGGCGCAGGAGATCCGGGGTCAGGATTCCTGCCCGCCCCGCGAGGTACAGGACCAGCGGCACCTCGAACATCACTCCGAACAAGAGAAGGATCCGCAGGACCAGCGAGAGGGACTCCTTCATCGACGGCATCGGAACAATGGTCGATCCCCCGAAGCCAAGAAAGAAGGAGAAGATCGAAGGGACCGCGACAAAGTACCCGAACGCCATCCCGGCAAGGAGGGCCGCAGTCGACCAGAAAGAAAAGAGAAGGAGAATCTTGCGTTCTTTCCGGTAGAGGCCGGGGCCCACGAAACGCCACGCCTGGTAGAAGATCACGGGGCTTGCCAGGACAAACCCTCCCCAGAGAGCCAGCTTGAAGTAGGTGAGGAAAGCCTCGGTGAGTTCGGTGAAAATGAGCCGGGAGCCCCACGGGAGCCGTTCGGTCAGGGGAGAGAGAAGCGCCCGGTAGATCGAATCCACGCGGGAATAGCACAGGACGGTTCCTGCCCCCCATGCGATCAGGGAATGGATCAACCGCTTGCGCAGTTCGTCCAGGTGCTCGGTAAGCGGCAGCCGGACCTCGGAGTTCGTTCCTGGTTCCGGGTTCATCGAGGGGGGATGCCGTTTCCGATCATCCCTTGGGGGCGGAGGGAGGCGGAGCGGAATCGCCCTCGGCGAACGGGGGGACGCCGGAGCGCGGCGCGTCCCCGGGGGGGGAGCCGGGGTCGGAGTCCTTCTCTTCGGATTCGGCTTCCCGGACGGCTTCGTCGATCCCCTTCCGTACTTCTTCGGACGCTTTCTTGAATTCGGCGATCCCCTTCCCGAGGCTTTTGGCGAGGTCCGGGAGGCGCTTCGGACCGAAGAAGATCAGGACCACGACAAGGATGATGAGCATCTCCTGGAAGCCGATTCCGAACATATCCCTCCCTCTCTTCGTTTCCTTCAGAAAGTACTATACCGCGGGTCCTGCGCCAAATCCACGTTATCCGAAAGGATAGTCCTCCTATCCGATCGGATGACCCACGGGGGGGGCGTCTCCGGATCCGGAGGCGTATCCGGTTGTCTTTCCGGCACATCCTTCAGGAGGCACAGCATTTGTATGATCGATACGGGTCTGCACGAAACGAACGAGGCTCTTCTTTTTTTTAGGAGAAACGCCGTGCACATCGGCATCGACGTCGGGTCGATCAGCGTGAAGATATCCCTGGTCGCCCTTTCTTCGGACCCTCTTCTTCCCGAGGAAACATGCAACGCTTTTCTCTCCGCCGATCCGGCGATGCTTCCGGGGGAGGCGCGGGCCTATCTTCTTTCCTACGACCGTCTGCTGGGGGACCCGAACCGGAAAGTTCCGGAACGGCTGGCGGAGTGGACCGGCAGGATCGGCGCGGGGCGGATCCGGGGCGTGACGGTCACCGGCAAGAGCGGAGCGCACCTGGCCCAGGCACTGGGATTCCGGTACGAGAACGACTTTCGCTGCCTGGTGCGGGGCGTGACTGCGCTGCATGACGATGTCCGGACGATCTTCGAGATGGGGGGGGAGAACGCGAAGGTCATCCGGCTCGACAGGGCCGGCGGGGATGGGCCGGTGCGCATCCGGGACTACGACACCAACGGGGACTGCGCCGCCGGCACCGGGTCGTTCATCGACCAGCAGGCCCATCGGATGAGGCTGTCCGTGGAGGAGATCGGGGGGATGGTCGCCCGGGCGGGAAGCGCGGCCCGGATCGCCGGGCGGTGCTCGGTGTTCGCCAAGTCCGACATGATCCACGCCCAGCAGAAAGGGTATTCCCCCGAGGAGATCCTGAAAGGGCTGTGCGAAGCGGTCGCCCGCAATTTCAAAAGCAGCATCAACAAGGGAAAGGACCCCGTTCCCCGGGTGGCGCTCGTCGGGGGGCTGTTCGCCAACCAGGGGGTGGTGCACGCCGTCTGCGACTCGTTCGGTTTCGCCCCCGAGGACGTGGTGCTCCCGTGGGGGTATGCCCACCTCGGGGCGGTCGGGGCCGCGATGCTGGCCGCGGATGACCGGACGCCCCGGGAGAAGCGGCAGGGGACGACGTTCTTTCTTCCCGCGAGCACCTCCGGAGAGGGCGAGAAAGCGTTCCCCTCCTGGCCCCCTCTTTCCACCGGAGACGTCGTCTTCCTGAGGGACCGGGTGGCCGGGGTGCCCCCCCTCGAAGGGCTCCCGGAGGTCTTCCTCGGGATCGACGTGGGGTCCGTGAGCACGAATTTCGCCCTTCTCGACGGCGAGGGGAACCTCCTGAAGGAGATTTACGTCAGCACGCAGGGAAGGCCGGTCCAGGTGGTGACGGACGGACTTCTCGACCTGCGCGAGGAGTTCGGGGAGAGAATCCGGATTCGCGGCGTCGGCACGACGGGATCGGGGAGGGAACTGATCGGGGAGCTCGTCGGGGCGGACACCGTCCAGGACGAGATCACCGCCCACAAGACCGGGTCCTCCTTCATCAGCCGGCGATTCTTCGGGCAGGCGGTGGACACCATTTTCGAGATCGGCGGGCAGGATTCGAAGTTCATCAGCCTGGAGAACGGCGTCGTGGTGGACTTCGCGATGAACGACGCCTGCGCTGCGGGGACCGGATCCTTTCTGGAGGAACAGGCGGAGCGGCTCGGCATCCGGATCAAGGGAGAGTTCGCGGAGATGGCGCTCTCCTCCCGGGCTCCCGTCCGGATGGGAGAGCGGTGCACCGTCTTCATGGAGCAGGACCTGAACACCTACCTCCACCGCGGGGCCTCCAAGGTGGACCTCGTGGCGGGGCTCGCCTACTCCGTTGTCATCAATTACCTGAACCGGGTCGTCCGGGGGCGCAGGATCGGGGAGACGATCTACTTCCAGGGAGGGACGGCGTACAACGACGCCGTCGCGGCGGCCTTCACCCACGTCCTCGGGAAGCCGATCATCGTTCCGCCGCATAACGGGGTCATCGGGGCGATCGGGATGGCCCTCCTCGCTCGCGACAAGGTGCGGGCGACGGCGGAGAGCACCCGCTTCCGCGGGTTCGACCTGGGGATGGTCGACTACCGGAGGCGCGAGTTCGTCTGCAAGGGGTGCAGCAATTTCTGCGACATGCAGGAGATCCGGATCGAAGGCACGAACACCTACTGGGGGGACAAATGTTCCGAGAGATACCGGAAGAGCGCCCGGACCGGCGTCAAGCCGGTGATCGAGGACCTGCCCGCCCGCCGGGCGGAGTGGTTCGAGTCCCTCCTGGAGGGCGACGCCTTGGGCCGCCGCGGGACCGTCGGGTATCCCCGTGCCATGTACTTCTACGAGCGGTTCCCGTTCTGGAAGACCTTCCTTTCCTGTCTGGGGTTCAACCTGAAGGTGAGCCCGCGAACCGACAAGGCGATTGCGAGAGAGGGATTCGAGAAGACCGTCGCCGAGCCGTGCTACCCGATCCAGGTCGCCCACGGCCACGTGGCCGCCCTCCTGCGGGACGGGATCGATTTTCTGTTCGTCCCCAACGTCGTCAACGCGGAGACCGCCCACACCCATACCCAGTCGCACTTCTGCCCGTGGGGGCAGACCCTCCCGTTCGTCCTGGCGTCGGTTCCCGGCTGGGAGAAGGAGGTGCGCCAGAAGCTCCTGTCCCCGACCGTCCGCTTCCGGGACGACGAACGCCTCCTGGTCGAGGATCTCTTCGCGTGTTTCGGGCCGCTGGGCGTCTCCCGCCGCGAGATCCGGGAGGCGATCCGGGAGGGGTGGAAGGAGCAGCAGCGGTTCGGCAACTTCCTTCTCGACCGCGGGGCGTTGGCGATCTCCGAGGTGGAGAAGGCGGGCGCCCATGCCGTCATCCTGATCGGCCGCTCGTACAACCTGTACGACCGGGACGTCAATCTGAACATCCCCGCGAAGCTGCGCGACCAGTACGGAGCGAACGTGATCCCGATCGATTTCCTGCCCGTGGACGGGATCGACATCCGGGATATCCACGACAACATGTTCTGGAACTACGGAAGGAAGATCATCGCGGCGGCGAAATGGTGCCGGAACCGGCCGAAGGTCCACATCCTCTACATCACCAATTTCAAGTGCGGGCCGGACTCCTTCATCCGGCACTTCATCCAGAAGGCCTCCGGCGCGCCCTACCTTTCCCTGCAGTTCGACGGACACGGGAACGACGCCGGATACATGACGCGGTGCGAGGCGTATCTCGACAGCAAGGGGGTATTGCGCTGGTGGGCGGAGACGTGAGCGGGTCACCGCTGTCCGGAAGGACGGTCTTCTTCCCCCCGATGACCGAGGCGGGGGTGCGCACCATCTCGGCGGCGTTCCGGTCGGTGGGGATCGACGCGAGGCCCATGCCGCCTTCCGACGAGGAGACGCTTCTCCTCGGCGGACGGTTCTCGTCGGGGGAGGAGTGCCTCCCCCAGAAGGTGACGCTGGGCGACACGCTCAAACTTCTGGTCCACGGGGACGTCGCCCCCGAAAAGATGGCGCTCTTCATGCCGGCCTCGAACGGGCCGTGCCGGTTCGGGCAGTACGGCCCCTACATGAAGATGGTCTTCGAGGAGATGGGCTACGGCGACGTGATGTTCGTATCCCCCACGTGCGCGGACGGGTACAGCGGCGTGGGAGAGCATGCGGACGAACTCCTCCGCACCGCGTGGCGGGCCATGGTGGGGGGTGACCTTCTCCATAAGCTTCTCCTCCGGGTCCGCCCCTACGAGGCGGAGAAGGGGGCGGCCGACGCAGCGTTGAACGACGCGGTCGGGATCCTGTGCCGGGCCGTGGAGGTCCCGGGCGAGAAGCAAGGGGAGAAGCTTTCGCGGATCGTCGCGGCCCTGAGGCAGGGGCGCAAGCGGTTCCGAAGCGTGCCGACGGACTTCTCCTCCCCGCGTCCGCTGATCGGAGTCGTCGGGGAGATCTTCTGCCGGCTCAACCCCTTCAGCAACGAGGACGTGGTGCGCAAGGTGGAGGAGGCCGGAGGCGAATGCTGGATTTCCGACGTGACGGAGTGGGTGTGGTACACCAATGCCGATCACCGCCGGGAGCTCAAGCGGTACGGCAAGACCCTGAGCATGGAGATGCTCGGGGCAAGGCTGAAATGGCACTTCCAGCGGAAGGACGAGCACTCCCTTCTCGAGGTGTTCGAGGGGGACTTCCGCGGGTACGAGGAGCCGCACGACATCCGCGAGGTGATGGAACTTGCCCGCCCCTACCTGGTACCCGAAGGGACGTTGGGAGAGATGCTCCTTTCGGTGGGAAAGTCGGTCTACCTGCACCGGAAGGGGGTGGACGGGATCCTCGACATCAACCCCTTTACCTGCATGA
>Ga0209641_10003228_pt1 | contig 13700 bp, 10 predicted proteins | sample RifCSP16_1_FD_184022 | JGI IMG/M metagenome (GOLD analysis project Ga0209641, IMG submission 184022) | Soil microbial communities from Rifle, Colorado - Rifle CSP2_sed 16_1 (SPAdes) (version 2) | ecosystem: Environmental > Terrestrial > Deep subsurface > Rock core/Sediment | place: Rifle...
TCACGTTTAATGCGGTGACTGGAACATTATTTATCCCGGATGACGATAAGAAAACGGTATTTGAGGTTAACCCTCTGAACCCAGAAATAGCTCTTTCGAGTTTCTCGACCCTCGCTTTTGGGAGTACGGACCCGTCGGATATAGCCTTTGATCCGACTACGGGGAACCTATTCATTTCAGATGGTGTTGCTAGTACTGTTTTTGAAGTCACACCCTCTGGAACCCTTTTACGTTCGTTTCTCTTGCCAGGAGTCATACGAGATACTGAGGGTATTGCGTTCGACAGGTGTAGTGGAAATTTGTTTATCGTCTCTGGTCCGGATAAAAAGATATTTGAGGTCACAACGAGCGGTGAACTTGTCACCATCATTGATATCCAAGCGTTTGGGGTGCTCCATCCGAAGGGGATTATTTTTGCTCCGAGCAGTGATTTAGGCGACGATCCCAATATCTTACACGTGTATATCGCTGATTATGGTCGTGACGAAGTGAATGACGGGAAATTATTGGAAATATTGCTTGCTGGCAACAGCGGTTGTACAGGCACGCCGCCCCAGATTACCAGTGGGCCAACCGCGACCCCTAACGCGATCTTTGCGGATCAGGCGGCCCAGCTCAGCGTGACGGCTAGTGATGTGGACGGAGACCCCTTGACGTACACCTGGACGGTGATGCCTGGGGGAGGGACGATTACCGGCACAGGGGACACGGTGACGTATACTCCGCCGGCAGCGATCACGGGACAGCAGACCTTTACCATCACGGTGAAGGTGAAGGATGGGAACGGCGGGAGTGACACCGGCACCGTGGGGGTGACCGTCCTCCCAGTGGGTGGTGGAGTGACCTTTACTCCCGAGGCGGACACATTCGTGAACAGTAACAGCGCCAATACTAATTATGGGTCTGGCACGACGCTGCAGATAGACGGGTCCCCCATCCAGATTACATACCTGCGGTTCAACGTGACCGGACTCAGTGGGGCTGTGCAGTCTGCCCGCCTCAGGCTGGAGGTGGTCAATGCGAGCACATTTGGGGGGAGGATTTACTCCATATCCGACAATAGCTGGGGCGAGAAGACGGTGACCTATAATACCCGCCCGGCCATTGATGGGCCAGCTCTGGCTGCGTTGGGGGCAGTGGCTGTGGGCAATATTGTCGAACTCGATGTGACCGCGGCGATTCCTGGCAATGGAACCTACAGCTTTGCCATCGATTCGAATAATAGCGATGGCGTCTATTATCGCTCCCGCGAAGACGTAATTAATCGGCCAGCACTGGTCATTACAACTGGAGGCGGTCCCGCGAACACGGCCCCGACGGCGAGCAATGTGAACATCACGGGCACGGCGCAAGTGGGCCAGGTGTTGACGGGCAACTACACCTATGCCGATGCCGATGGGGATCTGGAAGGGCCCTCGACGTATCGGTGGTTGCGCAATGGGGCGCCGATCAGCGGGGCGACGGCGCAGACCTACCCCTTGGTGGCGGCCGATCAAGGGACGCTAATCGTGTTTCAGGTGACGCCGGTGGCGGCCACGGGGGCCTCACCGGGGGTGGCGGTGGCGAGTCCGGCGGTCGGGCCGGTGAGTGCCGGAGGTGGAGGGAGCCAGGTAACCTTTACTCCCGTGGCGGATACCTTCGTACACAGCGGAAATCCCACTACCAATTTTGGGGCTGCCACTACGCTGCAGGTAGACGGGTCCCCCACCAAGATTGCCTACGTGCGGTTCAACGTGACCGGACTCAGTGGGGCTGTGCAGTCTGCCCGCCTCAGACTCAAAGTGGTCGATGCGAGCGTATTTGGGGGGACGATTTACCCCATATCCAACAATAGCTGGGGCGAGACTACCGTGACCTACAATACCCGCCCGGTCATTGATGGGCCAGCCCTAAGTGCGTTGGGGGCAGTGAGTGTGGGCGATATTGTCGAATTCGATGTCACCGCGGCCATTTCTGGCAATGGAACCTACAATTTTGCCACGGCTTCGAATAATAGCGATGGCGTCTATTATCGCTCCCGCGAAACTTCCAATCCGCCACTACTGATTATCACTGCAAATTGAGGAGGACCTCCAGGCACACCACCCCACATTACAGGATCTATCAAGAGTCACTCGTTAATAGCCCTCTCTCAGGGCGAGGAGGCGTCCTTGGTGCGGACGTGGCTGTCCAAATCCTTGATGGGCCCCCACAAATTGGAGCGACCGATTGGACCAGAATCCTCCGCGAGTGATTTAGAAGTTAAGCGTGGACAGTACGCTGCCAGGTCAAGCAAGTGCGCCATCAAACTCCGGGTATCGCACCCCCCAAAGCACATCCCCCCCCTGTCTAGACGTATTCTTTCCAAGATAGTTGCCGGGTTCTGCGCCTCTTTCTGTACTTTGTTTTTCAGCTACTCTGCAAGTGGGCTAGAAGTGCGAGTGGCAGCGAGTACCGACGATGCGGAAGAAAAGCCGTCGGGGAGCATGTCGCTAACGAGTAGTGATATCGAGTTGGTCTTTGATGGCAGTGATCAAACTGTGGGGATGCGGTTCAACGCGGTGACGATCCCGCCAGGGGCGGCAATTACAAATGCATATATTCAGTTTCAGGTGGATGAGGCCAACTCCGAGGCCACGTCGCTCGTCATAGAGGGAGAGGCGACGGACAACGCGACAACGTTTTCTAGTTCGAGTGGGAACATTTCATCGAGGAGCAGGACGGCAAGCTTCGTGTCGTGGTCACCGGTGCCGTGGACGACCGTAGGACTGGCCGGCCCCGACCAGCAGACCCCGAATATCGCGTCGATCATTCAAGAGATCGTGAATCGGCCCGGATGGTCCAGTGGCAACTCCCTGGTGGTCATCATCACCGGGACGGGGCACCGTACCGCGGAGGCGTTTGATGGGGTAGCAAGTGCAGCGCCTTTACTCCATGTGGACTATGTGGTGGGAGCGAACACCGCCCCGACGGTGACGATCACGGCGCCGGCGAATGGATCGACGTTTGACCAAGGCGACCCCATCACGTTTACCGGGACGGCGACGGATACTGGGGATGGAGACCTCACGGCGAGTCTGGCGTGGACCTCGAGCCTAGACGGACCCATCGGCACCGGTGGTTCCTTCTCCAGATCTGATCTGCCCGTCGGCGTCCACCACGTTATGGCAACAGTAACGGACACCGGGGGGCAGACCGCTACTGATGCCGCGACGATCACCGTGTTTGCCGCTACGGCGGTACTTGTCGGCGCAGGGGATATCGCGGATGCAGCGCAGCGGGATGAAGCGACGGCCAAGTTGCTCGAAACTATCCCGGGTACAGTGGTCACCCTGGGGGATAATGCCTACCCGAATGGCACGGCTGCTGAGTTCAATAACTATTATGAGCCCACCTGGGGCCGCCATAAGGCCCGGACCCGCCCCGCATCCGGCAATCATGAGTACGACATCCCAGGTGCCTCAGGCTATTTCAATTACTTTGGTGCGGCCGCGGGTGACCCGGCTAAAGGATATTACAGCTATGACGTTGGCGCTTGGCACATCATCGTCCTCAACAGTGAATGTTCACAGGTCGGCGGCTGTGGCAGCACTTCTCCCCAGGGACAGTGGCTTCAAGCCGATCTGGCCGCGAATCCGAGGCCATGCACCCTGGCGATCATGCACAAAGCACTGTTCGCCTCAGGCACTGATAGTGCAGCCGGGCGGGATTTCTGGTCGCTACTCTACCAGGCTGGAGCAGACGTCGTTCTGAGCGGTCACGCTCATTTCTATGAGCGCTTCGCCCCGCAGGATCCAAGTGGAGTGGCGGATCCAGCGCGTGGCATTCGAGAGTTTGTCGTGGGCACCGGTGGCGCGAGCCTTCATTCCTTTGGCACAACTGTCCCAAACAGTGAGGTGAGAAACAACAAAACGCATGGTGTCCTGAAGCTGACGCTGCATCCGACCAGCTACGACTGGGAGTTCGTTCCGATTGCCGGGGCCACGTTTACCGACTCGGGAAGCGCGGTCTGTGTGCAGACCGAGCCGAACGATGTGCCGACGGCGAACAATGTAACCATTGCGGGCACGGCACAAGTGGGCCAGCTGTTGACCGGTAACTACACCTATACCGATGCCGATGGGGATCTGGAAGGGACCTCGACGTATCGGTGGTTGCGCAATGGGGCGTCGATTAGCGGGGCGACGGCAAAGACCTACACCTTGGTGGCGGCCGATCAGGGGGCGCTGATCGTGTTTGAGGTAATGCCGGTGGCGGCCACGGGGGCCTCCCCGGGGGTGCCGGTGCAGAGTCCGCCGGTCCAGCCGGTGGCCCCCCCGAACACGCCGCCGCAGATTTCCAGTGGGCCGACGGCGACGCCGAACCCGGTCGCTGAGGATCAGAGCGCCCAGCTCAGTGTGACGGCCACTGATGCGGATGGGGACCCCTTGGCATACACGTGGACGGCCCCTCCCGGAGGGGGGACCATCGTGGGGGCGGGGGCGACGGTAACCTACACCCCGCCCGACGTGAGCGTGCAGCAGACCTTCACGATCACGGTGACTGTCTCGGACGGGCGGGGGGGGACGGCCACCGGCAGCGTGGGGGTGACGGTCCAGCCGGTGGGAGGTGGCGGAGGGACCCAGGTAACCTTTACTCCCGTGGCGGATACATACGTAAACACTAATAGCCCCAATACTAATTATGGATCTCGCACGACGCTTCAGGTAGACAGCTCACCCACCAAGATTGCGTACCTGCGGTTCAACGTGACCGGACTCAGTGGGGCTGTGCAGTCTGCCCGCCTCAGGCTGGAGGTGGTCGATGCGAGCGTATTTGGGGGGACGATTCACTCGATATCCAACAATAGCTGGGGCGAGAAGACGGTGACCTATAATACCCGCCCGGCCATTGATGGGCCAGCTCTGGCTGCGTTGGGGGCAGTGGCTGTGGGCAATATTGTCGAACTCGATGTGACCGCGGCGATTCCTGGCAATGGAACCTACAGCTTTGCCATCGATTCGAATAGTAGCAATGGCGTCTATTATCGCTCCCGCGAAGACGTGATTAATCCGCCACTACTGATTATTACTACAAATTGAGGAAGACCTCCGAGCACGACACTCCGGGAATGGTAACCCCCAGAATCGCGGGCCCCCATGTCTAGACGTATTCTTTCCAAGGTAGTTGCCGGGTTCTGCACCTCGTTCTGTACTTTGTTTTTTAGCTTCTCTGCAAGTGGTCTGACAGTTACTCGGGGGCCATATTTACAGATTAGTACTCCCAGCAGCATTGTTGTGAGGTGGCGGACGGACGTGGCTACCGATAGCCGGGTCAGCTACGGCCCGGCGCAGGGCAAGCTGACCTCCCAAGTCGATCAGGCCACGTTGAGGACGGAACACGAGGTTCAGCTCACGGGGCTCACACCCGATACGACATACTATTATGCCATCGGCTCCACCACTGCAACCTCAGCGGGCGGTGATGCCGAACATTTTTTTGTTACCCCACCGAGACCCGGGGTAGACAAACCAGTGCGAGTATGGGTGATTGGAGACTCTGGCACCGCGAATAGAAACGCAAAAGCTGTGCGGGATGGGTACTTAGCGGCGAAGGGTGACACGTATACACATGTGTGGTTGATGCTGGGTGATAACGCGTATCGCGACGGTACTGATCGTGAATATCAGAAGGCTGTATTCGAAATGTACCCATCCCTATTGAGGCAAACAGTTCTTTGGCCCACTCTGGGGAATCACGATGGACACAGCGCCGACTCTGGTACGCAAAGCGGGCCCTATTATGACATCTTCACCTTGCCCAGGCGGGGGGAGGCAGGAGGTGTGCCTTCCGGTACCGAGGCGTATTATTCATTTGATTACGCAAACGTTCATTTCATTTGCCTGGATTCGCACGATAGTGATCGCTCTCCGGGGGGGTCGATGCTGACGTGGCTGCAGAAGGATTTGGCGGCGACCACCCAAAAATGGATCATCGCCTACTGGCATCACCCACCGTACTCAAAAGGTTCTCATGACTCCGATCGTGAGCGCGGCCTTATGGTGATGAGAAAAAATGTTTTGCCGATTTTGGAATCATATGGGGTAGACCTCGTTCTGAGCGGGCATAGTCACTCCTACGAGCGGTCGTTCCAACTGCATGGGCATTACGGCACCTCCGATACCTTGACCAAGGGCATGCTTCTAGACAATGGCGACGGGCGTGGAAACGGCGATAAGCCCTATATGAAGAGATCCAAGGGTGCCGTATACGTAGTGGCGGGTAGTTCTGGTAAGACCGGCGGGGGTTCTTTGGACCACCCGGTCATGTATATTTCGTTCAGCGAGCTGGGATCGTTGGCGCTGCATATCGTTGGAGACAAGCTGGAGGCCTCCTTTATTGATAATAGCGGGCGTATCAAGGACTACTTTACGATCCTGAAAACTCAATAGCATGTTTTATATTCTCTCCCCTCTGTATCGACTGTACGAGCGGCGCCTCCTCCGAGAGGTGAGACGGGGACCCATGCCCCGTCATATCGGTCTTATCCTTGACGGGAATCGTCGGTATGCACGAGAGCGTGGGTTGGACGATCCATTAGCCGGACACCGCATCGGCGCTGATAAGCTCGAGGAGGTAATGGATTGGCTGGAAGAACTCGAGATCCGAATCACGACCCTGTTTGCCCTCTCGACGGAAAATCTTACGCGACCCCCGGGCGAACTCAACGGACTCCTCGCACTCATCGAGGCCAAGATCCTGGCGGTAGCCGTCGATCCGAAGATCCACGAGAAAGAGGTCCACATCCGAGCAGTCGGGCGACTCGATCTTCTTCCGGCCCCACTTCAGGAAGCCATCAGCATTGCTGAAGAAGCGACACGGGAGCACGATCGTTTTTATCTCAATCTGGCGCTGGGATACGGGGGCCGGCAGGAGATCACGGATGCCGTCCGCCTACTCTTGCGCGAGCGAGGCAAATGCGGCATGTCGCTTAGCCGTATCGCCGAAGAGATCACTCCCGAGGACATTGGAAAGTACCTCTACACATATGACTTGCCGGATCCCGACTTGATCATTCGCACGAGCGGAGAGCTCCGCTGCTCTGGTTTTCTCCTCTGGCAGAGTGCCTATAGCGAGTTCTATTTCTGCGACGCCTACTGGCCCGCCTTTCGCAAGATCGATCTCCTCCGCGCCATCCGCAGCTATCAGCAGCGGAAGCGTCGCTTTGGCACCTAGGGGTGCGAGGTCGTGACGTCAAACTTGGTCGGTCCGTTTGGAGGGTGAGACATGGATCCCCGACAACCTTTGTTCTTTCCCGAGCAATCCGTCGAAGAGCCGCTCGAAGTCCCGGATTACTACGAGGCGATGCGAATGGAGTGGTTGGCTCCGGACATGGATGAGGCGGAAGAACAAGCCTACATCTCCCCGGACCCTGAAGGGAATAGCGGCGACTCCTTGGTTGCTATCCCCGCGGCTGTCGGCGTATTGTTGCCGCGAAACCCTGAAAGGAGCTGAGCGGAAGCGCGCTCGCACCTGCTAAGGTCGCAGACCCGAGGGATGCCGTTCGCAGCAAATTGATTTCGGGGCCTGCTACCCGAACGTCCTTTGAGGGGCACAGGGTCCCCCTGGATGAGTGTGTTGACTCGTGCTATTATCTTCGGTGGGGCTGGCTTCGATTTCGTGGAGAACTTCGATGAGCAAGTATCTTAAAGAAATCAGCCTTTTCACGGTCTTGGCCTTGGTTCTTGGGCTCACTTTCACTTTTGCTGCCGAGGAGTTGATTCCGCCCACTCGAACCCTCGAGGGGCGTGTGGAGCTGCCGGGAAGTCTGACGGTGGTGAGCGAGCCACCTGATCTTGAGGTTTCCCTTGATGGGTCTTCGATTGGGCGAACGCCGGTCTGGTTCAAAGAGGTGAAACCAGGTCCGCATACGGTCCGGATCGGCCAGGAAAAGACGGAGGTCCACGTCCAGCCCGGCAAAAAGATGGCCCTCAGTTTCTTCAAAGACTCCTTCATTGATATCACGAAGGAGGAAGCAGTGGTGGAAGCACCGGTCCCTGAAGTGGAGAAACCGCGGGAAAAGGAGGGGGCAGTCAGACCGCCTAGACCAGAAGAGCGAGAGGACATTATCCGCTTCGAGCAATTCATAAATCGGAATTTCGATTTCTTCTGAAATCCGGCAATTCTTCACCGCACTCCTTATTTACCCGCCAGGATGCCAAATGTCCGGTGTGAGAAGGCCGTTGTCCAACAGCAAACGGACTTGCGGAGAGTCCTCAACCCGTGAGACGGAAGTTGAGCGGCCGGCGGGAGACAGCCGGGAAGGAGGTCGCCATGGGAAGAACGCATGATGCGCTTGAGTGGGCTGAGAGAATGTATCACCAGAGGGAATGGGAGCGTTACCGGACGGAGTTTTTGATGGAGAAGCTCCACAAACTGGCGGTGGCTCCTCTGTCCCTGATCGACCGGTTGCAAGAACTGCGGGAAATCTTGGAAGATCCCACCATTCCTATGGATCACCTGATGAATCATATCGCGGAATTTCACCAGGAGATGTCTGCGCAAGGTGGGGCTCAGTTCGAACAATTTATGAAGGAGGCTGAGCCCGTGGAGCAGGAGCTTCTGAGGCGGTTGGAGCAGCTCCGCGGCATCCGCGACCTGGCCCAACTCGTCTCTACCTTCATCGCGTCGATGTTCCGCCCGGTATTGATGAGCTCGGATGGCCGTTTACCAAGAAACGATTCCTGGCGGCAGTCCACCGAGGAGGAGAAGGATCGGGTCGCAGGGGAGCTTTTGCTGACCTTGAGGGCAAATGAGGAGGGAGATGCGGCCGGATAGAAGACGACGAGAGTGAAAGGCATGACCGGCCGCCACCTATTTTAGGCTTTGGTTTCAAAGAAGGTGCGAATACGCTGCAAGAGGCTCCAGCAGCAAATGAAGAGCCCGGGGGACCCCCCCCGGGCTTTCTCGTTTACAGAGCATTGGAGCATTCGTAGATCTCCTACCGTGGACCTACGCCTTTCGAAGGGGATCGCTTAGTACCAAATCTGACGACCGTGTAAGTCCAAATCCGACATTGTAAAAAAGGAAAACAAGTGCAAAATTAATTAATAAGTGGCAACGAAAAGAGGAGTTGACGTGGGTAGTGTCAGAGCATGCCAGGGCCATAGCCCCGATGGCGTTCGCGCCGCCTCAATCAGGCCGTCCAGATTTGCTGCAAATTGTACAGAAACTGGTCGGCAGATTGAGCGGAATTCGAGCTTTGTTCTGAAAACGGACACCCCTCGGGGCGGTGGTCCCCAGACAGCCCTTGAAATTAGGGTAATTAGGAGAGAAACGGTCTTGGTCCGAATCTTGCGAGGTAGGGACAGAAAGGCGTTCGATGGGTCATGATCCGTTGCCCGATGTGGAATATTTCGGAATTTTCGCGCGGCTCCCGGAGGGACTCCTGATCACTGAAGCGATGAATACCATCCGTTGGGCCAACGATGAAATGGCAGAGATCTCCGGATGGACGGCAGAGGAGCTTCAGGGGATGCGACTCGACCAGTTGATCGCTCGGGAGGAGCTCACGGCGATTGCGAAGGCACGGGGAGTGGACCCGTGGGCCCTCAGGCGGTATCACTGCCTCGTGCGGACCAAGTCGGGCGAACGGCGAGAGGTCTCGGTCTCGGTAGGCCAGACGGGCGAGCCTGGCGCCCAGGCCACGACGATCTTCCTCCTCCGCGATATCCGGAGGCAGCGCGAGATGGAGCGCCGGCTGTTGGAGCAGCTCGGGGAGAAGCAGGAGATGGCCGCTTTTGGGCACGTGGCCTCGTTGGTGGCCCATGATCTCAGAAACCTCAGCAATACCCTTTCCCTCACCATCCGGAATTTCAGAGGGCACCTCGACGATCCGGCCTTCCGGCAGGACGCGGTGCGGGCCCTGGAGGACGTGGCCGGCAAGATGAAGTACCTGATCGAAAAATTGTCCGGGGTCCCACCCCGGATCACCCTGCACCGGCAGCCTGCTGCCCTGGGGGAACTGATCGATTCCGCTCTGGACCTGCTGGCCAGGGCGGGTCGGCGCGCCGAGGTCGAGGCAACCGAAGTCCGGGGGCTGGAAGGGGTTCTCCACGTCGAGGTGGATATCGCGGAGATGCAGCGGGTGTTCTTTAACCTGTTGCTCAACGCCTACGAGGCCATCGAGACGCGGGGGCACGTCTCTGTGATTGGCCAACGCGGCCCCGGCAAGGGGCAGATCTGCCTGGTCATTGAGGATACGGGGCCCGGCATTCCTCAAGACTACCTCGAGAGATCCCTGTTCCGGCCGTTCCGGACGACCAAAGCCCGCGGTCTGGGGCTCGGGCTGTATCACGCGAAAGTCATCGTCGAGGCCCACGGGGGCAGCATCCAGGTGACGAACCGGGGAGATGGAGAGGGCACCAGGGTGACCATTATCCTTCCCGAACCGCAGGGAGGGGTACAGGTCCTCCCGGGACCCGAAAGGGGGTGAAGTATGGCTCGGCCCAAGGTCCTCCTCATTGAAAATGACGACGTGACCCGCACGCAGCTCGAGTGGGCACTGAAGGATGAGTTCAGCCTGCTGCCCGCCGGGGACGCAACAACCGCGCACACCATCGCCCGCGCGGAACATCCCGCCCTTGTCCTCCTGGATCTGGGCCTGCCGCCACACCCGAACGACCCCGAAGGGGGGCTCCGGTGGCTGCAGGACTTCCGGAAGGAGGGCGGCACCGGCAAGGTCATTGTCTGCACCGGCTACGGGGACCGGCAATACGCCGTCCGGGCCGTGGGCTACGGGGCATACGACTTCCTCAGCAAGCCCGTGGACCTCGACCTCCTCAGACTCGTCATGCGGCGGGCCTGCTGGATCGCCGAGCTGGAGCACGAGCGGCGGACCCTCGCCGCAGGGACCGAGGCCGAGGAGGAGGAGATGATCGGGACGAGTGAGGGGATCCGGCGGGTCTTCGAGGCCATCCGCAAGGTGGCCACCACCGACGTCCCTGTCCTGGTCATCGGCGAAAGTGGCACCGGGAAGGAACTCACGGCGAAGGCCATCCACGAGCGGAGTCTCAGAAAGGCGGGCCCCTTCGTCACCATCAACTGCGGGGCGATCCCCGAGACCCTCCTCGAGTCCGAGCTGTTCGGCCACGAGCGGGGGGCCTTTACCGGTGCCATCCAGCAAAAGAAAGGGAAGGTAGAGTACGCCCAGGGGGGGACGCTCTTCCTGGACGAGGTCGGGGAACTCCCTCTCGCGCTCCAGGTCAAGCTCCTCCGATTCCTCGAGGACCAAACGCTCGAGCGGGTCGGGGGGCGGCAGCAGATCCAGGTCGATGCCCGCATCATCGCCGCGACGAACATGGACCTCAAAGAGGCGATTGCGCACGGCAGGTTCCGGGAGGACCTCTACTACCGGCTCGGCGTGGTCATGATCCACATCCCGCCGCTCAGGGAGCGGGGCGAAGACATCCTCCTCATGGCCCAGCTCTTCTTGAAGTGGGTGAGCGAGCAGATGCGGAAGCAGATCCTGGGGTTTACGAAGGAGGCGATCCAGGCGATCCAGGCCTATCCCTGGCCCGGCAATGTTCGGGAGCTGTCGAACAAGATCCGCCGGGCCGTCGTGATGGCCGAGGCGCCCTACATCGCCCCCGAGGACCTGGATCTCCCCGGGACCGAAGAGGACCAGATCCAGACCCCCTTCTCGCTCAAAGATGCCCGGGGGCGGATAGAGGCGGATCTCATCGCCCAGGCCCTCACCTTCCACCACGGCAATCTCAGCCGCGTGGCTGAAGAGGTGGGGATCAGCCGCACCACCCTGTACGGCCTGCTAAAAAAGTACGGCATCCGCCCACGGCGGCGCACCGGGCGGCCCGGTCGCGGACGGAGTGTCCAGTTTCCTGAAAATCTTGCAGGTTGATCCCTCCCATCTCACCCTTCTAACTCTCTGTTAAAGCTCTCAAGAGTATGCGTGCGTAACGAGCAGTTCCTTCCGTGTGTCCAGAGACTGAACGATGGGCCATGCAAAAAGATCTCTGTCATCACACCGTCTTTAACAATATCAATAGCTTGTCGCGAATTTCTCCTCGTGGCACGCCCGTTGCTAGCTGTATCTGACAACCATTCCTTGCTTTGTCGCATCTCACGCGCCTCAAACCAGCCAAAAATAGAGGAAATTGAACGTCGTGCAAAGGGAAGCTGCCATGAAAGCAAAATCCCTAACATGTGCGATAGCCGTCGTGTTGTTCGCCTGGGCGACGGTCACTCCCGCCTTTGGGGCAGCGCTCACCCCCTCGCAACAGGCGACGGAGAGGGCCCCGGCGGGCAAGGGGGTCCGCCTGACGGATACACAGCTCGACGCCGTCACGGGCGGAGAGGCAGAGACCTGCCGCTCGGCGGAGGCCGAGTGCCTGTCCCCCACGAACGAAGGCCCCCGCATGACGATCAGGCTATGGGACGATTGGGTGAAAAGGACACAGGTTGAGGGGGGTGGCGCATCCTCTGGAGGGCTCGTGCAGTCCAATACGACCGGGACCGTGCAGTTCAATTCGACGACCATGAGTCAGTAGGCGTTTCACCCCGTAAAGGGAGAAGGGAGGTGAGGCTGGAAAATAAGCTGTCTGGTCAGGGGGAAAATGGGGAGTCGAGAAGTTGACCTACAGCGGTCACAATTTCAAGGAGGAGACGGTATGAAAAGATTTTTGATGATCACGCTGACGGCGATCACAGCCGTGGCCCTCGTGACGGCTCCAGGATGGGCCGCCGGTGGCCGGAAGCTGTCCGACCGTCAGCTCAGTGGGATCCATGCCGGAGCGGATGCCGTTGCGGACGCGGACGCGAAGGCGAAGGCAAAGGCGCGTACCTCTGCGGACACGAACATAGATGCGAGATCCAGCGCTGAAGCGACCGCGAACTACGCGTCTACGTCAAAATTGGCAGTGAAGATCGACAATCAGTGTGCCACTAATGATTGCAGGCTGAAAGTGGAAACAGGGGCTGAAGATACCGACAGTTCGATTGAGACAAACGCGCAGTCGATCCTCAACACGGTCGCCAGCGTGAACGCGGTCCAGATCAACGTGAATGCCGCCGGCAACTCGCAGTCGAACATGGCCTACTCGGCCGAGGGCGTGGTCAGCGAGATTGACAGCGCTGAGTTCGCCACCGGTGGGACCGTGGGCTCCAGCCACTCTGACGGCACGAGCTCGGGTGATTCCAACTCCGCAAGCGCGTCCGGCAATGGGTTTGGCAATTCGACGATTGGTGTCACGAGCACCAGTAACCACACCGACGGCAACAGTACCCAGAATACGAACGTGAACGCAAGCGCGAACTCGGACGCTGACGCTGCCGCCGCATCTTCGGCGAGTTCGGCGGTCAGTTCCGCATCCACTTCGGCGTCCAGCGGCGGGGCCTTTACGTCGGCTAGTGCCGCGAGCGCCCTTGCCTTTGCCACCCCGAAAGTAAAGATCATAAATCGATGCAATTCCGGCAACTGCAAGCTGAAAGTGGAAACAGAAGCTGAAAATGGTGGCTCTGTGACTACAAACGTGCAGACGATCCTCAACACGGTCGCCAGCGTGAACGCGGTCCAGATCAACGTGTCTGGCGGAGCAACGGGCGCGCAGAGCAATATCGCGTTCTCCACGGTTAAGTAGGCCGTACGAGAAGCGGCAGGCTCGAGTGACCGTTGAAGCTAGGAGGCAGGTGTAGGCAAGTGTGGTGAGGTGCCTGGGGCGGTAGGG
>Ga0209641_10003231_pt1 | contig 13687 bp, 14 predicted proteins | sample RifCSP16_1_FD_184022 | JGI IMG/M metagenome (GOLD analysis project Ga0209641, IMG submission 184022) | Soil microbial communities from Rifle, Colorado - Rifle CSP2_sed 16_1 (SPAdes) (version 2) | ecosystem: Environmental > Terrestrial > Deep subsurface > Rock core/Sediment | place: Rifle...
CTTCCTCGTTCAGGAGGGCCGTAAAGGAGCTGAGGTTTCTCATCACATTCTCGAACTGCTCGTCGTTCTTGGCGACGATCCTGTTGAGCCGGAAGGTGAGGTCCTCTATGTTCCTTACTATGTTGCTGACGGTCTGCTCGCCCTCATCGCCGCCAAGGACATTGCTGAGTGATTCGGTGATCTCCTTGACATCATCGGACACTTCCGTAAGCGTCCGGATAAGCCTGTCGATGTCGGCGTAGCTCCTGGTGCGCGTGAGATAGTCCCCATCCTTGAGCGGGGGCGCGCCGGGCTGGCCCGGGACAAGCTCCAGGTACTTCTCGCCGAGCAGGCCCTTTGTGGTAAGCACGGCCGTGAAGTCCTTGCCTATCTTGATGTCGGGGTCTATCTGCAGCTCGAGATGGGCCTTGGAGTCCTTGAGTTCTATTGACTTGACCCTGCCGACTTCAACGCCTGCGACGCTCACGGGAGCGTTGGGGTCAAGGCCTGCCGCCGTGTCGAAATCGACGAAAACGGAGTAGCCTTTTTCCCCGCCGAGCTTTATGCCGCCGAGCCTCAACGACATATAGACCAGGAGCACTATGCCCAGGAGGACGAAAAGACCAACCTTGGCTTCTGAACTCATTTTTGGCAGCGCCATAAGAAAGTTTCCCTACTGGCAGGCAGTGTATCCGACACTGCTCCGCGTTCATATGATATTTGTCTTAAAAAACGGCCCCAGGTGCCGTCAATATACCTTTATTGGACCTTCGGCCCGTCCCTCCAGAAACTGCTTCACGACGGGGTTCGGGTTTTTTTTCATCTCTTCCACGGAGCCCTGCTCTATTATCCGTCCTTCGTGGAGCATGGCTATCTTGTCGGCTATCTTGTAGGTAAACGGTATGTCATGGGTAATAAGTATGTAAGTCGTCTGGAGACTGCGCTGAGTGTCCAGGACAAGGTCGGCGATGGAATCCGACATGATGGGGTCGAGCCCGGTCGTAGGTTCGTCGAAAAGGACTATCTCAGGGTCCATTACTATGGCTCTGGCCAGGCCCACTCTTTTTTTCATGCCCCCGGACAGCTCCGCGGGCATCATGTGCTCTACGCCCACGAGGCCGACCCTGCGGAGCTTATCGCCCACGATCTTCATTATGTCTTCGTCAGCCAGGTCCGTGTGCTCCTTCAAGGGGAAGCCGACATTTTCCCCGACGGTCATCGAGTCGAACAGGGCCGCGCCCTGGAAGAGCATGCCGAAGCGTTTCCGTACCTCATTAAAGTCGCGCTCGCTCATGGAGCTTATCTCCTGCCCCTCGAGGAATATCTGGCCGTCGTCAGGGCGCAGAAGCCCTATTATATGCTTTATGAGGACGCTTTTGCCTTCGCCGCTGCGCCCTATAATGACGGTTATCTTGCCTTTGTCGATTTCAAGGTCGACGCCGTCGAGCACCCGCTTTTGGCCGAAGGACTTTTTCAGGTTAGAAATCTTTATCATACCCATGGCTGATTAATCAACCCTCATACCATGAACGAGCTCATGAGGTAGTCTGAGACGAGAATCATGACGGACGCGGTCACAACCGAGTTCGTCGCCGCCCGTCCGACCCCTTCGGCCCCGCCGTAGGCGTAAAAGCCGTTAAAGCTCGCGACCAGCGTCGTTATGAGGCCGAAGACAACTGACTTGTACAGGCCCGCGAAAATGTCGCTTACCTGCACGAAATCAATGGTCCTGCCTATGTATACGCCGGGGTTTATGCCAAGGAGCTTGACGCCCACGAAATAGCCGCCGAGTACGCCGACGAAGTCGGTTATTATGGCCAGCAGCGGGAACATGAGGACGCCAGCTATGACCCTCGGGACGACCAGGTATTTGACCGGGTTGACGGCCATCGTGACAAGGGCGTCTATCTGTTCGGTGACGCGCATGGTGCCGAGCTCGGTTGCCATCGCGCTCCCGGCCCTGCCGGTTACCATGAGGCCCGTTAAGACAGGGCCGAGCTCCCTTGCCATGCTCAAGGCCACCGTCGGGCCGACGAGGCTTTCGGCCCCGAACCTTTTCAGGGCGTTGAAGCTCTGGAGAGCCAAAACCATGCCCGTGAACGAGCCCGTGAGGATAACCACGAAAAGGCTCTGGACCCCGACGAATTCCATCTGCTTGAAAATGTTCCTGAATTTAATGGGCGGGGTGAAGGCGTGTACAGCCGCCTGGAAAAGCATGATGGACATGAGCCCGGCGGTGTTGACGAACTTCTCGGCCATGCGGCCCAATTTTTCGAGGTAAGCCCTTATCATCGTATATATATCCTCGGTACCCTTGCGGATATACGGCAGAATATTTCGTAGCTTATAGTCCCGGCCTTGTCAGCGACTTCCTCGGCAGTGATTACTTCGGCTCCCTGAGCGCCTATTATGACTGCCTCGTCGCCCGCTTTTACGCCCGGCACATCGGTGACATCAACCATTATAAGGTCCATGCAGACCGTCCCGGCAATCGGCGCCCGCTTGCCGCCTACCAGCACTTCCCCGGAGTTGCCGAGAGTTCTTGGCAGCCCGTCGGCGTAGCCGATGGGGAGAGTCGCTATCAGGCTCGTCCTTTTTGCCGTAAACCTCCTGCCGTAGCTTACGGTGAAACCGGCAGGGACGGATTTCAGAAATAGTATCCTGGTCTTGAGCTGCATGACGGGCTTGAGCTTTATGGACTCTCTCATGCGCGCTGCCGGATATGAGCCGTAAAGCATTATGCCGGGGCGGACCATGCCGAGGCGTGATTGTTCAAAGTCCACGAGCGCCGCGCTGTTCGCCATCTCCAGGAGCGCCGGGTTGACCCCAAGGGCCCGTATATCTTCCACGGCTTTGAGAAAGACCGAGAGCTGGCGGTGCGAGAACTCCTTTTCTTCGGCCTCTGATTCAGCGAAGTGCGAAAGGAGCGCTTCGACCTTGAGGTTTTCCAGCCCTTTTAATTCGCTGAAAAACGATCCGGCTTCTTCAGGCAGTATGCCGAGCCTTCCCATGCCGGTGTCGATCTTTACATGTATGGGCAGGACGGCTCCGCGTTTTTTTGCGGCCTCGTCAAGGGCCCTGGCCGAGTCCATGTCAAAGACCACCGGCGTAAGACCGTACTCGACCATATCCGGAGCCTGGTCAGGGAACGAGCCTCCGAGGACGGCTATGGGACTGGTTATCCCGGCTTCACGGAGGGCCGCGCCCTCTTCCTGGATGGCCACGCCGAAATACGCGCCCCCGAGAGATTCAAGCGTCCTGGCGGCCTCTATCGCGCCGTGTCCGTAGGCGTTGGCTTTTACGACGGCCATCATGCGGGCAGCCGGGGTTACTCGCCTTCGAAGCTCAAGGTAGTTATGTTCAAGCGCCTTTAAATCTATGTAGGCTGCGGTCGGCCTTTTATGCAAAACTTCTAACTCCAACATAGGGTGCTTCTAAAAAATGCTCACATATTTCATATATGCTCCGCTTTTATTTCCACTTAAGCCTCGACCTCAGAAAAAATAACTGATTTTTAGAGGCACCCTGTAAGAAAAAAGCGGTCAAATCAACTACTTAATAGCATTAAAAATACGCCGGTGTAAAGTGAAAAACTCTTGCGGTGAGCAACTGCTCACTTGAATCGGCGCACCTGTGCCTTCAACACTATAGCACATCCGCTATTTTTTGCACCCGGTCAGGGTTATGAACGATGTGCTCTATCGCGTTAAGGGTATGCCAGATACCCGCAGCAAAGACGCTCCAGGGCCGTCTCGTAAAGGAAAGAGGTAATCCGCACATGTCAGCGTCTGTCAGTCCGTTTTACCACTTTCTTCAAGCTACTATCGATTTCCCTCATACCTGTTCACCTTAAAGCGGTACAATATAAATAGAAAAAATTTTCCTCGAGAGGTATTCCCTGTGAAGGAAGAAACCGGCGAAAAGCGATGTACTCCGAGGCTTTTCTGCAGCCCGATAGGGCTGCTTGCCATTACCGCCCTGTCGATATTCCTGGCTGAAACGATAGTCATGTTTATGCTTTCTGCCCTGCCGCAAAGGCTGCCGGTGTTTGCCGAGGCCATGCTTGATGCGGTCATGCTGACCATTATAGTCCTTCCGGTACTTTATCTGTTCTTCTACAGGCCCTTGAGTGCTCACATTGCCGAAAGGGCGAAGGTGGAGGAAGGCAGGGAGAAGCTCATTGACGAGCTTCGTGCCGCGCTTGAAAAAGTAAAGGTCTTGAGCGGCCTTCTGCCGGTTTGCGCTTCGTGCAAACGGATAAGGGACGCGGACTCCTGGGTGAGCATGGAAAAATATATCTCCGAGCGGAGCGATGCACAGTTCACTCACTCCATCTGCGATGAATGCGCTGAAAGGCTCTACGGCATTACCGATGACAAGACCGGGACGAGGGGCTAAAGCTCCTTGACCCGGCAGGCCCTCATCGGGCAACGGCCCGGCCGACGCCCTTCTTGAAGCCCAAAGGGCCTGTTCACAATATTTCCCGCCCGTTCCGGCCTATAGCCGAAGCTCAGTACCTGAGCTTGTTCGAGATGCCGAATTGGGAATCTTCGAAACCTAAGGGAATTAACCACTTCCAATACTGCGCGCCTTTGCGTATGTATCTTATTACACCCCTCTTCAGATTGCGATTGTTCTAATTTTGCTTTAATAAAAACCCTGATAATGATAATGTATAATGGCGTAAGCTGCTATGGCGAAAATGCCGGGACGGGGCATGAACCCGGGCCGGCGCCATTGTTACCTTATCTCCCGGGCTCGGCATTTTTTTCGGAGCAAACGGAAAAACCATATATGAATATTCTCGGCATTTCGGCTTTTTACCATGACAGCGCGGCCTGCCTCGTCCAGTCGGGCAGGGTAGTTGCCGCAGCCCAGGAAGAGCGTTTTACGAGAAAGAAGCACGACCAGAGATTCCCCGTCAGCGCAATAGACTATTGCCTTAAAAACAGCGGCATTACCGTCGGCGACATCGATTACATAGCCTTCTACGAGAAGCCCTTTTTGAAATTCGAGCGCCTCCTTGAGACCTCCCTGGCGTACGCGCCTTACGGATTAAGGTCGTTTGTCAAGGCGATGCCGGTATGGATAAAGCAAAAGCTGTGGATAAAGGAGATAATAAAGAAGGAGACCGGGTTCGAGGGCAGGGTGCTCTTCCCGGAACATCATGAGTCGCACGCTGCGTCCGCCTTCTTCCCCTCTCCGTTTGACGAGGCGGCTGTCCTGACGCTTGACGGGGTCGGCGAATGGACCACCACCAGCTACGGGGTCGGCAAGGGCAACAACCTCGACCTGGCCGCGGATATCCATTTCCCCCATTCCCTTGGTCTCCTGTATTCGGCTTTCACATACTATCTTGGGTTCAAGGTCAACTCGGGCGAATACAAGGTGATGGGCCTTGCGCCGTACGGCGAGCCGAAGTACGCCGATCTTATACTCAGGGAGCTTATTGACCTCAAGGAGGACGGCTCATACAGGCTGAACATGGAGTATTTCAGCTACTGCGCCGGCCTGAGGATGACAAGCAGGAAGTTCGACAGGCTCTTTGGAGGCCCTCCGAGGAAATCCGAGACGGCCCTCGCCCAGAGGGAGATGGACCTGGCCAGTTCGCTCCAGGCCGTGACAGAAGAGGTGGTCCTGCGCATCGCAAGGCATGTATCAAGCGAGACCGGCCAGAGGAGGCTATGCCTCGCGGGCGGTGTTGCCCTCAACTGCGTGGCAAACGGCAAGCTGCTCCGTACGGGTATTTATGACGACATCTGGGTCCAACCTGCGGCAGGGGACGCCGGCGGGGCCATGGGCGCGGCCCTGGCGACATGGTACAAATACCTTGGAAATGCCAGAAAGGCTGACGGAAGGAGCGATTTTCTCGACGGTTCGCTGCTTGGCCCGGAGGTAAGCGACGCCGGGATAAAGGATTATCTCGAATCTAATTCCATACCTTACAAGGAACTCGGCAGGGAGGAACTGGCGGGCAAGGTGGCCGACCTCATCGCCGATGAAAAAGTCATCGGTTGGTTCCAGGGGCGGATGGAGTTCGGGCCGAGGGCCTTGGGCGCAAGGTCCATCATCGGGGACGCGAGGTCTCCGAAACTTCAGTCCGTCATGAACATCAAAATAAAGTATCGTGAAAGTTTCCGCCCGTTCGCTCCCGCGGTCCTTGAAGAGAGGGCGGCGGAGTACTTCGATCTCGACAGGGCAAGCCCGTACATGCTTCTTGTGGCCGATGTGAAAAAAGAGCGGCGCAGGGAGATGACCGAAAATGAAAAAGGTCTTTTCGGGATAGACAAGCTGAATGTCGCGCGCTCGGACATACCTGCAGTTACGCATGTTGACTATTCCGCGAGGGTCCAGACCGTGGACAGGCGGACCAACCCGCTGTTCCATGAGCTTATCTCTGCCGTTAATGAAAGGCACGGCTCAGCCGTAATAATAAATACCTCTTTCAATGTGAGGGGCGAGCCGATAGTCTGCACGTCGGAAGACGCCTTCCGCTGTTTCATGAGGACTGACATGGATTACCTTGTCATGGGGAGATTCCTCCTTGAGAAGGCCAGACAGAGGCCTCTTGAGGAGAAATCCGACTGGAAAAAGGAATTCGAGCTCGATTAGGGAGGCTTCTCTTTTGTCGCTGGCGGACGAGATAAGGAATATCAAGAGTTCGAAAAAGGAGCTGCGGGCATTCGGCCTCTCGGTGGGCGGGGTGCTCATTGCCGCGGCCGTTGTCCTGTATCTTTTCGGCAGGGGCAACTTCGTCTACTTCGCGGCTGCCGGCATTGCGCTTGCCGCCTCCGGTGCGCTTGTCCCCGCGATACTGCTGCCCTTGCAAAAGGTCTGGATGTCCTTTGCCGTCATCATGGGGTGGTGTTCGACCAGGGTCATCATAATCCTCCTTTTCGTCCTGGTGCTCACTCCCATCGGGCTTATATCGAGGGCCTTCGGCAAGGAATTTCTGGATACGGGTTTTGACCAGTCCCGCAAAAGCTACTGGCGTCACCGGGAGACGGCAGGCAAAAAGAGCGATTATGAAAGGCAGTTCTGAACTCGTTTGAATCATGTCAGTGAGGGCCGCCCCGCCTCAATCTGAAAGGGTATCTATCACGGAGGAATCCTTTATGTCCAAATTATCCATCCTGGCCGAATTCTGGGAATTCTTCAAGGTAAGGAAGAAATGGTGGCTGCTGCCCATAGTTCTTCTCCTTGTTATATTCGGGACGCTTATGATAATTACTGAGGGCTCGGCGCTCGCACCGTTCCTGTACACGCTCTGGTAAGGGCCCTGAGGTACGCTGAAATAAGACGCAAGGACAGGACATGAAACGCATAATATTCTGGGGGGTCCTCCTCCTGCCCGCATTTGTCGTGCTGTTCTTTGTCGCCGTATTCATCGCGGATGTCAAAAGGCTCGACAGGATAAGTCATGATGAGATAGGCGCAAAACTGGACACCTATCTGTCTGCCAAGGAGGGCACTCTTTTCCCGGCGCCGAAGGGTTTTTTTGAGGCAGGGCCTCAGGACGCCGGTATCTTCGTGTTCGGGGAATCCTCGGTCGTGATTACGGACAAATTGACCTTCAGTCAATATCTTGAGCAGGATCTTCAACCGAATAATTCGAATATAAAGGTCGTAAACTTCGGAATACCGGGGATAGATTCCTATTCTATAAAGCTGAGGGTGGCCCAGGCCCTTAACTCGGCCTCCACGCCAAAGGCCATCCTGCTTTATTTCGGCCATAACGATTACAATGTCGCATACAAGTATGTCCTGCACCCTTATTGGGAGGAATCGTTCAATGTATTCCTTAAGTTGACTTACCACCTGTCGGGCAGGAAGTTCAATTTCCCGGACCAGAAGTTCGTATTCCGGTCAGATAATTACAACGATTTCTACTGGTACGCGATGTTCACGCGTCCCGTGTTTTTTGACATCGCGCAGCGGCTCGGTCTCTACAAGGTGGATAACGGGAAATACGACGGCTATAACCTCAAGATCCTGGAGCAGTTCAAGAAGAACACCTCCGAGATACTGGATATGGCCGCTGCAAAGGGCATACCGGTAATCATAGTCACCCCCATAGGGAACCTGAGCGCCAAACCTCACGGCAGCATAGATATGGTGGACAAGAGCTACCAGATGGGAATGTCCGCGCGCAATTACGCGGAGTCAGTAAGGCACCTTACAAAGGCCAAGGACAATGAGATCTTCACGGGGGATATGAGGGCCAAGTCGCAGCTGCTCGATTATCTGAGAACGCTGCACGACGGGAACAAGGTTTTCGTGTTCGACCTTGAGAAAGATTTCATCCAAGCCGGATTCAAGTTCGACGGGAGTAATTTCCTCGACTACTTCCATCTGAATGACAGCGCGCACCGGGCGGTCGGAAGCTACATTTCGGGACGGATAAGGGCGGACGGGAGACTGCAGGAGCATCTGGGCCTGAGCAAGCCCTAAGCCGGATACGATACGCGACCTGCCCAGGTACTGGCGCGTATGCGAGCGAAGGCGAAGGAAATAAAAAAGGCGGTAGCGCCCCGGCCTTCTGTCTTTTATCGAGTTTCGCTGGTTCAGGGACCAGCCTGCATCTTTCACCCGCCAACGACCTTTCTAGCTTTTTTAAAGCCTGGCTCTCTATTTGGCGCACCCATAGGAGAAAACCTGACTGAAAACAGGTTTTTACAGGTTTGAAATACCTGTGCTAAACTCTTCTGAAAAATCCCGGCCTGGCATACCCATGATGAACGGACAGAAAAACCTTCTCTTAAAAATCGCCGTTCCTCTTCTGCTGGCCGCCTTTGCCTTGGCCTTCATTTCTCCTGTCCTGCAGAATATCCATAATGTCGGCGTCTCTGAATGGGACAGCCGCTTTTTCTACCATGCTGTCCCGCTGCGGACCATAATGGAATTCGGCCAGTTCCCGCTCTGGAACCCTTATTACTGCGGCGGCAACGCGATGCTGGCGGCCCCGGAGTCGAACTTCCTTGCCCCTTCATTTATTTTAGCGCTCCTGTTTGGTGAGGTCGTCGGCGTAAAGCTCATAATCGCGCTCTACGCTGTCCTGGGCTTTCTCGGCATGTACCTGCTCTCGCGGGTTTTGGGAATGGCAAGGCTTTCCTCCCTTGTCCCGTCCGTAATCTTCATGATGAGCAGCTGGTTTGCGTTGAGGATAAGCGAGGGGCACTCGTCATTTCTTCCGTTCGCGCTTTTGCCTTTCGTCGTAGCCATGTATATAAAGTCTTTCAGTGAGAGGAACTGGTGGAGGTGGGCGGCTCTTTCCTCCCTTTTTTACGCGTGGATGATATTCGCCGGAGGGGTATACCCGTTCACCGTGACGAGCATATTCCTGGGTTTTTTCTGCCTCCTTTCAATGATAAGGGCGAGGTCGTTCAAGCCCGCCTTGATGCTTGCCGCTATCGTCGCCATGGCTTTTTTCCTCAGCGCCGTGAAGGCTATTCCCCAGTACGAGTTCATGAATTCTTTTCCGAGAAAGACCGAAGCGGTCGAATACAATTCAATCGAGCTGCTCGGAAAATCGCTGTTCAGCCGCAACCAGCGCGTTACCACCCAGGACCCGGATTTTTACCTCAATGCCTTCGAGTCGAAAGAAGAGCACAACAAGGCCTTCTGGTCAGGGGCAAAGCCCTGGGGCTGGCATGAGTACGGCGCTTTCACAGGGGTGGCGGCGTTTGTCCTGTTCATCGGGTCTGTAGCGGCCATAAGGAGGTCGTGGCCATGGCTTGTGATATCGATTACGACGCTCCTCATGTCTCTCGGCGAGTTCTCGCCCGTTGATATCTGGTCAATCCTTCACAGGCTGCCGGTCGTGAGTTCGCTTCACGGCTCTTCAAGAGTCATGCCGCTTTTCATATTCACCTTCGCGATAGCCGCCGGGTTCGCCCTGTCAAGGGCTGAGGAGGCAATAGAAAAAAGATGGAAGAAGGCCGGGGTATTGTTGGCAGGAGTGGCTGTTGCCGTGGTGTTTGTGGAGATGTTCACGGTCTCGAGGCCGGTCTTGAAAGACGCCTTTAACGAGCCACCCCCGAAGGCCGTAAAAAACGAGGCTTTCAGGCAGCTCGTCGTCAAGGAGCCAACAAAGGTAAACTATTCGAGCTTCCTTTCGAACATCGGCGTGTTGAACTGCTATGACACGATGAGGCCGCCCATAAAGGCTGTGCCTTACGGCAATGACGAAGGCAGGAAGAACCCCGGCTACATGGGCGAAGCGTTCTTTGCCTCAGGCAAGGGCAAGGCGACCGTGACATATTTTTCGCCGAACCTCGTACTTGTGGACGCGGTTCCAATTGGCAAGGACACGCTCGTCCTGAACCAGAACTACTTCAAGGGCTGGAAGGCCAACAACAAGGACGCGGTTGACCACTGGGGGCTCGTTGGAACGCCGGTTGACGCAGGGAAAAAACAGGTCGCCTTCAGGTACTCTCCCCGGAGCTTCAAAATAGGACTTGTCATATCCATCATATCTACCCTGTTCGTAGGCTGGCTTATTATCAGGCCGTGCAGGCGGTACCCCACCTTTTAACAGGTCGCTGAAAAAGGCCCATCTGCGTTGTCGTCTTCAAATCTCGTCATTGCGGCGTACAAACAAAGTACGCCTCATGTCTCGCTTCTCGGCTCCTCGCATCTGGACCTTTTTGAGCAACCTGTCTGATTTTGGCGGTTCTGCTGGCAAGTAGGGTGGGCTGCGCCCACCAATCTCTTTTAAAGGCCTTTCGCAAAACTTTCGGGCTGTCCATCTTTTGATGCGGTTTTGGATATAATTCAGGCAGGTACAAAGCTTCTCAAATACATCGAGGAGGTACTGCCATGAAAAGGATAGCTGCCGTTCTTTTGACTGCTATGGCTCTGGCCGCCGCTCCGGCCTTTGCGGGTGAGCCCCATGCCGAGCAAGGCATAAAGCATGCCGAAGTGGGCATAAGCCATGTGAAAGAGGCGATAGAACATCTGGAAGAGTCTTTCAAGGCGACTGGCAACGAGCATGCCAAAGAGGCCATAACCCACGCCAAAGAGTCGGTCAAGCACGCTGAGGAGGCGATAATCCACGCAAAGGAAGCGGCCAAGTAAGTGCTATTGCCATGTGCAGTGGGGTTTTAAATCCTCTCCCTCTGATGGGGGGAACTGAGGAGGGTGGAGGAAGTTTTCTTATACGAAATTAAAAAAGGCCGGGATACATTCCCGGCCTTTTGACATTTTATTGCTTCATTATTCTACGCTGGCTCTGCCACAAGGCACGCCTCTTTCATAAGGGCCAGCGACCTTCCGAGCTTCTTTAAAGCCTGGCTCTCTATCTGGCGGACCCTTTCCCTGGTAAGGCCGAGCCTGTCTCCGAGGCCCTGCAGGCTTTCCGGTTCATCTGACATGACCCTGTTTTCTATGACTACCCGTTCCTTCTCGTTCAGGCAGGCGAGGGCGTCCGTTACTTCCCTTTTAACAAGCGCGGAAGTCTGCTTTGCGGAGATGGCCTCGACCGGGCCGGGCCCTTCGTCACGGAGCAGCTCCATGTGGGTCGCGCCGTTTTCCGATACGGCGGCGTTAAGGGAGAGGTCGTCAAAGAAAACTGCGGAGTCCTCGCCACCCGCCGATTCTTCACCGGCATTTGATGTCAGCTCGGACGGGTTCCTGTAGAAAAGCTTTTTCTTCAAGTCTCTTGTGTCGTGCCTTACGAGACCTTTTGTTTTAAGTATGAAGTCCTGTATGAATGATTTTATCCACCATGTGGCGTAGGTGATGAGCCTGAAGCCCTTGAAGGGGTTGAACTTCTTCATGGCCACCATGAGGCCGATGTTCCCCTCCTGGATGAGGTCGGCCAGGCGGCAGCCGTAGTTGCGGAACTCCAGTGCGATTTTAACAACATAGCGCAGGTTCGAGATGACGAGCGTGTGCGCGTCCTCGATGGACTTCGTCTTGAAATATCGCTCGGCAACGCTCCGCTCCTCCTCTGGGGTGAGGAGCTTGTAGCGGTTGACCTCAGCAAGATAGCTCTGTACCGAATCTGTTACGACCGGAAGACTCATTCCTGGCTCGCCTCCATTAGCACTCTGAATTTACGAGTGCTAATATTATAAAGAAAATGTGGATTTGTGTCAAGGGAGGCGGGGGGATGTGTTCAGAATCAGGGGAGGAAGCCCTGAGGCTTCCTCCCCCTTTAGACTAACTTACTCCTTTACCCAGATGGCAAAGGCTTTGAGCCCGCGCTCGTGCGCATAAATGCGCTTGCCGCTGCGGGTAGTGATATAGGCTACGAAAATAAGCTTATATCCAGGTCTATCCCTTTTCATGTTCATCGGCCCTATTCTCCTTTCTCTGAGATAGGGCCTTGACAAGAATTTCCCTCAAATGCTAAAATAACTCTGCGCAGTAGCATCAAGGGCCTTCTTGTACAAGGCCCAGGCTTTAAATGAGGGCCCTACCTGACCGTAGGGCCCTCATTTATTTTATGTCTTCTGGTTCACTCTCGTCTAACTCGAATTGTTGTTGTTTTCCCTCCCATTCGATTAATCCGATAGTGCCAGGGCTAACCAATTTAAAAAGTTGTCCATTTTTAACATAAGGAGATAGAGCACTCCTTATTGTGGAGCGGCTAATTCTGTTGTACTCCAGCCCAATGCCCTCTACAATCTCTTTAATATGGAGAGGATGGCCTTTTGTTTTGAGTAGCTCATGTACCTTGTCAGGATTACTCCCTGGTTTAATACGTACTTCCCTAGTTCCATTACCCTCATTATCGTATTTAGGGAGTAGGCGGATTGAATCTTGGAGTGCTTGAATGTAAGATTTTGCTTCTTTTATCTTGCCTTCATATTCTCCAATTTCAATTTCCTTTTTTTTAATAAGTGTTTCGAGCTTGTCGCGTAATGACAAAGCCAGCACCTCCGTAGTGGCGTGTAATTACATCTATCACAACATATAGGCCATGTCAACGTGTATGGATGTGTGACGGGATGTAAGTGGAAATATGATGTAAGTATTAGATATAAATATTGTTCTTGTCAATAGTAAATCCATAACTATCTGATTTATCTGCTGTTTTTATTTATGGATTTACTTGTTGTGTGTGTATCGAATTATAGTTTTTTCTAAGAATATGAATTTAGAACAATTAATCAAATTGGCTTATTTCAAGTAACAAAAGAACTAATGCACAATTCTATAAGAAAAACAATAGGTTTAGTTTTGTTGTGTTTGGTTTTTAAAAAAGAATGAGTGATGTATTTGGGGTGTGGGATGTATTTATGTCCGCCTGCTTCGAGATATCCTAATGAGCCAACCATAGAAAACAAAAGACCCGGCAGGGTGTCCTGCCGGGTCTTCGTTACTGCCAGTTGCCTGGCCGTTCTTACATGAACGGGTTGGCGAAAAGGAGTATAAGAGCTATGACCAGCGCGTAGATCGCGAGGGACTCGATCATGGCCAGACCGACGAGCATGGTGGTCATGATTTTGCCTGAAGCGCCGTGGTTCCTGGCTATGCCTTCGACAGCGCCCTTTACGGCGTTGCCCTGGCCGATTCCAGGTCCGAGGGCACCAAGGCCCATGCCTACGCCAGCCGCGATGAACAGGGCCGCGAGAACTATGCCACCCTTGTCGCCAGCTGCCGCGGCTCCAGCTTCCTCAGCGAACGCCATGGAGCCGGTGGCCAGCACCGCGAGAGCGGTAGCAACTCCTACAAACTTCTTCTTCATCTGTACTGCACCTCC
>Ga0209641_10003234_pt1 | contig 13679 bp, 11 predicted proteins | sample RifCSP16_1_FD_184022 | JGI IMG/M metagenome (GOLD analysis project Ga0209641, IMG submission 184022) | Soil microbial communities from Rifle, Colorado - Rifle CSP2_sed 16_1 (SPAdes) (version 2) | ecosystem: Environmental > Terrestrial > Deep subsurface > Rock core/Sediment | place: Rifle...
CTCTCACACACCACTGAGCGCGTGGTCTTAGCTTGTCTGAATCCGTCCTGCGATTATAGCCCATCCGCGCGCTCAAGTTTCTGCCCTCATGCATCACGCTTGAGGTGATGGCTATCTCGCAATGACGCCTGAATAGTTATATGTTTCGAGTGCCTTTGCACGTCGGGTAGCGCGAGCAGCCATAGAATCTGCCGTTCCTTCCGGCGCGCTCGACCATCGGCGAGCCGCACTTCGGGCAGGTGACGCCGGAAACGGCCGACTGGGTCGCGAGTCTTGGGAGTTTGGTTTTTGAAGTTTGGATTTTTGGACGCCGTATCCCCCTGCTCTGTTTCCGCCGTGGTTTGCTTTCCGCGACAGGCGCCGGCTGTGAGCGGGCCGGCGCGCGGAAGGCAGCCATCTTCGCGGGCGCATCGCGAAGCGACTGCGCGAACGGATCGTAGAAAGCGCGCAGCGCCTCGACCCAATTTCGCTCGCCGCGTGACACGTCGTCCAGCCACTCTTCTGCCCTGGCGGTGAAGGCGTAGTCCATCACGTCGGGGAACGCGGCTACCAGTGCGTCGCAGGTGACTTCGCCCAGCGGCGTCGGATACAAGGCGCGCTTGTCCAGCGCAACGTAGTCGCGCTCCTTGATGACGCCGATGATCGCGGCATACGTGCTCGGGCGGCCGATACCGCGCTCTTCGAGCGCCTTGATCAGCGCCGATTCGGTGTAGCGCGGCGGCGGCTGCGTGAAATGCTGGCGAGGGATGAGCGCGAGCAAATCGAGAAGCTCGTCGACGGACAGTTCGGGCAGCGATTGAGGCTCGTCTTCGTCGTCGCTTTGCTTTTCTTCGGGTTCCTCCCATACGCGCAAGAAGCCGTCGAAGAGCAGCGTGCGGCCGATGGCGCGGAATAAATAGTCGTATGGTCTTGTAGTCGAATGGTCGGGGGGCCTTGCCGCCGGATCACGCGCCACGCGATCGGCTGCGCGGCTGGGCGCCTGGGCAAGCACGTCGACGGTGGTCACGTCGTACACCGCGGGCGCCATTTGGGAGGCGACGAAGCGCCGCCAGATGAGGTCGTACAGTTGAAACTGGCGTTCGGTCAGGTGCGGCTTGAGCGTTCTGGGGAAGCGCCACACGTCCGTCGGCCGGATCGCCTCGTGTGCCTCTTGAGCGTTCGCGACTTTCGTCTTGTACTGCGGCGGCTTGTCCGGCAGGTAGCTCGCGCCGAGGGTCTCTTCGACGACGGCGCGCGCAGCCACCTGCGCTTCGGGCGCGACCGCCGTCGAGTCGGTGCGCATGTACGTGATCAGGCCAACCGGCTTACCCTCACCCACGTCCACGCCTTCGTAAAGCTCCTGGGCGATCTTCATCGTCTCGGCAGGCGGCATGCGCAGGCGGGCCGAGGCGGATTGCTGCAGCGTGCTCGTCGTGAACGGCGGCCACGGCTTGCGTGTCTTACGCTCGCGCTTGACGCTCTTCACGTGGTAGGCAGCGCCCTCCAGGTCGGCGATCACGCGCTCGGCGTCTTCTTTCGTCTTGAGGTGGATCGGCCGCCCCAGTCCGACCTTATGCTTGCCGATCTGGATCAACCGTGCCAGGAAGTGCTGCGCATGATCTTCCGGCTTCGCCAGATCGGCGTGGATGCTCCAGTATTCCTCCGGCACGAAGTTTCTGATCTCGCGCTCGCGGTCGATGACCAGGCGCAGCGCAACACTCTGGACTCGCCCCGCCGATTTGCCACCGGTTGTGCGCCACAGCAGGGGGCTGACCTGGTAGCCGACCAGGCGGTCAAGCACGCGCCGGGCCTGCTGGGCGTTGACCAATTCCATGTTGATAGAGCGGGGACGCGCGAAGGCTTCGCGCACCGCCGGCTCGGTGATCTCGTGAAACTCGACACGCCTGGCAGGGACTCCGGGCTTGAGCGCCTGCAGCAGATGCCAGGCAATCGCTTCGCCCTCGCGGTCAGGATCTGTAGCCAGGAACAGCTCTTCGGCTTGTTCCAGTCTCTCGCGCAGGTCTTTCAGCGTCTTGGATTTCCGGCGCAGGATGTGGTAGGTCGGCTTGAAGCCGCGCTCGATGTCTACGCCCATCTCTTTCTCGGGCAGATCGCGCACGTGGCCCATCGAGGCGCGCACGGTGTAAGCCGCGCCCAGCATGCGGCTCAGCGTTCTGGCTTTCGTGGGAGATTCGACGATGACGAGCTTCAAAGCTCAAAATCCAAAGCTCAAACTTCAAAGATCAAACTTCAAAGGGACGGTGGTGGTTTGCCCGACGGCGATCAGGCCCATAACAAGACCTGCAAGCGCGTCAGCGCCAGAGGTGTGACCCATGTTAAGAATGCATTCGGCGGCGTTCAGCACCCTCTCACGACTGCGTGCGGCCATGCCGTCCAGCAGGTCGTGCCACGGCGCGGCGACCTCGCCTCGCGCCGCCGACCACAACCAGGCCGCGGAGAGGGAGGTCGTGAACGGCGCGGAGGCCGACGCAATCGACCCGGCCAGCGCCGCTGCCTCGCCGGAGGGATATACACTCCAAATCGCGACCATCGCGCCGAGCAGGAAATCATCCCCGGCGGGGGTCAGCCCGAAGCCGAGGCCGGCCAGACTGCGGGCCCCCGAACCACAAAGGGCCGGATCGCCTCGCGCGATTCCGGCTTGCAGCGCTGCGATAGGCCGGCGCGCAGCCTCGATCACCGAAGACCGCACGACGGCCCGGCGATTCCCGGGACCCTTCTGGAGTTTGGCAAATTCCGGAATAGAGGCTTTAGCCGGTTCGATTGTCCGCCACCTCTCCGGCTGAAGCCTCGAGTCCGACCGAAGATATGGGCGCTCGCCAAGCGCCAGACGCTTGAAAAGCGCGTGCGCCAGGCTATCAGAAGGCGCTCGTGCGCGCAGCCATTGCAGAAGTGTGTCCGCCAAATCAGGCAACAGCGCCCGGCGGGCGTCTTCCCAGTGCGGGCGAGGATTCCACTCGCGTGCGGTCGAAGTATCGATCCGAAGATCGCCGACGCCGAGCATCGTATCACGAACAGCGACACACGCATCGGCATCAATCCGATCGACGAACGGCGCTTCGAGCGCCACGACGACCGCGAATGGCCCTTCTCGCAGTTCAGGCGAGACCAACGAAACGATCTCGCCTGCGGCGTTCACGACATTACACGCTCGATCGAAGACATGCAATACACGCGCGCCGGTCGTGTGCCGCAACCACTCGCGCGCCGCAGGTGCGATGGACAGAGCTGTAACACGCTGGCGCTTGACCCTTGACGAATGGTCGACGTAAATCACATCCGCCCTTTGGAGTTTGTAGTTTGCCCTTTGGATTTTGTAGTTTGTCCTTTGTAGTTTGTCCTTCGTCCTTCTTCAACCAGTTCCCAAAGCCGGCTCGGACTCAGTGGCATCTCGCGAATCTCCAGGTCGTACTCGGGCAACGCATCTTCGACGGCCTGAGCGAACAGCGGCCCGACCGGGATCGCGCCTGCCTCGCCCGCGCCTTTAGTTCCCAGCGGATTGAGCGGCGAGGGTGTGACTTCGTGGCCGACGTCGACGCGCGGCACGTCGAGCGCCGTAGGCACGAGGAAATCCATGAACGAGGCATTGAGCAACTGGCCGTTGTCGTCGAAGACCAACTGCTCGTAGAACGCGTTGCCGAGTCCCTGCGCGACGCCGCCCTGCACCTGCCCGTCGAGTATCAAGGGGTTGATCACGCGCCCGCAGTCGTGGACGACGACGTACTTGAGCACCTTCACGTTCATCGTCTCCGGATCGACCTCGACGATGGCCGCATGCACGCCGCTGGCCGTCGCGCCGCGCTCGGGGCCGAAGTAGTTGGTCGCTTCGAGGCCCGGCTCGGTGCCGGGCTTGACCGCGCCGCGTAACGGATTCGCATCCCGCGCCAATTGACCGAGCGGGATTGCCCGCTGCGGCACGCCCTTCACACGGGCGTGGCCGCCGACGATCTCGAGGTCCTCTTCGGCGGCTTCGAGCTTCTCGCTCGCCAGCTTGAGAATCTTCCCGCGCACGAGCTTGGCTGCTTCGTTGATCGCGTTCCCGGCGACGACCGCGCCCCGGCTGGCGAAAGTGCCCGCGCCCCAATAGAACAGATCGGTGTCGCCGGTGACGATATCCACGTCCCGAACATCTACGCCGATCTGATCGGCGACGATCTGCGCGAAACTGGTGAAGTGCCCCTGACCCTGCGTGCCCACGCCGGTCACGACCGACACCTTGCCGCTGGCCTGCACCTGGACGCGCGCGCCTTCGTAGGGGCCGATGCCTGTGCCTTCGATATACGCCACGATGCCGAGGCCGACGTGCCGGCCTTCGGCGCGCAGGCGCGGCTGCTCCTCTTTGAGGAACTTCTCGTAACCGATCATCTTCATCGCTTTGTTCAAAGCTGGCTCGTAGTTGCCGCTATCGAAGACCAGCGGAGCGAAATCCTGGTAGATGATCTCGTTGTTGTACGGGAAGGCATCGGGCGGAATGAAGTTGCGGCGGCGAATCTCCGTCCGGTCGATGCCCAGTTGCTTCGCGGCGATGTCGAGCAGCCGCTCGATGACGAATACGCCATGCTGTCGTCCCGCGCCGCGATAAGGCGTCACGATCGGCTTGTTGGTGAAGACCGCCGTGAACTCGCTGGTGTAATTCCGGATGTCGTACGGGCCGAGCAGCGTGCACTGGCTGTTGAGTGGCACGGTCAGGCCGTACGGATCGTATGCGCCAGCGTCGTGCAGGAACACGTCGCGCACGCCGAGAATGCGCCCCCCTTGGGTCAGGGCGATCTCCGCCTCGTGGATCTGACCGCGCTCTTGAGTGGTGGCGAAGAAGTTCTCGGATCGGTCTTCGATCCACTTCACCGGCCGGTTGAGCTGTATCGACGCCCAGGGGATCAGCACTTCTTCGGGGTAGTACATCATGATCTTGGGGCCGAAGCCGCCGCCGATGAACGGCGCGATGACGCGCACCTGGTTTTCCGACAGGCCGAGCATTCCGGCCAGGCCATTGCGGATAGACGCAGGGGCCTGGGTCGTGTCCCACACGGTAAGTTTCTGTGCTCGCGCGTCCCACTGCGCGACGACGCCGCGATTCTCCATTGCCGCCGCCGTCCCGCGGTCGTACACGAAGCGCCGCTTGATGATGAGATCGGCGTTCTTCGCCGCGGATTCGTAGTCGCCTTTGCGCTGGACGACGTGCGCGGCGACGTTCGAGTCCAGATCGTCATGGACGAGCGCAGCGCCCGGCTGCAAGGCCTTCTCCAGGTCGACGACGGCGGGCAATGCCTCGTAGTCGACCACGATGTCGGCAAGCGCGTCTTCAGCGACGTAGCGGCTTTCGGCGACGACCATCACGATCGGCTCGCCGGCGTGCCGCACTTTGTCTTTGGCGAGCGGCACCTGCGTGCGCTCGTTGAAGACGATGTCTTTGACGGGCGGCGGCGAGACGAGCAGCGGGCCGGGCTTCCAGTAGCCGCCCAGGTCGGCGGCGGTGTACACGGCGACCACGCCTTCCCGCTCGCGGGCGCGAGTGACGTCGATGCTTTTGATACGCGCGTGCGCGTACGGGCTGCGCAGGAACGCAACATGCGCCATGTTCGGCAGGTCGACGTCGTCGGTGAACAGCGCCTGACCGGTCAGCAGGCGGGGGTCTTCATTGCGGGTGATGCGTTCGCCGAAGAACTGAGTGGTCATCGTCGGGTCTCCGGGGTTTTCATTCCCGCACCAGTCGCGGGCTGCGAATGTAGATATCGCGCGGCCCATTGGCTGGCATGATCAGAATAGCGGCCTTGCCATATTTCGCCCGAACGCGCCGATGCAGTGCTGCTTCATCCTCGTCGTGATCAATCAATGTTTAGTTATGGACGGCCACGAATTTCCCTTCGTACATGGCGCGCTCATTGAGAGGCAGGCCGAGCCACCAGGTCTGCTCTTGTTCGATCTTACGGCGATCGGCGAGCGTACGCTCGCGCCGGATAACCGATTTGAGGAAATCTTCAATCGGCAGGCCCCGCGATTCGGCTTCATGGGATATTTCCCTTGCCAACTCGTCCGAAACTTGTAGCGGAGTCATCGTCTCCCTCCTGCCAAAATTATAGCGCGATTCGCGCATTCCCCGAAGGCTGCCAGTTAAAACACCGCTGGCAGCGATTTCAGCCCGCGAATGACGAACCCCGCGCCATACTCCACCTTGTCCGTCGCCAGTCGAATCGTCGGGAACCGTCTCAGCAGCGTCTCGAACGCGATTTGCATCTCGACGCGGGCCAGCGGCGCGCCGATGCAGTAGTGAATGCCCAACCCGAACGTCAAATGCGGGTTGTCTTTGCGCGTGAGGACCAGCTCGTCCGGCCGCTCGAAGCGACGCGGGTCGCGGTTGCCGGAGGCGTACACCAGCCCGACCTCCATCCCGCGCTTGAGCGGAACGCCCTTGTACTCGACGTCCTCCAGCACCCAGCGCTCGAACATCGGCAGCGGCGTGTCGTAGCGCAGCAGCTCGTCGATCGCCGTCTTGAACAAAGGCGAGTTTTTCGTCGCTCCGGCTTCGCGCGCGAGCATGCCTAACTGCTCCGGATTGCGGAAGAGCGCCAGCATGCCGGCGCTCGTGCCGTTGACCGTCGCCTCGTGCCCGGCGTTGAGCAGCAGGATGCAGTTGGCGATCAGCTCTTCCTCGGTCAGTTTGTCGCCCTGCTCCTCGACCTGAACCAGTGCGGTGATCAGATCATCTTGAGGATTGGCACGCCGCGCGGCTGCCGCGTCGATCAACCCGCGCAGGAAGTTCGAGAATTCGACGACAGCCTTTGAGGCCTGGTGCACTTGCTCTTCGGTGTAGCCCAGCTCGTACAGCTTGACAATGTCCGCCGACCAGGGGCGCAGCTTGTGGCGATGCTCTTCCGGCACGCCAAGCAGCTCGGCGATGACGGTCACCGGCAGCGGCTCGGCTAGATCGTGATGGATGTCCATACGGCCTGCCGGCGCCACCTTGTCGAGTAGTCGATTCACGATGTGCTCGATCTTGCCGCGCAGGCTTTCGACGCGCTGCGGCGTGAACGCTTTCATGACCAGCGCTTTGAGCCGGGTGTGATCGGGCGGCTCGCGATCGAGCATGTGCAGCGACTGGAAGTGATCGAACGGCGCTTGCGCCGGGTTGGGTGAAGACCAGCCCAGCTCTTCTCGCGACATCACGTGCAGAATCTGACGGCCCAGCCGCTTGTCTTTCAGCAGCGCGGCGATGTCCTCGTAGCGGGCGAAGAAGACCTTCTCCCACTGCCGGTCGTAGAAGATCGGCGTGTTTTCCCGAAAGTCTTCCAGGAGCGGATAGGGGTCGGCGATGAACGCGGGATCGTTGATGTCGAAGTGCCGCTCGATCATGCTTTCTTCGCCAGGCGAATGCGCTGTGGGCTGGATTTCGGCACGCGCCTGAGCACCTTTCGCGCTTCCAGGTCGAGCTTGACCGTCGTGACGTACCAGGAGATCGAACCCTCAAACTTGCCCTTCAATGCCTTGTTCACCGCCTTGCCCAAATCCTCGAAGGTCATTTCTCGTTTAGAATGCAGCGCTCTCACAATCGCGTCTCGAATTACCTCGTACTTGGCCTTGCTGATACGCACGCCCTGCTTGCCCTTCTCGGGATGCTTGGTCAATATGCGCGCGTCGGTTTTGGCCTTGCCCACACGCGGTCGTTTTGTGGGCGCTTTCCTGGCGAAATACACCCGCATCGGATCGAAGTAGCTCTCCACCCAGCCGCTTTCGTACTGCACGCCCTGGCCGGCCGGAATCTCGCTGTGATTCAACGTGATCTTCGTCCCACCCTCGACCTTTTCGAGTAAGATCTCGAGCCGCGAGTCGGGCACATCGGCCGGGAACTCGGTCGATCGCCACGACTGGACGATGCGCCGATTCGGCTTGAGATCGAGCGTCACGCCTTCGATGTAGCCGTTCCAGGCGGTGTGCCGGCCGCCGACTTTCGGATCGACGGTCGCTTCGCCACCCGTCATGGCCGTGTGCGCTTTGCTGCTCAGCCAGGCTTTGTAAATGCGCGCCGGGCTGGCGGGCAGCACGGTAGAGACTTGAATCGAGTCCGGCATGAACACCTCCCTGGCTGCAATCTGAATGCGCCGCGAGAGTGGTAATTGGTAATTAGTGATTGCGACCAATTACCAATCCCCATTATGATCTCCGCATCTGATGGAAGCACACTGTCTCACCTGCGCCGTCGTTTCGCGGGCTTCGCGGGCCTGCGCGGGACCTTACGCGGCTGGTCGTCGACGATGGCGACGGCGCGGCAGAACGCCGCCTCGCCGCCCTTGAATTTCCAGGGGAACACACCCAGCGTGAGCCGCCGGTTGTGCAGCTCACTCAGGCCGATGTCTCCGCCGAGGTTCTCGACGTGGATGCAGTCGTGCGGAAACAGCGCGTTGTGCGTCAACTGGTAGGCCGAGTCGGGGAACAGATCGGGAATCCTGTCCGCGCCGAACTTGGCCTCCACCTTGGCGCGCACCTTCTGCCAGTGCTCCAGGCCGCCTTTGCCGAGGAAGCGCCCGATCGGCAAGTTCATCGGGTGGTCCGTGGAGATCATATCCACACCCCAGATGTGAACCTTCTTCTTCAGAAGCCAGTCGCAGATGCTGTAGTGCGGGCCGGGGTGGCGGTGGATATATTTCTCTTCGTCGGCGTCCTCGCTCAGGAACGAGTAGCGGTGCCAGCCGGTGTGGATGAACAGGATGTCGCCTTCACGAATGTCGGCGCGCTCTTCGAGCATCTCCGGCGTGAAGACGTCCAGCTCATCCATGACGTCGCTCAGGTCGACGATTACGCCAGGGCCGTAGCACCATTCGATCGGGATCTGGTCGATGGTCTTGCCCTTGGTGACAAAGTGGCGCGGCGCGTCGAGGTGCGTGCCCATGTGGTTCGAGGTCATGATGTACTGCGCGTTGACGCCGTGCTCCGCCTTGCGCTTGATGTACTTGACCTCGAACGGCGGGTAAAACGGCCAGAACGAGCAATCTTGGTTCAAGGGTTGGGAGAGATCGTAGATTTTCATGGTGGTATCTCCTGATGGATGGTTATCAGTGATCAGTGATCAGTCATCAGTGATCAGTGGTCAGTCATCAGTCATCAGTCATCGGTCATCAGTGATCGGTCATCGGTGACGAAATAGGTGGATGGCTCGCGAAATATCTCCCGCGAAAGCTCTCGCGCCTTCTGATAAACCAGCAAATCTCGAAACCCACTCGCATGCGGCAAGCCTGTCATGATCACCTCCTTCGCCGATTGTGGCCTACTGATAACTGATCACTGTTCACTGATCACTGATTACTGCAAACCGTAACGCTCTGCGTACGCCATCAACGCCTGCTCGAAAATCGCCAGCGGCGGGCGGACGAGGCCAGCGCCCACCTGGCCGACGCCGGGGTTTTTGTGGGCGATGCCGGTATTGATGCGCGGGGCGATGCCCAGCTCGACGACCTTGCGGATGTCGATGCCGGTCGGCGTGCCGCGAAAGTCGAGCGCGGGCATCGTGAAGTACTTGCTCTCGGCGGCGCTGATCTCGACCATCTCGAGCGTCGCGTTCATGGCGTCCTTCGGCGTGCCGCCGACGAAGGTGACGATAGCCGGCGCGGTGGCCATGGCGAAGCCGCCAATGCCTGCCGTCTCGGTGATGGCGCTGTCGCCGATGTCCGGGTTCGCGTCGTCCTGCGTGAAACCGGAGAAAAACAGGCCAGTCGGAATCTCGGCCGGCGCGGTGAACCACTGCCGCTCGCCGAGGCCGCTGACGCGGATGCCGAAGTCGGTGCCATTGCGCGCCATCGTCGTGACGATCGTGCTGCCTTCGACGCCGTGCGCCGCGTCGGTCATCGCCTTGCAGGCCGCCATGACCGGGTTGAGCACGCTGAGCGCATTGTCGCCGATGAACTGCAGCACGTCGGACAGAACCGCGCTATCTTTGACGACTTTGGCGAGAAGCGGCGCAATCTGCTTGAGATACAGCAGCGACCCGGCCTTGTTGCGATTGTGGCCCTCGTCGCCCATGTGCAGCGCTTCCGCAATCAACGCGCGCAGGTCGACGCCGTCGCTCTGCGCGAGCGCATCCGTCAGCGCCGGGCCGAGCACGTCGTTCATCCAGCGCAAGCGCTTGAGCACGTCGTCGCCGTATGCGCCATAGCGCAGCACCTTGCCGTAACCTTCGTTGAGGTTGGAGAACGACCGGTTGCCGTGCATCTCGTTGTGGACGACGTAGACCTTCATCGACGCCGAGATGACGCCGGCCATCGGTCCGACCGCGCCATGGTGGTGGCACGGCTCGAACTCGACCTCGCCGCGCTCGGCCATGGCGATCGCCTCTGCCTCGCTCTTCGCCAGCCGTTCGAACAGCAGTGCGCCGATGACGGCGCCGCGCAGCGGGCCGGACATGCGCGCCCACTCGATGGGCGGGCCGGCGTGCAAGATGAGGTTGTCCTTCATGCCGGGGATCACATCGCGCGCCGTGGCGACGCCGGTCAGGATCGGCCGTGCCGACATCAGGCGATCGACGGCGATCGAGTTGGCGTGGTCAATGTCCATCCCGAACTCCTGTGAATAGCGATTGGTAATTGGTAATTGGTAATTGACGCTAATTACCAATCCCCAATTACCTTCCCTTTGGTGGGCGCAATCAGAAACGTCAACACATCCCATACCGCGTGGCTGACGATCAACGCGCCCATCGGCGCGCCGAGGGCCAAAAGGCCACCCCAGAACGCGCCGGCGACGGTCGCCGCCGCAATGAGTGTCAAGTTGCCGGTGACGACGTGCGCGCCGCCATACGCCGCCGTGCCGAGCACGTATCCCGGCAGCGGCCCGAACTGGCGTATCAGTCGCGCCTGCACCAGGCCGCGCCAGAAAAGCTCCTCTGCCGGGCCGATGACGAAGGCGAGCCGGGCAGCCAGTTCCTGGCGAGGCCGGAGCGTCTCCAGGCCGTAGATGGCGTCGATCTCGGCGCCGCCTTTGGGCAGAATCAGCCGCGCCATTCGGTCGCCGATCTGAAACACGCCGTAGAGAATGCCCGCCGATCCGAGTCCGACCAGCGCGTCGCGCAGGCTGAAGCGTGTTCGGCGCAGTCCCGGCTCGGCGGCGAGTGCGAAAGCACCCAACGCCAACCCCGTCCTCGTCATTCTCTGCCAGAATCGAGCACGCGGGCCGCGAAATGTAAGCGCAAAGAAGACGAACGCCAGGCCCAGGCCGATGGCGACGATCGGCTCCGGCAAGTATTGGCGCAGTCGATTCATGGTTGTGGTCGTAGGCAGGGCATCCCCATGCCCGCCCAGCCGCGCATGTCGTAGCGACGACTCACTTGCCCCCGTAGCGCAGCGGAGTGGGGTCAGTCGTCCGCGCAAGTCAGCGACTAAAGTCGCTACTACGAATCAAACCTGCTTATGCGACCACACCCGGCAGCGCCAGGCCGATGACCAGCAGGACACCGAACGTGGCGTGCAGTTGCGCGGTCTCCAGATCGATCTTGGCAATCGCACGCTGCTGGCCCATCGCGCCCAGCTCGGAGGCGCGAATCGCCCTGACCAGCAGCGGCATGGACAGCATCGCCAAGAGCGCCGATGTGGGCAGCGCGCCGATCAGCACCGCGATGGCCAGCGCAAGGTACGCGCCGACGATCAGCGCCACATAGCCATAGTGGGCAGTCCTGCGGCCGACGAGTGTTGACAACGTCCCGATGCCATAGCGCGCGTCGTCGGTGATGTCGCGCCACTCGTTGCCGTGCAGGATCGCTGCGACGAGAAAGCCGACCGGAATGCTGGCGGTCAGCGCCACCGCGCTGATCTCGCCTGTCATCACGTAGTAAGCGCCGGTGACCATCAGGGGGCCCATCAGCAGGAAGACCAGCGGGACGCCCAGGGCGCGATACTTGAGCTGCAGCGGCGGCGCCGTGTACCCCCAGCCGCCCAGCAGGCCAAGCGCGCCGAACAGGACGACCGGCCAGCCACGCGCCAGGATCAGACCGGCGCCGATGGCCGTTGCCAGTGTGAAGAACGCCGTCGCCAGCGCGAACGCCTCGCGCTCCTTCACGCGCCCCTTGAGCAGCGCGAGACTCGCGCGCGGCGAGGTGATCGTGTCGATGCCGTGGCGCACGTCGTAAATCTCGTTAATGATGTTCGTGCCCAGATGCAGGAACGTCGCGCCCAGCCAGGCTGCCAGGAACAGGCTCAGGTTGAACGATCCTTCGATCAGCGCAATGGCGCCGGCCGTCCAAACGGGCACCGACGAAGCCGTCAGGCTGAAGGGGCGGCAAACCTCGTACCAGGCCGACAGGCGGCGCCACGCCTTTTCAAATGGGTTGAGGCGATCCTCGTCGAGACGGGCTGCGGCGGCTATGGAAAGCCGCCCTACGGCGCTCGCGGATTCGGGACTGGCGGCCACGGCGATCGCTTCTGCCGCCGGTTCGGCCGGCTTAGCTACGGCGACCGAGCCGTACAGCGCCGCCGCGTCGAGGACGGCGTCGATCTGATCGTCTTCTTGCAGCACCGGCTGGATGATCGGGATGTTCATGCCTGAGTCGTGATAACGCTGCGCGGCTTCCGCCACCTCGTCGCGCGTGCCCACCAGCATGAAGGCGTCGAGCATTTCGTCCGGGATCATCTCGGCGGCGCGGTGATAGTCTTCGGCGCGCCAGGCGGCGGCGATGCGATCGCGCAGCTCCGGCTCGAAACCGGCCTGCTCCAGCGAGAAGTTCGACAGCACGCTCATCATGTAGATGACGAACGGCTCGCGCTTGGCGCGGTTGAGCGCTTCGCGGCGCGACTTGTCGACGTGCGTCAGCAGGTAACCGGCCGTCGTCACGGCGTCTTCAGGCCGGCCCGCTTCGAGCGACGCTTTGCGCAGCTTGGCGAGCAGGCGCTTCATGTTGGGGATCGACTCGGCAGGCCGCGCCAGGTAGCCGTCGGCCTTCGCGCCAGCCAGCTTCAAGAAGTCCGTGCGGTACGCGGCAATGAAAATCGGCACGTGGTGCACGGGCGGGAACATCGGCTGGATCGGCGGAAGGTTCGGCGTGGCCGACGGGATACGCTGCCCGGCCCACATGGTGCGCATCACGTCGATCGCCTTGCTCACGCTCTCGACGCCCTGGTCGGACGTGTAGGGAATGCCCATCTGCGCAAGACGTAGTGGCAGCGCCGTGCCCATTCCCAGGATAATGCGGCCGGGCGCCATGTCGTCCAGCGCGCTGATTGTCATCGACGTCAGCACCGGATGGCGCGTGTACGAACTGAGCGCGCCGAGCGCGATGCGGAGATCCGGCACGTGTGACGCGATCGCCGAGGCGTACGTGACCGCGTCGCGCTCGAAAAGGCTGTCGTGCAGCCAGATCGAATGCAGGCCCTTGCGGCGGGCCTTGTCCGCCCACTCGATCATGTCGGACACCGAGCCTCGCGATGCGAGGCCCAGCCCGACGGGTCTCACCAGTTCAGTCATTTCTCCAACCTCCCTTCACTTTTTCATTTTCGCGAGCAGCGCGGCGAGTTTTTCGTTGCCCCCCGCGGGAGGCCGCCAATCGACGTGAACGGCTTGCGCCCCTTGCGCCGCGAGGCTCTCGTAGAATGATTCCAGCCCGACATTAATCGCCGCCAGGGGCTGGTTCAACCGTTCGAGCGCAACGGGCGGATAAGGCTCAAGCGCGTGGCGGCTGAGACGCCGGCTGATGAATTCTGCGGCGT
>Ga0209641_10003237_pt1 | contig 13674 bp, 9 predicted proteins | sample RifCSP16_1_FD_184022 | JGI IMG/M metagenome (GOLD analysis project Ga0209641, IMG submission 184022) | Soil microbial communities from Rifle, Colorado - Rifle CSP2_sed 16_1 (SPAdes) (version 2) | ecosystem: Environmental > Terrestrial > Deep subsurface > Rock core/Sediment | place: Rifle...
CTTTGCTGAAGACGCAATTCCTGGGGATGCCAATGCCAGCGGTTCTATAACCTTAGCAGATGCGATTGCTATAGTAAATTACGTCTTCAGCAAAGCGGGTTGTTTACCTCTGCCGCTTTGCTGGCTATCAGGCAAGCTCTGTCGGGGAGATGTCAATGGGAGCTGTACCGTGACATTAGCAGATGCCATCTGGTTGGTGAACTTCATCTTTGCCAAGCCTTGTCCGGCGGGTGCGGTTGTACCTACCCCCTGCTGCTGGAAGCCGATTCCTTGTCCTTGCTCCCCCTGCTGTCTTCCTAACCCGGTCTGTCCTTAGGAACAGAATCCAGAGTTGTAGAAAAGAAGCCCCGACTATGTCGGGGCTTCTTGTTTTTGGGGATTTGGCTGGGCCAAGCCACTGCAACTAACCCCTCCCTAGCCCTTCAGGGTGAGCCTTCTGGGTGAACCCTCCCCTCATAAGGGAGGGAACACTGCTTCCTCTCCTAAAAAGAGAGGGTATTTGGCACTTTCCCCTCTTAGGGAAGAGGTGAGTTTCTATTGTGACATCCGAGCTTGACTCGGACGAAGTATTCTCTTCTACCTTGAAACAGAATCTCAAACTAGACTGAAACAGACTTGAGATATTTTTCACTTGCCAAAGTCTGAGGCTAGGCCTATATTACATTTTGTAAATGACTCTCCTTTGGAAAGCTGAACTCTATCCTGTTACTCAATCTAAAAAGGAGCCATATGGGTGTGGAATCGCTTAAAATTGTCGTAGTCTCCCCAGAATGTTTCCCTCTTGCCAAGACCGGAGGCCTGGCCGATGTTAGCTACGCCTTGTCCAAGGCCTTGGGTCAGCTGGGACACACGGTCAAGGTCTTTCTGCCTCTTTACCAAAGCGTATCCAAGAGCGCAACGGTCAAAGATTCAGGAGTCAAGCCGATGCAGATAAGGCTGGGTGAGAAAAGCCTGGAAGTTGGCCTGAAGGTCACTACCCTATCCGGGCATCCAGCGGAGGTTTTTCTGGTGGACTGTCCCCTCTTTTTTGACCGCCCGGATTTATTGCGGGACCGCAATACCGGCTTGGCCTATCCGGACAACGACGAAAGATTTATTTTATTCTGCCGGGCCAGTTTGGAGTTTCTGAGGGAACTGAGGTTCGAGCCTGGGGTCATTCAGGCCAATGACTGGCAGGCAGCCTTAGTCTGCGCCTACTTGAAGACGACCTATGCTGACGATCCTTTTTTCTCCAAGACCAGCCTCCTTTTGTCTCTAAATAATCTGGCCTTGCAGGGAATCTTCCCCAAAGCCAGTTTCGCCAAACTAGGACTGCCAGAAGCTGCCTTCAGCCAGTTTGAATTTCACAACAAGATTAGTTTTCTGAAAGCCGGAATTCTCTACGCCGACATCTTAAACACCGTCTCGGAAACCTATGCGGTCGAGATTCAGTCTTCCCCAGAATTCGGCCACGGCTTGGAAGGAGTACTGCGCCACAGAAACAACGACCTGTACGGCATCCTCAACGGAGTGGATTACACGGAGTGGTCTCCTCTTTCCGGTAAATATATTCCGGTGGCCTACGACCAGCAGAGTCTATCGGAAAAGAAAAAGAACAAACAGACCCTCTATCAAGAATGCGGCTTTGCCTCAGATAAATTAGAATGGCCTGCCTTAGGGGTAATCAGCCGGTTAGTGGATCAGAAGGGAGTAGATTTACTCTTCGAGGCGGCCGAGGAGTTTCTCAAGAAAGATTTGGTTTTGGTGGCGCTCGGCAAAGGGGAGGCCAAGTATGAGCACCAGCTTAAAGAGCTGGAGAAGAGACATCCAGACCGGGTAAAGGTCTTCCTCGCTTTTGACGAGAGATTGGCTCATTTGATTACAGCGGGATGCGACCTCTATTTAATGCCTTCCAAATCTGAGCCCTGCGGTTTGAATCAGCTCTACTGTTTGAAGTATGGGACTGTGCCGGTAGTGCGAGCAACAGGTGGCCTGGCCGATACGGTCGAAGATTTCAAGCCAGATGGGACCGGCACCGGCTTTGTCTTCAAAGGCTATTATTCCTTCGAGTTCTTGGAGGCCATCGAGAGAGCCTTAGAAGCTTACCGAGACAAAACCCGCTGGGAGAAACTGCAGAAAAACGGAATGAGTCAGGATTTCTCCTGGGAGAAGGCGGCCGAGAAGTACGTGGAGTTGTACCGGCTAGTGAAAAAACTTCAATCAGTCTGATTTCAAAACTACGAATCGTAGGGCAGGATTAGTTCCAGCATTTTTTGTGCGACCGAGCAACGGTAGACCCACCTTGTCTCAAGGTGGGTGACCCACATCAGGTTCACCCAGGTTGGGGATTCACCCTGAAGGACAACCTGCGTCTACCCAGAAAAATATACGACAATTTACTGTTGACTGTAATGTGCTGATAAGCGATTATCAGGGGCAATCAGATGCGCATCTTCAAAATTCAGTCAGCCCTGTCGCTCTTGGGATTGATTTTTACCCTGTATCGCTTCGGCTTCAATGAAATCATCACTCTGACATTCTTCTTCATTTTCTTTCTGCTTTCCCTGGCCGGCTGGCTCTTCGGCCACCAGTCTGAAGAGGAATAAATTCAGGCTTGACAAGGCCCGAGCTTCAACTATATTTTTTACAGATAAGATAAATTAACGCGGGAATAGCTCAGTTGGTAGAGCGTCACCTTGCCAAGGTGAATGTCGCGGGTTCGAGTCCCGTTTCCCGCTGATTTTATCATAATCAAAAGAGCGAATCCTTACGAATCTCCTAGGCCGGGATCTCTTCCTCACCTCTCCACCACAGTCATTGCGAGGAGAGCCGACGCACATGTCCTAAACGTAGTCGAAGGATCGGCTCGACGTGGCAATCCCACAGAATTGGCACCGTGCGCCAACTATAGGAATGATTCGCTTTACTGACAATGACTGCCGTGAAAAAAAGAAAACAACAAGGGCGGGTAAAAAACCCGCCCTACGACTACTATTTCTTACCCGGCGGAACTAAATTCCTTTCCTTGAGTTCTTTCTCCCACTCTTTTTTCCCCTCTTCCACAAAATTTATCATATTTTTCAAATCCGTGGCTGTCTTAGGGTCTATTTTTTCTAAGAGAGCCTGCTGCTTTAAAGCCAAATCCTTTCTCCCTCTCTCTAGGTAGACCAAGCCCAAAGTCAAATTTGCCAAGGTGTCCTTGGCAGCTTCTTTGATCGCTTTGCTGAGTTCAGCGATAGCCACCTCGTAATACATCCCTCTCAGTTCGTGGCGGGCTTCAAGATTGGTGGTATCTCGCTCTATTTTTTTCTTCAACTTATCAATCTGGGTCTCAGCCGGCAGTCCTTCTTTTATGAATTTTACGGTCCCCTTATCTTTGAACAGATATTCGGGATGGTTCTGTACTAAGTTGGTCCATACCTCCAGCCCTAATTTATAGTTAACCAATCCTTGATAGCAGCGCAACTTGGGCACTTTCTGGGCTGATTTGCTAGCCTTTTTTAGTTCGGTTAAAGCCTCTGGCAGCATATTCAAATCCGCATACACTCCGGCCAGCTCCACTCTGGCCTGGTGATAGTTGGGATCGATTTTTAAGGCTTCTTGAAGTTTTTCACGGGCTTGGAAATTGGAGCCTTGCAGCTTGTAACTCATCCCCATTTTGAAACTCTCCACCGCCTCCGGCTTCTGGGCTAGGCAAACCTCCCCAGAGACAAATCCGGTGACCGCCAACAGAGACAAGAACAACCATAACCTGCGCTTCAGCATATTTCTCCTTTGATTTTTGAGCATACCCTCTTTAACCTGCCAATACTAACTCTACGCATTTATGATATAATAATTTGCCCTAATTGTTCCCTTCAAATTAAGCCTTCACCCTCTCCTACAGGAGAGGGCGGGGGTGAGGTTTTGCAGTTAATCATAAGAAGAGAAAACCAAAACCCCACCTTAATCCTCCCCTTTTAGGGGAGGAGACTTTATTCTCGCCGGTTGTGGGTTCATCTGAAATGCAACTGGGACTACGCGTCTTGATTCCTACCATATTTTGGCTTTATCCAAAATCCATCCAGCTTATAATTCCAGGCGATACACCGGCCAGACCGGGTCATCCTTTTCTAGAATAAAGCCGGCTTTGATGAAAAGACTTTCCGGCCCGGTCCAGATATCCTCGTCCGGATGTTCTCCCCGGCGCGGGAAAGCTTGCACTCTTTTGACATTTTGAGATTTTAAGTCTTGCAGAATTTGAGACAGAAAAATATGGGTCAGCCCCAACTTTCGGTAGCGCGGCACCAGACAAAAGCAGGTCAGGGCATACATCTGTTGGTCCGGCTGCAGGTCATACTGCTTGACCAACTTAACCCAGCGGTCCCGGGGGCCGCACTGGCACCACCCCACCGGCTTCTGGTCTAAGTAGAGGAGATAGCCTTCCAGATGTTTCTTGTCGAAGAGCAGCTGCCGAAACATCCGATTTTTTTCGGCAGTCCGGTTATTCCAGTTATCCCAGGTGGGGACTTCCCAGGCTACACAAAAACACCAGCCGAAGGGCTCCTGGGAATGTAATGCAAAGAAATCCTCTGCCAACTCTTGGCTTAGTTTTTTTGCCTCCAACTTCATTGTCAGTAAATTAACTGAGGAGCTGCGCAAAACACAAATGAAACTTTCATTCCAGGAGTCAGCTTTTCCTCTCACTCCACAACGCCAGCACCACTCCCACTAAGATCAATCCTCCACCCCAGTACACACTTTTGGCCGGGCTCTCCGCAAAGATTAAAAACGCCCACACTGAAGCTCCCAAAGGCTCACCCAAGATAGAAATACCCACTGTGTAAGCGGTCACATATTTTAAAAGATAGTTGTACAGAGAATGCCCAATCAGAGTCGGGACTAGGGCTAAAAGAAAAAAGTAGAACAGATTCTGCCCGGAGAGCGGGTTAAACGACAGCCCGGAGAATATTAGCATTAGTACCAGAGTCAGGGCCGAGACAGAATAGACCACAAAGATATAGGGGGCGATGTGAAATTTTTGTCTTAAGTTTCTCCCCACCGTCAAATATGCCGCAGCCATAACAGCTCCTAATAAAGACAGCAGATCTCCGATCAAATGCCTTCGATCCAATTGAAAATCTCCTGAGGCTATGACGTAAACACCGGCCAGGGCCAAAAGCACGGCTAAAAACGTGGCTAAATGCGCCTTTTCTTTCAAGAATATCCAGGACAAAATCAGCGCAAAAAGAGGCTGGGTCGCTACAATGACCACCGAGCTGGCTACTGAAGTGTAAAAGAGTGAACTCACCCAGAGTGCAAAATGCAACCCCAGAAAAATGCCGGACAGAAGTGATAACCTCCAGGCCGTAGAGAGTAGCTCTTTTAGTTCCTGTAGATAACGTGATGAAATCAGCGGCATTAACAAGACTGCTGCTATCCCCATCCGATAGAAAGCAATCACCAGAGCCGGAGCCTCACACAGTCGGATGAAAATAGCGGCCCAGGAGACACAGAATACAGCCAAAGACAGGAGTAGATAAATGTGCGCCGACATCAGAATCGGGCCAACTCAGAGAACAGTATTCCGGCAATGACCACCCCTGCCCCAATTATGCCAATCGTAGTAAAAGTCTCCCCAATGCTCAGATAGGCAATGCCAGAAGCAAACAAAGGCTCCAGACAGTAGATGATAGCCGCCTTGGTGGCAGTGGTCTCTTTCTGATAGCGCAGCTGTAGAAAAAATACTAGACTGGAGGCTATTACTGACAAGTAGAGCAGAGAGACCCAAAACTTCCATTCCGACGCCAAAAATACCTGGTCAAAGATAAAAACCAGCGGTATGGCTAAAATAAAGTTAATCAGAAGCTCCACGTATACCAACTGCTTCACATCAAATTTCTTGGAGAGCATCTGTACGAACACCAGCTGAAAGGCAAATGCAATCGCGCAGAAAATAGTCAGGAAATCCCCCCAGTTAAATCCTTGGCCCTGGGGAGAAGTCAAAAGAAAAAGGCCAATCGTGACAATAATCACGGCCAGGATCGAGGAGAGTCTGAGTCTTTCCCTAGCTAAAAAAACCGCAATCATAGGGACGTAGATCACCACTGTGGAAGTGAAAAAAGCTGATTTGGAGGCGGTGGTAAAACCCAGCCCAGCCGTTTGAAAAAAGTTGCCGGCTGAAAGAAAAAACCCAATTATGCTGCCCGCTGCCCAGGTAGCAGGCGGAATACTCTTCAGCTCTTGATAAAACCAGACCCTCACAAACAAGGCGGCTATAAAAAACCTTAATGCCAGAAAAAGAAAAGTGGAGCAGTATTCCAGAGAGCTTTTGATTAAAACAAAGGTAGTCCCCCAGATCAGGGTTATCAACACCAAGATTAACTCTGCCTTGCGCGCCGGGGACATAAGCTCGGCAGAATTTAGAATTTGGGATAAGTTTAGTCAAATGAATTCTCTTCGAACAAAATTGTCGTAGGCGGGGTTCACCCTGAAGGGTTTTCTACCCCGCCGCAGGTAACAAATTTGACACGTCATTGCGAGGAGTCCCGATAGTATCGGGACTCCGACTTAGCCGAGCCACGCCTCCCGCGGTACGTGGCAATCTGCTTTTAAAACCTCACCCCATCCCTCTCCTCTTAGGAGAGGCTGGATTCTTTCCTCCCATAGAGGGGAAGATTGAGGTGGGGTTCTTCTTTATCCCTCTCCTTTTAGGGGAGGGAAAGGGAGGGGTTAGTTCTTTGGCAGTTATTGCCAGGAGAGCCGACGCATCGGCTCGACGTGGCAATCTCATTGATGGTAGTCCCCTCTCCTAGAGGAGAGGGAGTACAAAACCCTTCCTTGGAGAGGAGGGATAGGAAGGGGTCAAAGGATGTTGGAGATTTACCCCATAGGGTCAGGGCTCGTCCGGGCGAGAATTACTAGAGGATGGCTGCTCTTCTTTGAGAATTTCTTCAATAGTCATAGTCTCCCCTTTCTGCACGTAAATCTTTCTACTCTGAGTCTGGTAACCTTCCTGCCTCAAATGAACCCGATATTTCCCCTCTTCCGCCTTAAAAGTCAGAGCCGGCGGCACCGTTCCGTAAACTTGGCCGTTGATTTCCACAGTAGCTTTCGGCTGAGCATTGACAGTCAGAAAGCCAAATTGTAGGCCTGCTCTTAATTCCTCCGGATTTAAAAGACCGGCTTCTCCGGCTCTCTTTTTTTCTTTCTCCTGGTTATAAATGACTATGACATTTGAGGGGGTAGACTTTGATTCTTCAGTAACAGACTGGACACTTCTGTTTGTCTTTGCGGTTAAAGGAGAATTATGGGTAATGGCTGGCTTTGAGCCTGGTGTGGCTTGGGGAACCTGGGAGGAGAGATCACTTTCCTCTTCACCCTGGACTGTTAAAGAGGGAGTATCTGCTAACTTCTCTGGTACCTCTACGACTGGTGCAAAATCTCTTCTTAAAACTCTATCAAAATAATCTCCAAATAGATACCCTAAGAAAACTGCGGCCACAAACCCGGCCGGAACCAAAAACCAGGGAGAAATCTTTCTGCCTTTTAATCTTTCTTTGACAAATCTAATCCGGCCTGGTTTATCTTTTTTTTCCAGCTGAGCAACGTACTTTAAGGCGGTCTGATTGTGTGGATCCCAGCGCAGCACCTCCCGGAATTCTTTCTTAGCCGGTTCCTGTTGACCTTCCCCTTGGTTAAAGTAGTGCAAGCCCCAATCTAAGTGCCTTTGGATTCTATTCTCCACCAGTTTGGAGGCCACCAGGCTGGCGTTGTTCAAGTATTCGCTGATTAACTTTGGAGCCAATTGAATCTGATAGAAGTCGAACTGTTTTTTTAAGTCCAAAAGCAGGTCCTCACAGTTCTGGTATCTCTTGAATTTATCCCTTTCCAGGCACTTATGTATGATTTCTGCCCAGCCCAAAGAAAGCTCGGGGGCCAACTGCATAATTGGTTTGGGCTGTTCGGTTAGTATCTTGGTTATGACTTCTTGATAGTTATCTCCCTGGAAGGGCTTTTGACCGGTCAGGATTTCGTATAGTACAACTCCCAGTGAGAATAAATCTGCTCGGCTATCTAAGTCAGTTCCCCGCACGTGCTCCGGGGACATATAGGCTGGGCTTCCAATCATAGAGCCGGTGGCAGTCACGGTGACGTCGCCAGTGAATTTGGCTATGCCGAAATCGGTTATCTTGACTCCCCCGCTGTTGGAGAGCATTATATTGGCAGGCTTTATATCCCGGTGAATCAAGCCCGCTGAATGGGCAAATCTTAATCCCTGGGCCACTTGCTCCGCGATGATTAAGCCGATTTCGGCTGGTACCTTCTTTTCGCTCTTGAGAATCTCTTTGAGATTTTTCCCCTCCACAAACTCTAGGGCCAAATAGTATCCTTCTTCGTCTCGGCCAAAATCGATGATGGAGACAATATTTTCATGCCGTAGCCGGGCCACCGACTTGGCTTCCTTTTCAAAGCGGGCCACAAAATCGATATTGTTAGTAAGATGGGGATGTAACCTTTTTATGGCGATAGGCCGGTCCAAGGAAAGTTGTATCCCCCTGTAAATACTGGCCATTCCCCCGGTAGCAATCAGCTCGGAGACCTTAAAATTAGGATTGACCATAGTCTAAGTTAGACATCGGTCAATCCAGCGTCAGACTTAAGCTTTTGCCAGAGCTTGTCTTAAATCCTCTTGGAGAGCCTCTTTTTCCTCGATGCCAAAGGAGATTCTGACCATCCCCGGGGTCACATCCGCTTTTCTTAATCCTTGGGGAGAAAAACCATAGTGGGAAGTGTAAATTGGCAGACTGGCCAAAGATTGTACCCCTCCTAAGCTGGCGGCATTTAAGATGACTTTGAAGCTGTCAATCGCTCTGACTGCTGATTTTAACCCCCCTTTCAGCTCAAAACAAACCACTCCCCCGAAGCCGGACATCTGGGATTTAGCTAATTTATGCCGGGGATGAGAAACCAGCCCAGGATAGAAGACTCGCTTAACTTTCCGGTGATTTGATAGAAATTTGGCCAAAGCCAAAGCATTCTGGTTTGATCTCTCAACTCTCAGACTCAAAGTCTTCAGCCCTCGCAATAGTAAAAATGCGGCTTGTGGGTCAGCCGAGCCACCCAAAATCTTCATTGTCTCTCTGGCTTGCCTGACAAATCTCTTAGAACCCGCAATTGCTCCGGCAATAATATCAGAGTGTCCGCCAAAATACTTGGTTCCGCTGTGAGCAGAAATATCAATCCCCAAATCCAGGGGCCTCTGATTAATTGGAGTGGCAAAGGTATTGTCAATCATCGAAGTCAGTTTGTACTTTCTGCAGATTTGCACGGTCTTTCTGATATCCACGATTTTCAGGTTAGGATTGGTGGGAGTCTCGATATATAGTAGCCTGGTTTGGGGAGTGATAAGATTCTCTGCTTGGGAGACATTTTCTGAGTCGACGTAGCCAACCTTGATTCCCAGTCTGGGCAAAAGGTCGTTGAAGAAATGCACGGTCCCACCGTACAGATTCCGGGTGGCAATTATTTGGTCACCGCTTTTGACCAGCGTCAGAACTGCGGTGGTTATGGCGGCCATACCAGAGGAGAAAACCAGAGCTGCTTCTCCCCCTTCTAATTCTGCTATTTTATTTTCTGCCGCAGTCAGGGTGGGGTTGCCGTAGCGCGTGTACATATATAAGTCCTTTTCACCCTTGATGTATTTTAACAACTCTTTTGTGTTCTGGAAGACAAAAGTAGAGGTTTGAAAAATCGGATAAGAAACTGCACCTAAGACTTTCTTTTCTTCACCGGCGTGGACCGAGAGGGTAGCGAATTTAGGGGCCTTTTTCTGCTTCACAAATTCCTCCTCTTTCTAACTTGGATAAGTACGCACAAAGTTAGTTAAGAAGTGAAGGAAGGCAAGTCAATTCCAGTTTGCCAATATTTTCACAATCAAACAATTTACTTGACAAAAGCGAGAATTTTCGTAGCTTGAAGAGTGAAATTAAGTAGTATTTAAGGTCAGTTACCACCAACCAGAAAGATAGTCAAACCGCTTCTTTGGGAAGGGATGTGAAATGAAAAAATCAAGTTTCCTCACACTGTTTTTGCTCCTGATAACAACAGCACTGGCCGCTGATCGTCCTGAAAAGCTTCCAGCTTTAGGCGCCAGCCGGCCCGAGAAAGATAAAGTGTTGCCGAATGACTGTGGCACTTACCGCGGCATTGAGGAAGATATTTTAGCCCGGCATCAATTTATGTCCGCCGTGGCAAAGGCTAAACTTCCCACCAGTCAGACCAGAGACATAGGCAATATTGCCATAATAGAAGATGACGGCTTTTTGATCTATGAGGACGCAGATGGCTTACACATTAACGACGGTGCCGTCTCCAATAGATTCTATCAGACCCATCCGGACAGCTTCGATTTTATCACGATGTTCAGAAATTTTGATGCGGATATGTTCGGCTTTGCCTATCACTTTCAAGTTCAAAATGACATCTTCGGGATTGGGCGCCCCATTTTTGACAATTCTTCTGGGATGGGGAGCGCCGGCCGGCTGCAGGGGTTTACGAATCAGAACGACATCAACTATCAGGTGGATGACCCCCATTTCCATATGTACCGCATCCACTCTACTATGACCGGTATGTTGCATGAGACCATGCACCAGTGGGCCGCCTTTTTGGACAATCCCAACCAGGTGGTCAATCAGTCCCATTGGTATAGTTTTTGCCACACTAAGAGCAATTGGGGCGATTCTACTACTTCGGCTATGGAAGGTTATATCTGGACTGACAATGGAGGAGGGGACTATCAGGGCTATGCCTATGCCAATGGGCTTTTCCCTCTAGACCTGTATGTGATGGGACTCTATGATCCAGCCCAGGTTCCGGACATCTGGTATTTAAAGAACCCGACCGTAACTTCCCCTACCAATATTTATGTTCCACCCTATTACGCCCTGCCGATTGAACTGCATGCTACTGGAACACCTAATCTTCTAAGCATTGATAATATCATCGACTCTAACGGGGTGAGATTTCCAGACACCAGTGACTCCCAGAAGGCTTTCAATATGGCATTTATCTTGGTGGTGAAAAACGGAGAAGTCCCCAAAGGAGAAGAGCTGGCCCGGATTGAGCGCTTCCGGCAAGAGTTTGAAGAATATTTTTATGCCTCGACTGAGAGTTTGGCTACTATGAACACTTCTTTATTTGGCAGCAATCCCCTGGAAATAGTGACCCTGGAATTAAGGGGAGCAGCCTTAGGCTATCCTTATGCAGAATCTGTCTATGCAGTGGGTGGCACAAAGCCCTACAGCTGGAGTCAAATAGGCAGCCTGCCTTCCGGGGTGAGTTTTGCCGATGGCTTTATTTCTGGTACGCCTACCGCTACAGGAAGTTATCCGGTCACATTTATAGCCGTTGATGCAGCCTCCCAGGATGATACCGTAAACTTAGTCTTGACCGTCTCAGACACCGGCCAGTCTGAAATTGTAATCAACGAGTTAGAGCTGTGGGAGAGATACAACGTAGGGGCCGGAATCGAGCTGTACAATAAGGGAGATTCGGCAGTTCAATTGGACAACTGGGTTTTGGAAGTCAACGGAGTAAATGGAAGGATAACTTATACCATTCCTGCTGGAACCTATCTGGCTCCAACAGATTATTTGGTTTTGTTAGAAAGTGCCGGGACTAATACCAGTAGCCGCTTGTTCATCGGGGAGGACATTGCCTGGCGCTACAATGGGAGTGGGTTCTGCAGTTTGAAGGATGATGGCGGCATTGGTGTCGATTTCATCCGCTTCGGCACTTCCACTGAGCCACCCCCTTCCGGCACTTCTTGGTCCGGCACTAATCCCATCGTAACCGGAGAATTTCACAATCTAGTGCGGGACAGCCTTAGCACCGATACTGACAACAGTATCAACTGGGTGGAGTGCAATGGAAACTTGGGCAGGAGAAATCTCTGCGCCGCTAGTGCCTGTGTGGCCAAACCAGGTGATGCCAATGCCAGCAACACTATCACCCTGGCAGATGCCATTGCTATCGTAAATTACATTTTCTCTAAGCCTGGCTGTAATCCGGTTCCTCTCTGCTGGCTTTCTGGCTTACTCTGCCGGGGAGATGTCAATGGCAATCTCACCGTAACCTTAGGTGATGCAATCTATCTGGTCAATTACATCTTCAATATACCAGGAGGACCCTGGACACCACTGCCATCTGGAACCTGCTGCCAACCGGTGCCGTAGCTGTCGAAACGAAGAGTTTACTTGGGAAGCAGATGAACCTTAAGACGTCAGCGCTCAAACTGAAAGACGCTATAAGGAGCGTCGTATGCCAAAAAAATCTATTAATTGTTTAATCAAGACTGCCTTCAGCCTGGGGGCAGCCCTGTTTTTACTTTCTGCGAAAGACTTAACGGCCTCCGATACCCAGGTCTCAAAAGAAGGACTTAAAGGAAAATTCCAAACCGTCAAGTTCATTCCGGAACCACAATCACCCTCAGACGATGACCTGCGCCAAGCGCTCCCCTCCTTTGAGGGAAAGGTCGTAGTTAGAGATAGCTTGGGCCATTATGTGCCTATGAAACAGCCCCTCCGGTCTTCCCGGCCAGAGTCGATGACCACACCAGAGGTTTCCCCGCAGGGTGGCCTGGATGTTTTTGTAGACTATGGCTCGGAGACTTCTGTGGGTCTCAATTACGACGATAAAAATAATCTTTTGGGAATGTATAACTATTCCTGGTCTGTCAGCAACTCCGGCGACGGCAACCTCTCCTGGACCCCCCGCCTTTTTCCCACCGGGGTTGCGGATGGTTTTCCCTATGATCCTTGGGCCAACGCCGGCAATGACAGCGCCGAATTCTATTCCACCTTGATTCGATATCACTCCACTCTGGCCAATGTCTCTCACTGTATCATTGCCCGTTCCACTGATGGAGGAGCCAATTTTTCGCTCTTTTTTGAACGCCTAAGAAACACCTTTCAAGATAGGGAGATGGTAGATATAGACCTGACCGAAGCTCGCGGAGGGGGGAGCGGTACTACTCAGGATGGCAAGGTCTACCTCACTTATGACGATTTCCCAGGGGGTGGTGACTATCTGGCTTCTTACCTGCAAATTGTCTCTCCGACGGGAGCTCCGTTACTTGAGATTCAGACTTCAGGAATTAGCAATAACGGCTACCAGATGCAACCCGTAGCAGGCATAACCGACGGCACTGTTTATCTCAAGGCCAAAAAGTTATCTTATAATGGAGTCCGCATCCATGAAATCACAAATGGGGGGGCCGGGCCTAACACCTTCAATAAATCGATCCTGTCTTGGAGTGATGTCGGCCAGGATCTGGGCACAAGTGGCCGCCCGGGGGTAAATGGGCATCGAGTAGATATTAATGGCTACTTGGATATAGACCGTTCTTTGGGACCACGCCGTGGGTACTTGTATCTTATTTCCAACCGCAACCCACATCCTAACGACGCAACCCAAGACCAGGGGGATGTCTACCTCTCGGTCTCTACCAACGGAGCAGCTAGTTGGTCTTCGGCCCCGATACCTACCGCTTCCGGCAAGACTCAATATTTCCCCATGCTGGACGTGGACGAGGCTGGCTGGATTCATGTCGCCTACTATCAGAATGATACCGGTTCCGTTGACGGCGGAGTCCTGAATGCCACCTCTGCCAACCTGTACTACAGCTACTCCTACGATGGGGGCAACAGCTGG
>Ga0209641_10003243_pt1 | contig 13668 bp, 14 predicted proteins | sample RifCSP16_1_FD_184022 | JGI IMG/M metagenome (GOLD analysis project Ga0209641, IMG submission 184022) | Soil microbial communities from Rifle, Colorado - Rifle CSP2_sed 16_1 (SPAdes) (version 2) | ecosystem: Environmental > Terrestrial > Deep subsurface > Rock core/Sediment | place: Rifle...
TGGCAGTATCCATAGATTCGTCGGAAAAGCCTGTCCAATCCTTTGTCTCGGCGAAGGGGATCACCTTCCCGGTGCTCATGGACCCCGACAAGGAGGCGTACTTTGACCTGTACGCGGTCTTCGCGCTTCCCACAAGTTTTCTCATCGACAGAAAAGGAATGATCGTTGAAAAAATTCTGGGAGACAGGGAATGGGACTCGTCTGACATGAAAAACAAGATTGCCGATCTCTTGAAAAGGAAGTAACGTGAGGGAGGAAAAATGAAAGCATGGTATGCAATAATTGCGGGAATGGTCTTTTTCGCGGCCGGATGCACCTCAACTTTTATGATGGTCAAGAACGGGACCGGATATATGCTGGGAAGTGAATCAAATGAAGTGTACCATATGCTCTGCGAGTCCGGGGACCTGCAAAAAATACTGTTGGAATCGCAGCTACGTCAGGAAGCGAAGGACGATCTTTACAAATATAATTGTTCTCCTGAACGATCACGGGACAAGGTCAAACAGGTCTTCGCGGCCATGGTCCCCGCGGAGAGGAAGGCCCTCAGGATCGCCTTTAAGAGCAACGGATATGAGATCAATGCCATGCACTGCTGAGACGGCCGCCCCTGACATCCGGTCGGATGTATCAAGCAGTTCGTAGCTGATAGCTCATAGTTGATAACTTTTGCTACGAGCCATGAGCTGTGAAACCTTTCTTCAAAGAGCGTGCCTCTTTGCCCGGGTTAGATAAACAAAAAACCCCGAAGATGGGGGCTATCTTCGGGGTCGTATTATTCTTTTCTGAACGTATTAGTTATATAGAGTTCTCAACCGTCAGCGAACTGCACAACAGCGGGACAACCTGCCGGCCGCTTCTTTATGAAGAAGAAGCTTTCATCACATTTGCCGCCTGGGGCCCTTTTTCTCCCTGGGTCACTTCAAACTCCACCATCTGGCCCTCCGAGAGCGTCTTATACCCTTCTCCCTGTATGGCTGAATAATGCACGAATACGTCCCTGCCTCCCCCATCTGGTTCGATAAAACCGTACCCCTTTGATTCGTTAAACCACTTCACTTTCCCGCTTGACATAAGGCCACTCCCTCCTTGCATGCTTCCGCCTGCCGACTGGCTTCATCACGCCGCCTTGTCGCATGCGGAACCGGTTTTAAGGTAACGAACAAAGGGAAAGAGCATTTATTCCGCCCCCCATGCCCTTTTCCCGTGCCGATCATGAATGTAATTGAATATACTGCGGCCGAAGAGTCCGTCAAAACGAACCATGTTTAGTTCATATAGCGGGCAGGATTTACCGGAAGGTTGTTCACCCGAACCTCATAGTGGAGGTGCGGTCCGGTGCTGGAGCCGGAATCTCCCACGTAGGAAATTACATCGCCTCGCTTTATCCGCTGTCCGGCCTTTACATTGAGCCTGGAATTATGCGCGAAGATCGTCCTGATACCGTATCCATGGCTTATCTCTACCAGGTTGCCGTACCCCGTCCCGAAGCCCGCCTTGGTCACCACCCCGTCGGCCGGCGCCATCACCGGTGTGCCGGTCTGGGCCGCGATATCCATGCCCTCATGGAACTTAAGAATACCGCTGAACGGAGATGTCCTGTTGCCAAAGGGAGAGGTGACCCATCCCCGGACAGGCCATACCGAAGGAGTGGATGCATAGAGGGAACGCTTGTCTTCAAAATATTCGATGAGCAGCGTGAGGCTTGCCTCCTGCCTGAGCGCCGCGCCTTTGAGCTGTGTCAGTTCCTGATGCATCTCTTTAAGAGCATCCTGCTGTTTCTTCTCGCCCATGTTTGTCAGGTTCTGGAGCCCCAGCTCGTCCGGGCCTCCTATGCCGAGCACTTGCTGCGCCTTGTCCCTGGGCCCCAGGCTCACCGCGCGGCGGAGCTTGGTATCCAGGTCGCGCAGCCGAAACATCTGGCGCTTATAATCAAGGAGGCTGAGCGCGAAACTCTGCACCTCGGCCTTCTGCTGCATGAGCTCCTGGCGGACCGTCTGGAGCTCCCACACCTTGTCCTTCACATCATTGTACTCATAAACAAGATAAAGGGAGATGACGATCACTCCGAGAAGAGAAATGAGAGCGCTCTTGATAACGGATTTGGAGATGCTGAGGGTGCGTACCTTTGCGTTCGGACCGGGAAGAAACATGAATGTAAAGTACTCTTTTTTCTTCATATTTCTCGGATTTCCTGCCTTCATCATTCCTCCCGCAAAAGACGCGCATTTTGCTGAATAGAGGTTAACAAATACGGCTTCTATTGTCAAGTTCTTATTTGATTTTTTGAAAATTTCAGCCCGCTTTATACAAGATATTGGGCATTTTTTACAATACGGTCTATATAGAGTATATAAACAGACTATTGCACAGCTGAAAGACCAAAAATATTCGTTTTGCTCGGAATGACGATTGACCTAATCTCAGGATTTTTTTCAGCAAACTGCTAACCGGGCAAAAACTTCTCAAGCGGGCACCCTGCGCATAATGGCCTGTTCTTTTTGCAGCGCTCCTTGCCGATCCTTACTATCAGGGCGTGGTATTCGTTGTAAAGCCGGACATCGGCAGGCAGGTTGCCCATGAATAACTGCTGTACCTCGTGATAGACCGCCCCGTCCGCTATAAGCCCGTGCCTGCCGAAAACTCTTTTGGTGTACGCATCAACGACGAAATACGGCCTGTTCGCGGCGTAGAGCAGGATCGAGTCGGCGGTCTCGGGTCCGATGCCGTTTACGCCGAGCAACCCCTCACGCAAGGTTCGCGGATCATCCGCGAACATTCTCTTAAGACTTCCCCGGTAGCGGCCCGCCACAAACGCGGTAAGGCTCTTCAAACGCTGCGCCTTGATATTGAAATAACCGCTCGGACGAATGAGAAAGGCAAGCTGCCTCCCGGGCGCGCCGTGCAAGCGCGACAGGGAGAGCAAACGGCTTTTTTTCAGATTGGCAATGGCCTTTTCCACATTGGTCCATGCCGTGTTCTGCGTGAGCACCGCGCCGACCATGACCTCGAACGGCGTGTCTCCCGGCCACCAGTGCTGCGGGCCGTACGCCCTGGAGAGAACCTTGTATATTGCCGTAAGCTGTGTGCTGATTTGTCTGTCCGACATAGAGTGACCGATTCATGATGCGGCATGCATAATAGCAGTGTTCTTCTGTCTTCTGTCTTCTGTCTTCTGTCTTCTGTCTTCTGTCTTCTGTCTTCTGTCTTCTGTCTTTTATTCCTTCGTCGTTTCCCGCACCCATGCGAGATACTCCGGCGAGCCCGCGATGATCGGAAGGGCAATGATCTCGGGAACGGAATAGGAGTGGAGCGACCTGACCCTCTGGATAATTTTGCTCATGAGCGACAACGTGCTCTTGCAGATCATGAGCGTCTCCCGCTCGTCCTGCGTCTTGCCCTCCCAGAAAAAGAGGGAGCGCACCCCGGGCACGATGTTCGCGCATGCGGCAAGACGCTCGCCCACCAGGGCCCGGGCGATCTTCTCAGCCTCGCTGTCGGAAGCAGCGGTTATCAGCACAATGACCTCGTCGCCCATACCGACCTCCTCGTCCCCCGCCCCCCCATTAAGGCAATCCTTGCGGGATACTATAAAAGCTTCATCGCCCCAATGCCTTTCAGATCAAACGTCACAAGGTATTGCGTCTCTCCGGGCAGAGAAACATAGGAGAAGCCCAGACCCCAGCACTGGGAAGCATAGTGGGCCTTGAATTCCTTCTGTGTCGTTATTCTATTTTCCATGTCGCGCCAGAGGTGCGTGCTCAACACCAACCGGCTGAGTTTGAGACCGACCCCTCCGATCAGAAATTCCGTTTTCGGGTTTTTCAAATTCTGACGCGTCATATCAATCTGCACGATCTCTCCAGTGACCGTCACGCTCTCTGAAGACGAGGTCAGCGTCCGCGTATAGGTATTATAGGTCCCGTTTGCGGAGATCGTGAGCAGTTTGGGCGTTTTTACATACAGCTCGCCGACGATCTCGGAACGCGGCTGGGTAACAGCGGCATCGCCGTTTCTCGCGGCGTCCACGTCGTACGATTCCGACAGCTTGAAGACCATCATGTCGTAGGTTCTGAAACCGGCCGCATCCTTATAATGGGCGGTGAGCCGGTTAACCAGGGAAACGGCAACAAGGTTCTGCGCCGCGACGGCATCAACAAAGTCAAACTGGGGAATGTTCTCCTGCTTCACATGAGGAACATACGCGTAGGAGATCGTGGGTTCTATCGAGTGTCGTATCCGTCCGATCCCCGCTTCGCCGTCCGCCCCGTAGACCCGGGAAAAACGGGCATTGAGGTCGGCCCCCGCGTAATAGTATTTCCGCTCGACCGGCTCGGTCGAGTCGGCGCCACGGTCGTAAAAAGTCGCATGGGCACCCGCACGAGGGGTGAATCGGAGACCGCTCGATCCGAACGCTGCGGCAAGACTGGGGTTAAAGTCGGCCCGCCGCATGACGTCTCCCTGCTGCCGGGAAAAATTCACGGCAGAACCGTCAAAGTTCAGGTACAGGGGGCCGGCGATCTTCTCGCCGAAGATCATATAACGAAGCTCAGGCAGTTTTTGGATCGTCTGTAAATTCGCTCGTGTAAGATCGGTCGAATACTGTCCCGCCAGATAGAGCGCGGCCGTGTCCCACCGCTCCACATAAAAAGCGTTCGAATCCAGGTACGGTCTCGATCGATGCTCGAGCTTTTTTTCGAGATCACGGTAGTAGAACTCTTCGCCCACCTGGTTAATGTCAATACGGGCAGAGAGGTCCTCGGCGAACTCCTCGGCGTGCTGAAACTTGAACTCCCATCGCGCGGCCGGCGTTGCAGGGTCCCGGTATCGCTTGAACGTGTTAAAATAATTGTAATACGCATTCCCGGAAGAGTCCCGGGAATTTTCGTATCGATATTCAACGCCCGTGCCGAGCCCGAGCTTGCTCCGGTAATCTGAAGTGAAGGTCATGTCCCGGTAGTCCGATATGGCCCAGAAAAAGGCCTCCTTCGCGAGAAAGCCTTCCTTGCTGTCGTTCCCCAGCTCCGGAATGAGCAGCCCGCTCTGCCGGCGCACCGGGAACAGGAGATAGGGAGTGTAGAGCACCGGCAGTCCTGTCATGTTGAATGACACGCCTTTTCCGGTCGCATACTTGTCCAGGTCAACATTGATCTCACGCGCCTTCAGATACCATTCTCCCTCGTCGCAGGTCGTAAACGTGCCTTGTTTGACCCGGTATACCGTCTCGGAGAACCGCTCGATCATCGTTCCCTTGAGGTACACGTTGCCCTTGCTCATGAATATTTCACCGTTATAAATAATTCCCGCCCCCGTATTGACATTGAACTCGAGCTTCTCCGCCCGCAGGATGTTTCCCTTGTCCCGGAGATATACCTTCCCTTCGGCAAGGGCGTCTCCGGTTTTGTTGTCAAGGACAACCTTGTCCGCCTCGAGCAGCCTGTCGACCTGCTCGATCTTCACGTTCCCTAAGGCCGTATACACATCATTGGTGCGGTCATAATCAAGATTATCGGCCTTGATCGTCACCGGCATTTTCTTGAGAAGCTCCTGCGTGTACGCGGAATGACACGGCAGGACCGAAAAGACAACGAGGAGGACCAGGGATAGTCTGCGTACCGTCCTCTCCTTCATCGATAGCATCCCTTCAGTCCCTTGAGCTTTCCATTCCGCATTCCGCACTCCGTATTTCTCAATCTCTTCATAGTCATCCCGTAAGGCCGTTGAACGCATGGAGCCTGTGCTCGTCGTGAACCAGCGCGGCCCTTGCATCTCCCACAATATAGAGAGAGCCGGTGATCAAGATGAGATCGTCGTCCGAGGCGGCCTTTCCGACCGCCCGGATCGCCTCTTCGACAGAACCCGCGGTGTCCACGGATCCATGGAGGGCCTTTATCGCGGACGCGAGGACCGGGATATCCATCGCCCTCGAGTACTGCGGCCGCGTAACCACCACATGGTCAGCGAGAGGAACGAGCTCGGCCACGATCCTCCGGTAGTCTTTGTCCGCGAGAATGCCGATGATGAGGATGAGCTTTCGATACGCGGGTTTCATCGCGGCGATCGACCGGGCGAGCACGCGGGCCGAGGCGGGGTTATGCGCCCCGTCCAGGTAGATATCAGGCCGCTCGGATACCCGCTCCATCCGGCCCTCCCAGAACGTCCGCCCCAGCCCCTCCCGCAGAGCGGGTTCATCTATGGCAAGACCGGCGTTTCTCAGACATTCAACCGCAGCCAGGGCAAGAGCGGCGTTGTCTACCTGGTGCCTGCCGAGCATCTGTATCCGAAGGGACGGGAATGCCCCGCCGATCCCCTGATAGTCGAAAACCTGCGGGGGGCCAGGGATGATGCGCTCAGGCCTGAAATCCTTTGGAGCCCTGTAGAGCGGCGCCTGCCGGGAAACCGCCGCGCTCTCGAGCACTTCAATGACCCCGGGCTGAGTTGCTCCCGTGACCACAGGGACCCCTTCCTTGATGATACCGGCCTTCTCCCCTGCTATCTGCTCCAGGGTATCGCCCAGAAACTCGATGTGCTCCAGATCGATATTCGTGATAATGGATACGAGCGGGGTAATGACATTCGTGGAATCGAGCCGGCCCCCCATCCCGGCCTCGATCACGGCAATATCAACACCTTCCTCCGCGAAGCAGGCAAAGGCCATCGCGGTGGTAACTTCAAAAAACGTGGGACTGGACCGTTCCTTTCCCGCATCGGGCTCGATCAGCCGGCAGGCCTCTCGCACCTTCCGCGCGAGAGCAACGACCCGTTCCTCCGTGATCTGGACGTTATTGATCCTGATCCGCTCCGTAAAATGGACCAGATGAGGCGACGTATAAAGTCCCACGCGGAACCCGGCCGCCTGAAGAATACCTGACAAAAACGCGGCGGTGGAACCCTTGCCGTTCGTGCCGGCAATATGCACTGACCGGAACTTTTTATGAGGGCGGCCCAGGAGCTCCATGAGGGAAAAACTGTTGGCCAGGCCGAACTTGATGCCGTACTTCTGGAGGCCGAAGAGATAATCAACGGTTTCCTGATACGTTTTGTCTCGAGACGTCCCCATCAAAAAATCCATATCCTTCCGCGATCGTCAACGATCGTTTTTTCCCTACGGAGCTTGCTGTGCAGGGGCCGCAGGAGGCGCTGGTTTCTCAACAGAGGTCTCCCCGGTCTTTACAACGGGTTTTTCGCGGGATTGCTGAACCGGCCGTTCCGCCGGCCGCTGCTCGGTCCTGAGCCTCATGATGAAAGGCACGGACGCCGCGGCAGGGAACGACGCGAGACGCGCTCCGCTGTAATGAACCCTGCCTGCATTCTCGATCCGGTTAAAAAAAGTGATGAGCTCCTTGGCGGTCAGGCTCCCCGATATCTCCTTGACCGTATCGCTAAAACGCATGTTCCGGAGCGTCGCATGCCCCCGCATCACTTCATTGATCCTTCTCGTCGCTGTCTGTTCGTCATCAACGCTTATGGTGATGACGAGCGGCTCGATGCCGGGGGAAAGCGCCGGCTCCGGCGCGGTCTTTTTCGGCTCCACCGGGGCTTTGGCCGCTGCCTTGGCGGCAACTTGCGGCGCGGGAGAGGCCGCGGGAAGAGGTTGGGTCGTCGTGTCCGGGGCAACACCCGTCTCTTCGAGCTCGCTGTCATAGCGATGAGGCGTGAGGGCGTAAAAATAAGCAAGCGCTGCGACCGCAATGATGCCCGCAACCCAGAGAGGGCGGTACAGGATCTTCTTCAGTCTCGACAACCCCGATACGCCGGCCTTGACCCGCTGCACCACTCCTTCCGGGGGGGTGATATCTTTTATATACCTCCGGGTCTCGGCCGCCCGCTTGAGCGCCTGGAACTCTGAACTGCAAACGACGCATTTTTTCAAGTGGCGTTCGATCTTCATCTGCTCAGGCATGAAGAGATGGCCGTGCAGATACTTGCGGAGCGATCTTCTGGTCTGTTCGCATTCTTTGTTCATCTAATTCACCTCGTGCTTCATACGTGCGCGGAAAAAACAGGTAAGCAGCTCAACCACAGTGCGACCGGCGCGACCGGCAAAATTGAAAGAAATCGACATAAGCCAAAACAGCGCGGAGCGCTGCGGGATACGAAGTTTCCGAAACGCATTGCTGCCCGTTCGCTGGAGCGCCTGCGCTGGAGCAGCGTGGCTGAGCTGCGAAGATGCCGCAGGCTGGTCAAGCGGCGAGCATCATACCCCCCCGACCATCACCTGTTCCGCGGTCAGCAACGAATCTTCGAGAAAAAGCTTGCCGATCTTCACAAAACGGGACGGCGTGTCGGTCACAAAATATTTACGCACGGCCTTTCCCTGCCCCTCTTTCCTCCACCTGAGCTTTCCAAGGACGTCCGCCACCTCCCTGGCAGTCTCCGTCGCGGAATCGATGAGCGTGATCCCGGAACCCATGGCCCGGGTGATCACGGCCTTGAGAAGCGGATAGTGCGTGCACCCGAGCACGAGGGTATCGATGCGCTTGTCCTTGAGCCCCGCGAGATACTTCGAGGCCACAAGCTCCGCCACGTCATTTTCGATCCAGCCCTCCTCCACGAGAGGGACAAAGAGCGGACAGGGGAGGCTGAAGACCTCGATGTCCGCGCCGAGCCTCTTGATCGCCCTTGCATATGCGCCGCTGTTGATCGTTGCCTCGGTGCCGATGACGCCGACCTTCCGGGTCTTCGTGACGGCGACAGCCGCCCGGGCGCCGGGCTCGAGCACCCCGATAATAGGCAACGGGAACTCCTTCTTTACCGCTTCAAGGCTGACCGCGGATGCCGTGTTGCAGGCCACAACAAGCATCTTGACCTCCTGGGAAAGGAGGAACCGGGTGTTCTCGAAACTGTAGCGCGTGACCGTTTCGGGCGAACGGATGCCGTAAGGGACCCGCGCCGTGTCGCCCAGGTAAATGGTATTCTCCTCAGGCAGCTTCGCGATGATCTCTTTGAGCACCGTAAGACCGCCGATGCCGGAATCGAATATGCCGATCGCTTTTTGCATACGTATTTATGATAACCTCGTAAGAAGTCTAATTTTCACACGGAGGCACAGAGACACGAAGAAGGACTAACTGAAAATAATGATACTTCTTTTCTTTGTGACTTCGTGGCTTTGTGTGAGATCCGACTTTTTTTGTGTCCAGAGAATGTAATTACTGCTTCACCAGCTCCATCCTCTTCGTGAAGGGCACTGAGATATCGATATGCCCGGCAAGGGTCTGCGTTTCCTTGCCGTTGACGAGAATATGGACCCGTTTAATATCTTCAAAGTTCTGCGTAAGCGTGTTGACGATGGCGTAGACCGCAAGGATCTCGTCCCACGCCGAGCCCGTTCCTTCCTGCCCCGAGGCGGCCGCGGACAGATCAACATACGCGGCGCCGGAGGAGTTGAGATAGAGGGCATTGAGCCGCAGAGCGCTCAGCACACGGGCCTGAACAACACAGGGGCTCGCGAGAAGCGCGGATGCCGTTTCCCGCGCCTGCGACTGCGTATCAGGCTGCCTCCTGACGGCGGCGGATTCCGCAGCGAGCATCCCGCCCGAGGGACAGTACACCACAATACGGAGCGGTTCATCGGTCCGGAAGGTCCGCACCTGGGCGATTTGCTGTCTCGTCCCGTCCGGGCGGGACTGCGGCAACGCCCGCGGGCCCGTCCGCATCCAGATAAAAAGGCCTCCGAGCGCGAGCAAGGACAGCGTGACGACCAGCACGAGGAGGAACCTGCTGCCGCGTATGCTCCTATCGCTTCTCTCTGACATACTGCTCTATCCCCTTGACGATCGCCTCGGCCGTCTTCGTCCGATCAAGCTCCACGCCGACCTCAACGACAACAGCGGCGGCATCCACCGCTCCGAGCGCCGCGACCGGGGCCTGCATCGGCTCCGCATCGGCCCTGCCGGTCATCTGGTGAATGAGCCTCCTGCCAAGGCCATTGCTCTCCTGGGTGTGCAGAGCCTGCTGCCGTCCCCAGAACATCTTCTGCTGCTCGCTCTCGGTCTCGAAACCGATAAAGTCTTTACGCCCTCCCGAAACCCCGCCCGGGCGGGACGGTGGATCCAGCTCGAGCACATAGACGCGCACGTCCTTGCCGGCGCCGGCGTGGAAACCCAGGAAAAGCGCCGCTCCCGCGGAATTCGAGATCGCCGCCCGTTCGTCGAGTGAAAGCGACTGGTCCCTCTCGCGCGTGAGGGCGATTGAAAGGCCGGATTCCTTTTTTGCCGCCAGTTTTTTGACGGCCCGTGCGAGCTCAAGCGTCAGTGACTTCTCCTGGCCCTGTGCAAAAACAAGCCCTCTGTCCTTCCCGCCGTGGCCGGGATCGAGCATAACGACCACGGCCTTCCTGCCCGGGGGCGCCGGGATCGGCGGCCCCACCGGCCCTCTTGAAACATCAAGCACGACCCGGTCAGGGTTGCGGAGGACAAAGTCCTTTACCTCTCCCGCCGCGCTGTCGAGGTTGACAAAAATGAACTGCTTGCCTCCGTCCTCTTTTCCCTCTATGGTCTTCACGACACCGTCATTGATCAACGGCATCTGCTGGGCCTTGAGCACAAGCGGCCCTTCATAAGCGGTGAAAATGAGCCGACGACCATCCTGGTCCTTTGTCAGCACGTACGGACCGGCGGACTCGAGCTCAAGCACAACCCGGGTAAAGGTGGGATACGAAAAATACCGGACCCCTTTTATTGCCAGCCCCTTCTCGGCGGACAACGATGCCCCGGGCAGCGCGAGGGACAAGCAAAACAATAATCCGACGAATCTTCGCATACCGGGGAAATAGTATCATAATGAGGAGATTTGTGCAAGGAAAAGCAAAATTCGATTGACACATCGGGAGGGAAAAGCTATTATTTTGCGTATCGTAAAAAATCCAGCCTCATGAGGAGTCCCCATGAATAAATACTCAATCGCCGAGATCCTGGAAATGGCAGTGCAGACCGAGCGGCTCGGCTGCCAGTTCTACCTGTCAATGTCGGACACGTTCAAGAAGAACGCCGATCTGGGCAAACTTTTCGGCACCCTCGCGGCAAAAGAGAAGATCCACGAGAAAACCTTTGCGGAACTCAAGGAAATCGTCACGAAAAGCGGACCGGAGCCCTCTCAGTGGGAGGATGTGAGCGATTACCTCAGGGCATTTGTTGAATCCGAGTTCTTTTTGGGCAAGGGGAAGGCCCTTCCGTCCATGGAACGGGTAAGGACGGCCCAGGACGCCGTAAACTTCGCGCTCGGTTTTGAGAAAGAGACGCTCCTCTACTACATGGAGCTCCGGTCGATCGTCCGGGAGAAAAAGGTCATGGATGAGATCATCAATGAGGAAAAAAGCCACATTGTATGGCTCCAGCGGCTCAAGAGCAGCTTGAAAAAATAAACTTCAATCTCCAAGCCCCTTGGATGTTGTGATTTGGATTTTGATGATTATTTACGATTTGTTATTTGTGATTTGGATTTATACAAAAGCTCTCCCACCGTAACCAACGTAAACCCTTTCTGACGAAGCCCCTGAATGACCTCGGGTAAGATTTCAGCGGTGTGAACACCCTTGCGGTTCATGTGAAAGACAATGATGCTCCCGCCTTGCGCGTCCCTGAGCACGACGCGGACGATGCCCTTCGCAGAGAGGTTTGGATCAGGATCTCCTGATGCCAGGTCATACTGGATGGTCACGAGTCCGGCCTCTGCCGCAAGCTTCGCAACACGTTCGTCCACCTCGCCGTACGGCGGCCGAAAATACCTCGGCCTCTTTCCCGTGATCTTTTCGATGATCGCCTGCGTCCTTACGAGCTCGCGCTTTACGCGCTCATCCGACTTTTCCGTCATGTGGGCGTGATAAAATCCGTGGTTGGCTATCTCGAACTGCGGCAGGCTCGCAAGATATTTCGCCCTTTCCGTATTTTTCTCAACCCACCTGCCGCTCAGAAAGAGTGTGGCCGCTACCTTTTCCCGGAGCAGAACCTCGACAACCTTCCCATCGTATTCATCCGGCGTCCCCGTGGGGCAGGTGTCGAACGTGAGGGCGATCTTTTGCGTGTTCCTTGGGCCGTGTTCGACGATGAGCGGAGCGGGGGCTGGGGGTCCGCCCCAGACAAGACCGGATGAAAAAAACAAAAAGAAAATAAATAATCGCAGAGAACGTGATAAACACATGGCTTATTATAACACCGGGCGTGTGAAAATCAATGAGAACTTAACAATGAAGGGGCGTTCGCGAAATAGCAATAAAGTAAAAAATGTCGTTCTGAACGAAGTGAAGAATCTCACGGGATCGTAATAGTGCGAGACCCTTCACTTCGCTCAGGGTGACAAAAGGGTGCATTTTCCGAAAGCCTCAGTGTGATAGCTTGCGATATTGCTCTGAAGTGCTCCGGGGTTGAAAAGATCGAGATGGTGACATGAATCCGGCAGCTATCGCGTGCAATAAAAGATCACAGCGGGAAATGGCACGCGACCTGGTGGCCGTCGCCGATATCACGGAGCTGCGGCTCGCTCCTGGCATCGGTGCAGACGGTGGGCCTGCCCTTGGATTCAAACACGGGACAGCGCGGGGCAAAGCGGCAGCCGGAGAAGGGCCGTTCGAAATCGAACACGCCCCAGACGCCTGAGTGCGGCCTCGCCGTTGACTGGGATGATTCCTTGCTTTGCTTCTCCACGAGTGATGACCAGAGGATATGCGTGTAGGGGTGGCGCGCCGCGTTCGCAATGCGGCCGGAAAGCCCCATCTCCACGACCCTGCCCAGGTACATGACCGCAACCTTGTGGCTGATGAGCTCCACGACCCGGAGGTCATGCGAGATGAAAAGATAGGAAAGTCCGAGCTGCTTCTGGAGGTCCCGCAGGAGGTTCACGACCTGGGCCTGGATGGACACATCGAGCGCGCTCGTCGGCTCATCGGCGACGATAAACCGCGGGCCGACCGACAGGACGCGCGCGATCCCCACCCTTCGTTTTTCTCCGCCCGAGAGCTCATGGGGAAAATTGGAGAGCTTGCTCTTTTTGAGATTTACCTGTTCGAGCAGCTCGCCGATCTTTTTGGCGACCTCGCCATCGCCCACCTTACGGTGCACCGTGATCGATTCTTTGAGAATGTCCCGGATGCGCATCTTGGGATTCAGTGCCGCGTCCAGGTCCTGGAAGACCATCTGCATCCGGCTCCTGAGCTGCCGGAGCTCATTCTGCGGCATGGCCGTAATATCAGTACCATCGAACAGTATCTGTCCGGAGGTGGGGCGCTCGAGCCTGAGGATGGTCCTGCCGATCGTGGTCTTCCCGCAGCCCGATTCCCCGACAAGGCCCACGGTCTCGTTCTCCTTGAGATAAAAACTCACCCCGTCCACAGCGGGGATGGTGCGGTCCTCTCCCTTGACCGAGGAGAACAGCCCCTTCCGGTGATAGTAGTGTTTCTTCAGGTCTTTGACTTCGAGTATGGTCTTCGACATATTCTAAAACCTTTTCACCGCCGAGAACGCAGAGGGCGCTGAGATATTAACGATAATATGCTTGTCGTTTTCTCCGCGTGCCCGGCGATCTCCGCGGTAAACAACAGCATCTAATCAAAATACAGCCAGCACCTCACCCGGTGTTCGGGGGAAATTTCCCGCAGGTCCGGCTCCGTGAACTCACACTTCTTTCGTATCTTGTCCGTCACCCTGTTGCACCGGGAATAGAACCTGCGGC
>Ga0209641_10003247_pt1 | contig 13660 bp, 17 predicted proteins | sample RifCSP16_1_FD_184022 | JGI IMG/M metagenome (GOLD analysis project Ga0209641, IMG submission 184022) | Soil microbial communities from Rifle, Colorado - Rifle CSP2_sed 16_1 (SPAdes) (version 2) | ecosystem: Environmental > Terrestrial > Deep subsurface > Rock core/Sediment | place: Rifle...
CGGAAAGAATATCGAAGTGGTCGAAAACAAAAAGCTGGTCCAGGATTGGTACTCCGGCGACTGGGAAAAACCCTCCCGGGCAATTTTTGTCTTAAGCTCCAAAGACGGGGGAACTCTGGTTTCCCTTATCCACGAAAATGTCCCGGATGAAGAGGCCGAAGATATCGCGTACGGTTGGAACCGCTACTACCTCGGGCAAATCAAGAAACTTCTCGAATAGACGGAAAAGAATGGTTTAGTGGTTCAGCCCCTTCTCTCTCGACTTATTTGACAGAGACCTTGAGAAACTAATAGATTGAACCTAATGCGAATTTTTTCCAAATGGTGGTTTTGGGTTTTGGTAATCGCCGTCCTTGCAGGCGGGGTTGGGCTTTGGCTGTTTTTAGGAAGGAACGGGATAGGTGGCGCCATTCTGATCGGCGACCCAACCGTTAACCGTTCTGATGGGAGCGGGGTGGACTTTGAGATCGCGGTTTCCCCCCAGGATTCCGAAGGAAACCCCATCTCCGAAAACGTCGGCGAGAAAAACTTCTCCTTCTTGGACGTGAAGGTATCGGCTAAGAATGCGGATTTCCAGACCAAAGCAAGCGTAGCGGTGTCAAGTATTGAGATTATTACCCCTCCTGAAAAAGGGATTGACATGGCCCTCGCTTTCGACAACAGCGGAAGCATGGGGATGAACGAGGAACAGATCAACCGGCTCCGTGAGGACGGCAGTCTGCCGAATGATCCCGATCGGCTTAGCATCGCGGCCGGCAAGAACCTGATCGACCTAATCGGCGCAAACGGCCGGGCGCAGATCACTACCTTTGGCACCGCCCCGGGAGAATCCCCTTCCGTCTATGCGACGCTGGCAAATCTAGAAGTGGCTCTCAAAGTAGTCCAAGACTTTACCGGCGACAAATCCCTGCTAGGAGATAAGATCGAAGAGGTTGATGTCTTTAACGGCTGGTACGGAACTCCGCTCTTTAATGCGCTGAATCTCTCCCTTGACTCTCTTTTTGAGAGGGAGGACCAGAGCCGCACGCCGGTGATCGTAGCTATGGCGGACGGCGAAGACAACTGGTCGGGGGTGGGCGCCACCCGGGAGAGTGTCGTCTCCAAGGCGCAGAGAAGGAATACCCCCATCTTCTCGGTCGCTTTTGGTGATGAGAACACGGACAACCTGCAGTTTATCTCGCGGGAAACCGGCGGAATTTTTGCCCATTCTGAGGACGCTGAGGGCTTGGCCGCCCTATTTGAGAGCATCGGCATCGGGATCTTCCAGGGGAGGGTTGTCGTGGTTGGGAAAGGGAGCTTTGGTGAGGAAATCTCTCGCGGAGATTATGTAGTAACCGGTACCCTCCGGACTTCCATTGGATTTAAAAGAGTCGACACTCCCTTTAGCTTCGAGATCACAGTAGAGTAAGGAACTCCCTTTTAACCTTCGGTGTGGCATAATCTTCCCAATGAAGATCGTTGAGCTCAAAGCAAAAACCAAAGCTCTGAAAGAGTTCGAGAAGCGGGAGTGGGGGTTGGTGCATCCGGAGCACTACGGCCACGAGATCGACCGGGATTTTTGGGAAAAGATTAAGTTCCGGCTCGCCGCCAAAGAAGGCGGAAAATTCATCGGCAAACTGACCGGGCACTACATGGCCGGAGTGATGTACATCGGCGAACTTCTGATCGGCCACGATTATCGGGGGCAAGGCGTCGGAAAAGTACTGATGGCGGAAGCGGAAAAGGTGGCCAAGAAGAAAAGAGTTCACAAGATTTATTTGGATACCGGAGTCGGTTGGAAGGCAGTTGATTTCTACGAAAATCTCGGGTACCGAAAAGAAGCCCGCCTCGAAAAACATTGGGAGAAACAGGACTCCTGGGTGATGTCGAAGCTTCTCTGATTAATTTATCCCATAGCATTTGACGGGAGAGAGTTTCACTGGTAAGATTATCTGGAAAACCATTCCTGGAAGGAGGGAAAGGTGGAAGAGAGAATCCCGGTTGTTGACAGCTTGGGCATTAAGGTTGGCGATTTTGTCCCCGTTGCCGCCAGTGGAGCGGTCGCCGGCCCGCTCGCCGCTGGGTGTTTCTTTGCCCTGATCTGGCTGGCTCCGGTGGTGAACCTGATCGCGCCACCGTTCCTGTTCCTGTGGGTGAGGAAGCACTACCAGAACAACAGGTTCTTGGTTGTGATGTCTCACATCTCTCTGGGTATCTGGGTGTTGGGGCTGGTTGTTCTCTTCTTGGCCCTCGTTACTGGATCGCTCTGATCCCTGGTCCCCGGTTTCTCATCTGAGATCCGGGGCTTTTTTTATTTCTTGTAGTAAAATGACAGCGAAAGAGAAGGAGGAGACATGGGCAAGCGCAAGACCGTCGGAGATGTGATTCGGAGACATTTGGACGAGTTCAGAAAAAGGGCGGATACCTTACCGGTTGGCACGGAAGAAGGTAAGAAGTTCCTGGAACTTCCCGATGAAGACCGCTTTAACGCTGCGGGAACGATCTACGCCGCGGCGTTGGAGATGCTGAGTGAAGCGGTCCAGACGGTGGAGGATTTGATGTTTCAGACCGTGATTCATCAAACCCGGCCTATCGGTCAGAAGAATCCCGATTCCGATGCCGCGGTGGTCAGGGGCTGGCAGTTGCTCCAAGATTACGGTCGCTTGTTGAAGCTGGATCCCAATGATCGGTGTACCTGCCGCGACCGGCGGAAAGATCATCTCAACGGTGAAGGATCCTGTCGCAAATGTGCCTGCACCTGGTTTCATCCTTTGGAATCCGGTTGATTTTGTCCCCCCCCCCGCTTCTCTACCGAAGCGGGTTTTTATTTTACCGGAGCGAATTAAACGGAAAAGAGGGGTAGCAAAGATAGTAAATAGTAAGAAATTAGACCGTAATAGTATATGCCGTATACTATATGAGCGTAGAGAGGATAGAATGGTGATTCATGAAGAACAACGAGTGCACGATCTACATCTCAACCCGGCGCGGGTCGACCCAGACCTACCGCAAGGTGGGTGATGTCTGGACCCAGACCACGGCGAAGGGAGTGGTGCGTCCGATGACCGCCGAGCAGCTACTGTCGCACATTCTGCCGCCGCTCGCCGTCGGTAATAAAGGTCGCGCCAGTGTCAGGGTGGTTAAGAAGTAGCGTACTTCTCACTCAGGCTCTTGCGTTTTGCGCCGGGGCCTTTTTTATTTGAACTCGTTGCTAGTTTATCCTGAGCGTAGTCGAAGGAGAAAAGGAGGGTTTAGGTTCTCAATCCCCTTTCGTGACCTAAGCCAGAGTTGGCTTGATGGCCAACTCTGGCTCGGTGTTAGCGATCTCCGCAAGGAGGACTGTAGTAATCCCGAACCGCTTTCTCAATCGTGAGACGAGTTGTTTGGGATTCTTCCTTCAAAACTGCGAAGTATATTCCCAAGCTCGCGTGTCTGCCCCAGCACGGGCGCCGCTCGTGAGCAGAAAGCCGATCCGAAAGCCTTTCGGTTTCACCGACGTCTAAGACTAATCCTCGTTGGCCATTGATTACCACGTAGACTGCCGGAACATTGTTGAAATTGGTTCCGTCGGGATATGGTCCTTGGAACTCAAATTTTCCTGCAATTAACATTTTTGAACCCTTTCTCCCGGCTGTTACAATTTACTCCAGAACAAGCAAGAGCCGCCGGACGTCCTTACCGCCCCAGGCTAGGTTTCTCCTAGCAATTAAATTATTACCATAAGAAACGGCTTAACGCAAGGTCTTTGTTTCTCTCAGCAAATGTGTTAACCTTAGATCGATGATTTCCGCTAAGGAACTTGGGGCTCGAATTAGATTAGCTCGAGAGTCCCAAAGAATTACCCAGGAAGAGTTGGCGAAGACGGTCAACTACGGTACTGCTTCTACCATTTCTTTAATCGAAAGTGGTGAGCGGGGGGTTTCTTTGGAAAAACTAAAAGAAATCTCAGACGCATTGGGTCGGGACGTCGACTTCTTCCTGCATCCGAAAGAAACCGAAAAGGATTTAACCCCCACCCTAGCGGCGGCATTTCGCGTGTCAAAAAATCTTGATAAGGATTCTCAAAAAAACATCCTCAATTTTGTCGAATTCGTTAAACATCAGAGACTGAAAAAGAAGTGATCCGGAAATCCCTAGCGCACGAAACGGCAAAGAAACTCTTGAGTGACGCGGGTATTTCCTCCCCGCCAATAAAAATACAACTGCTGCTTCACTATTTAAAGAAAAATTCAAAGATGCACATCATGGAGCGCGATTTCGCGAAAGACGTAAGCGGAGTAACTTTGACTGATGAATTTGGAGAATCGTTCATAGGGTATCGAGGAGAGGATCACGTACATCGACAACGATTCACTGTGGCCCACGAGTTGGGTCACGTTATTTTAGGGCATACCCATCCTAGAAGTTATGGCGAGGTAAAAAAATCAGATTCATGCTTAGAGGCTAATGAATTCGCAGCTGAATTACTCATGCCGTTAGGTTTTCTTAAAGCCGATATTAATGCGGGAATCTCGGATCCAAGGAAATTGAGTGGGAGGTATGGTGTAAGCGAGGAGGCAATGTGGATTAAACTTAAAAACTCGGGCCTAATTGGGAAACTGGTTCAATAAACGAAACAAAAGTAAAACTGTCAAAGATTTTAATGGACTAGATATACGGTGAAATGTTTCGTTTGACCCATGTGTCAGAAATTTTCCCAATTCTTTGCGCTTCTAGAGACAAGATACTTAAATTAAAATCCTTATCCACGAATGTGAAAGTATCAGTATTTGGATCGTAATTACTAACATAAACCATATTTGTGGCTTGTATTGCAGTTTTTGGTCCAATATTTTGTATCCCAAGGTTTACCCCGGTCCCCCTTCTTCTTATCCATCTCTTTAAACGATCATCGTAGTGTTCAAGATGGTTTCGGAACTTACGATTGTGAATAATTGATGAGTTTGGGACATCAAGTACCTGACCGATGGATATAATTTTCCGGCGAATGCCAATTTTGATTAATATTTTATCTATGAATCTCGACACCCTGTTGTCCGGGATATTTCTGTCCACGGCCTTAAGCATTTTAGAAATCATTGCACAATGAGATAAGAATGAGTGAATAGATGAGAAAGTTGCCATCGTACTTCTCATGGCTTTAGGGTTGATGTTTCGGTATGCAAGATCAGCAAAGCGGGCCTGCGAACGTACTTCAAGGACGGACATTTTAATCCAAAATTCTCTTTCAGCTTCGTTTCCCATGTCGAATTTTTTTAACCTTCGGTTTCCGCCGCTTCTAATTTTTCGTGACAATCGGCGCAAACCAATTTGGTTGGGATGATTGTCACTTGTTTCCCAGGAAGCTTTTCGTGAATTTCCACTGGAACATACTCCTTAAAACCTTCTTTGTCTTTTTCTTCTCCACACTCTGGACATAATCTTAAACTGGTCATTTTAAATCATCCTATTTCAAAAACACCCCGCGGGCTCGACGGTGCTCACCGTAAACTTTGGGCAGGGGCTAATCACCAGACACGTCTTCTTTAAGTTTTGCCAATTTATTGACAACAAGACTGATAAAAGCTGCAGTTAGGCTAATAATCATCTCAACATCCTCGCGATCAAAATCTTTAATACTTCCGTGTTTTATACCGTTCATCCAATTGTTGGCACTTTTATAGATCTCCTTTTGGTTTCCGTTTAGTCCTAGCCGCAGGTACTCTGTTTTGCCAAAAATATGCTTAAATCCTTTATTTTTATCCCCAAAGACTATTTTTACAGTTTCGTCGCACGCGGTATACATATCCTCTACTGAATTCTTAAGTTTGCTTTTAGATTGTGCGGTTAGGAATTCCTTCAAACCTTCTTCAAAGGGTTCTATAACGCTGGTGTATTTTTTGGTTTCTAAGAGGTCTAAGGTGTTAACGACATCCTTATCGAAATGTTCTGACACTGTGGGTAAAATCTGGGGAGGTTTTGTTTTATACTGCTTAAGTTTTATCCCCAAAATATGGTAGTCGTTAAAATATTCCTCTATTACATACAAGAGCCGGTCCAGAAAAACCCTATCAAAATTTTCAGAACTATAAAGCGCTTCTAGTAAAATTTGCAATCGCAGAATATATTCTTCAAAACTACCTTCAAAGTTGTCGAATTCCTTCCTAATGAGTCTTTTAAAGTCGCCAGTAGATTCATAGACGTCGAATTGGTCCTCGTAAGACTCACGGTCTAAAAACAGCCGTTTGCAAATTCTCATTAGAACATTCTCGTCTGGAGAAGGCAGTGTAATTAAAATACCTTTTATGTACTTCCTGAAACCGTTCTGAACAGTTTTCAATTCGAGTTCCAGGCCAAACCGACGATATAAATCTTGATTTAGATTTTTGCCCATTTTTTAATCATCACACTAACCAACTTTATCAGAAGCATATTAAGGGGAATCCCAGATGGCTGTTTGAATTTTAGACCTGAAAAGGAAAACTGTCAAAAACACCCCGCTTTGGGCAGGGGCTAACCGCATTCTATACCTGAGGCAACGGGTTGGCAAGGTTTGCCCATCTAAGGCGGAAAACGCGGAAAAGAAATATTTATTTGGACTCCCAACGAATTAGATAAGTCGGTCTTTCTACCGGGTTCTTTTTTGATACGGATCGGTAAGTGCGGAGAAAATCTCGTCGATCGGCTTTCTTATATCAGTGTTCATTAATTTTATTTCCCTTTTCCTGTCTTTTACGTAAAATTTGAATCCAAGCTTAACTGCGACATTCAGTGCTGCGGCTTTTTTAACGGTTAATACTCCACTTTTTATTAAGGATTTACTCTGGCTTAGTATGAACTCTTCTGAAGCCAGCTTATCTAGTTTTTCGTCTTTGAATTGACCTTGGTGTTCCACATAATTTCTCGCTGGCCGATAATCTCCTATTACTTTATTGAGTTTTTGTATCGCACTTTTAACTGGTTCACCGCTAATATGCTTATTTGAGATGATTAATTTGTATCTAACTTCCTCATTTTTCGTTCCCAGGTCATACACGTGATTTACAAGTAACAGACACCGATCTAGAATGCCTGTGATATCGCCTAACCACTTTTCCAAAGTGTGTCTAATGTAGTCCGCACGACTGAATGTCTTCCTCCACCCACTTTTGTAAGTTCCTAAGGTAGCAGAACAATAATCTAAACACTCAGATTTTCGTATGATTTCCATCATGTAATCGAAAGTGCTTCTAACAAATACTTCTTTTTTAGACAGCCCCCTCTTTTCAATGCCACCCCGTTTTAATATGGACGTTCCGGCATTTTCAGAAACACTCCGGCAAAATTGGTTTTCGTAAAGGGCCATTTGTTACAGGCAGGGGATAATTAACGATAACTCCGGGCGGAAGAGGTATCAATTTTACTGTTTAAGCAAACCTTTAATTGTTTCTTGATAGCTTTTTATGAGTTCTAGTTGTTCTTGATTTGTTTTTTGCAAGTCATTAAGTGTTTCGATTTTTTCGGAATACTCTTTATAAATAGCGGAATTTACATGGAATGAATCAACAATTAAAGTACCGACCATTATAATCATCGTCGCAACTGCAACTACGAGAATCCCAATAACGATTTTAATATAGAAATCAAATTTATCGGCAATATCCTTTACGGGGTCGAAGACCTCTACTTTTGGTGTTTCTGTAGTAGAGTTATTGGGTCCTTCTTTATTCTCCATAGATCCCCTTTACAACTAAAACGTTGTTGTCGGTCTCGACTTCAAAATCGCGTCCAGCAAATTGAGAAAAGTCAATTCCTCCGAATGAGACTCCTCTTCCGAATTTGACCCCAGGGCCAAGTGTGACTCCGCCAACTCTTATTGGTTGCCTTGGTTCTAAAGATCCATCTGGGTGCGTAATGAATACTGAGTCAAACGTTACACGTGCCATGTTTTTATAGTATCAATTCCCAACTAATTTGGTTTCGATAAGGTTTTTCTCAACTTCTGGATATAACTTGTCGATCTCTTTTTGGATTTCGATGGTTTTGGAGAGGGCGCTAACGATTTTGCAGTAGATTTTGATCTCGTCTGACGAAAGAGTTCGGCCCCTGCGATCTTTAAGCCATTTATTGAGAACTTGATACCCACCGGTTTGATATTCCCAAACTTCTTTGGAGACTGGGCCAAAAAACTGCTTCTCGTTAATTTTCACAAGCCCCTTACTTTTGAATTCAGGTTTTTCTTTAGCGTGGGGGAAATAGGTCGCCATTTGTACGTCGTTAAAGGCCACTGTTTCAACTTTCCCATCCCCACCCTCTCCGTAGAACTTCACGATCGGTTCATCAAGTTTTGAAGATTTAAGTAAATGCAAGTTAACCAATTCTTCTCCAAGTTCTGCCAACTTCATTAGTAAGTCAAAATCTTTTGTAAGTGGAATTCTAGGAAAATCAATTTTTAAGAACTCTTGGTACTTCTTTCGGTAGATGTCGGAATAAAGAATTGCGTAAATGTAGTAAAAAATTGCCTCGACTGGCTGTATAAATGTTTTGGTTATTGAGGATGTAAATGGCTGTAGAGTCGAATATGGCAAATTACCCCACTGCAGGTTTGATGATTTGTGCCCATTATTTAACAAACTCTGCTGACTTTGGTCATGGTGTAAATAAAGCGGAAAAACGTAGGAAACTTCTCTAGTCTGAAGGGAAATAAGACATCTATCCGATACTGCTTCAGTAGCAATAGCATGATGAAATTCGTTTGTTGATAATTGCTTAGTCGTAACAAGCCCTAAATTCTGGTTTAGGAAATTATCCATTATTGTATTCCTTGATCTCTGAAGAATTTTCTTATCGTAAATTACCCATCTTTTATCAAATGGGCGGTACGAATACGGGTAAATCCTACTTTCGATATCCATTTTCTTAAGCTCTTCAATCAAACCTTCCGTTAAAGAACTACTCATTTTGTAAGCCTTAGAAGAAATATCTGAAGGTGACCTTTCAATTAGAGATAGCCTTCTAACAAGATCTTCTTTTTTAAAATCAACAAGAACGTCATCTTTTCCAGTCGCAGCCCCCGCGTTAAACTGGTTAAATATTTTCTTAAGCGGCGTAAATCCTTCGTATTGTTTGGTGTTCGCGAAATCTTTAACTACCAGGTAGTGGTTAGGTGAAAGAGGATTAAGATCATCCCAGTCGGTAGTAAAAACATCCTCTCTATCAAGGAAATCGTATTTTGTCTCTCTTGAACCCCACGAATCTGCATATTTGACCAATTTTTTGAGACCCTCATTTTTGACAAGCAGAATAATGCTTACCCCTTGTTGTATATCAAATACGTTCTCATCCTTACTTCCGTCCGGTGACACTTCTTGTCGCTTTGCACTTCCGTGTAAATTCAAAACGTGAATTTCATCAAAATCTTTAAGCAATTTCCCACGCATATCGCGGTGAATTAATCCATCGAGGTATGAATTGTTGGTAATCATTCCAACAATACCTTTACCAGCTTGCTTTATTTTCCAGTGGGCGAAGGCAAGAAACTTAATATAATCATCTGATAGGGGTTGGATATTCCGTTCTTCTTTTCTGACTTGTTCTTTATACGATTCATATAACTTGTGAAGCTCTGTTCCTTCTTTAATAACATTAGAAGAACTTACCGAATATGGAGGATTACCGAAAATCACAAGAATTGGGGTCTTAGTTTTAACATCGTAAGCTTTTTCTGATTCTTCAGAGATTTCTTTAGCCAGAAGAAGTTCCATAGACCCAACTTTTTCCATCTCTAATGTGTTTGTGAGGTAAAGTTTGAAACGATCATCCTCCTTTAATTTGTAGCCTAGATCTTCCAAAAGCAGACCAATTTTGAGGTGGCCAACGGCGTACGGAGCCATCAAAAGCTCAAAAGCGTAAAAGTTTTTGAGGATATGTTCTTCAACAAGATTCGGCCAACCCCCCTCACCATATTTTTTGGTGTACTCATCTTTAGCGGTTGCAATCGCTTTAGCAGGAAAGGTTAAAGTCCCAGCGGCTGGGTCAAGAACAATAACTGATGGATCTGCAAAGCCTTCACTTTTACCAAATTTTTCTTTTAGCAGTGAATTAATAGAACGCGTGATGTACGAAACAACTGGTTCGGGTGTGTAGTAGACTCCTCGTTTTTCACGTTCGGCGGGGTCGTATTCTTTGAGAAATGTTTCGTAGAAATGGATGATCGGATCACGACCTTTGCCTTCTGCAAAGAATTCGGCTTTAATTTTTTCGATTTTTGCATTCGCCAAAATATCGGCCATTTCTTCCACATGCCATTTGATGTGGGAGGGAAGGTCTTCACCAGAGATCAGATGGAAAATCTTCCTAAGAAGGGGAATAGTCTTAGGCACATATTCTGTGGCCGTAACACGATTGAAGAGACCGTCCCCAGAATTTAATCTCCCAACAAATAATCCAAAGGTAATGGTTTGGGCGTACATGTCGGCAAATTGATCGGGATCTAGATTTGGAATTAAAGTTTTTCTGAACGCCTCGAATAACTCTTCGGTTGGTGTTACCTCCTCATCTTTAAGGTTTATTTCCTCGACAAGAAGTTCTTTAATGACTCGAGTCTTATGTGCTAAAAGCTCCGCCAGCCGTTTGGACGTATAAACCTCTGGAATAACTGCAGAGAAGAATTTCTCTAAAAGTCCAGTGACCTTTGCTTCATTGTCCAAAACAGGGGTTTTGAGTTTGAGAGTAACAGGCTGTGAAATTTGAACGGTATCAACTAGTTTCCCGTCTTCATAGAGGCGAAATTCAATGAAATTTGTGTAAATCAGCTTTGGGTATTCCTTTAGATATTTTTCAAATTGCTGCTGATCGACTTTATCTAAATCAACACCTAAATCCTTTGCTTCAACATATCCAATCAGAAGATCTTTATCGGTTTTAACCTTAAAATCTGGTACACCAACGCTGGTTCTTTTTGCCTCAATAATTACTTGAGCTTTTACTGATGTAGTCTCAGAAAATTTTTTAAGGAGATCTTCAAGGACTGGGTAGTAAGTGCGCTCACCTGCATCCCCACTTCTATACTTTGCAAAAACTTTGGTTAGATACTCCTGAAACACAACGCCTAAATTCTACCACTGCTACACGCCATTAAGTTCCGCATTAACCAGTTCTTCGGACACCACTGGATTTCTTACCCTAATCGGCATCTGACAGACAGATTGGTTGTGGATATAAAGTGGGCCTTCAAGAGCCTGTGCAATCTCGCGTTTTTCCGGCATGGAACCGTTTTTGAGGGCGTATCGAGAGTATTCGGGCAGGGTTGGTAGGTCGTAGCCGGGACTGATGTCCCGCTCAAGCAGAACTATCTCCCTGGTTTTTCGGTAGGCCTCCATGTAGTTTTTGAGTTTGTCGGAGTAAGTTACTGTACGAGGACGGGTTTTGGAGGTTAGGTGAAAAAGAACTTTTTCGCTAAGAACAGGCCCAAGATGGTTTTGGCGTCTTTGATCTCTCCGGATTCCGCTTTCGCTAAAGCCTCCTCGAAAGTTAATTTAACGATCTCGATATTCTCATCCGGATCGGGGGCTTTGGGCTGGGGGACGAGAGACAGCTCTTGGGCGAGAAAGAAGGTGTGTTTGGAGGTGAGCCAACTCGGATTGATTAGGACTTCTTTGAGCTTCTCCAGCTTCTCCGCCCGGTAGCCGGTTTCTTCCTCCAGCTCCCGCTGGGCGGCCTCTTCGACGCTCTCCCCTTTTCCGACCTTTCCTCCCGGAAGCTCCAACAGAATTTCCCGCACTCCTCGCCGAAACTGCTTGACCAGGAGAATCTCGTTTGGAGAAAGTTTGGGGATGACTAATACCTCGTCCGGACGTTCCACGATCGCTTTCTCGACCGGTGCGCCGGAGGCGGTTTGAATGGTATCGCGCCGGACCCGGATCTCTTTTCCTTCGAAAATCGTTTCCGATTTCAGGATTTTTTCCTCAACGGCTTTCGGCATCTCTAAACGTCCAGCTCCGCTTTCAGAGCGTGGGTTTGGATGAAGCGCTTGCGGGGGGCGACTTCTTCGCCCATCAGCATCGTGAAGGTTTCGTCGGCCTTCTGGGCGTCTTCGATCTGGACCAGTTTCAGGGTCCGGCTCTCGGGGTTCATCGTCGTCTCCCAGAGCTGGGTCGGGTTCATCTCTCCCAAACCTTTGAAGCGCTGGATGGTCGCTCCCGGCATCTCCTTAATGAATCCGTCCCGTTCCTCCTCACTGAAAGCGTAGCGGGTGTCCTTACCCCGGCTGACCCGGAAGAGGGGCGGCTGGGCGATGTAGATGTGGCTTTGATCGATCAACGGCCGCATATATCTAAAGAAGAAGGTCAAGAGGAGGGTCATGATGTGGGAACCATCAACGTCGGCGTCCGACATAATAATCACCTTGCCGTAGCGGAGCTTTGCGGAGTCAAACTCCTCCCCTACTCCCATCCCGATCGCCATGATCAGGTCCCGGATGCCGGGGTGTTCCAGCATTTTATCGAGCCGGCTCTTCTCGACGTTCAGGATCTTCCCCCAGAGCGGGAGGATCGCTTGGAATTTCCGGTCCCGGCCCTGCTTGGCGGAGCCGCCGGCGGAGTCTCCCTCAACGATGAAGATCTCGGCTTCAGCCGGATCGTCGGTCTGGCAGTCGGCCAACTTCCCGGGGAGGCCCATTCCTTCCAGAAATCCCTTACGGAGAACGGTGTCGCGGGCGGCCCGGGCGGCTAAACGCGCCTCGGCGGCGAGCAATCCCTTTGAAACGATCCGCTGGGCGGCGGAAGGGGTCTCCTCCAGGAACTCAAAAAGCTTCTCGCGGACGACTTGTTCCACCACCGGCCGGACTTCGGCGTTGCCGAGTTTGTCTTTGGTCTGGCCTTCGAATTGGAGATTTTTTATATCCAGTTTCACCGAGACGACCGCAGTCAATCCCTCTCGGACATCGTCGCCGGTGATCCCCTCTCCCCCGTCTTTGATCGCTCCTTTGGCTCTTCCGAAGTCGTTCACGACCCGGGTCAGTCCCGCCCGGAAGCCGGTAAGGTGGGTGCCGCCTCCGGGGTTAAAGATGTTGTTGGCGAAGCAGAGAACGTTCTCGTTGTAGCCCTCGTTGTACTGGAGAGAGACCTCGACGTCCACCCCGTTCCGGTTCTCGTGGGCGTAGAAAGCCGGGTGGAGGGGGTTCTTGTTGCGGTTGAGGGCTTCGACGAAGGAGCGGATCCCGCCCTCGAAGAAGTAGTTCTCTTCGCGGTCGCCCCGTTCGTCGGTGAGATGGAAGAAGACTCCTTTGGTGAGAAAAGCGAATTGGCGGAGGCGTTCGGTCAGAAAGCTGAAATCGGTTTGAAGATCCTTGCCGAAGATTTCGGTATCGGGAAGAAAGGAAACAATCGTGCCGGTTTCATCGGCCGGAACTTTTCCAATTTCTTTTACCTTATACAATGGTTCTCCCCGCTTGTATTCCTGCACCCAGAGCTTGCCGTCGCGCTTGACCTCAACTTTCATGTGCTCGGAGAGGGCGTTGACCACCGAAGAACCGACCCCGTGCAATCCTCCGGAAACTTTGTAGCCGCCCTCGCCAAACTTTCCCCCGGCGTGGAGCTTGGTCATCACGATCTCGAGTGCCGACACCTTATATTTGGGCATGATATCGACCGGGATTCCCCGGCCGTTATCGGTGACGGTGGTGTAGCCGTCCTTGCCGATGCGAACGTCAATCCGATTGCAG
>Ga0209641_10003250_pt1 | contig 13657 bp, 6 predicted proteins | sample RifCSP16_1_FD_184022 | JGI IMG/M metagenome (GOLD analysis project Ga0209641, IMG submission 184022) | Soil microbial communities from Rifle, Colorado - Rifle CSP2_sed 16_1 (SPAdes) (version 2) | ecosystem: Environmental > Terrestrial > Deep subsurface > Rock core/Sediment | place: Rifle...
GCGGAACGCCCGGAAGATTCGATTCCCCCGCGCGAGATGGTCGACGGCCCAGCCCCCGAGGATTGCAATCGGCGGGAGAGCCGGCATGAAGTAGCGGGGCTCCCAAGGAACCAGGTCCTGGCGCGCGTACCGGGCGACCCATCCGAGGGAGAGGTAGGTATACAGCGCGATGAGGATCCATGGCACGAGCAGGGCCAAGGCCGGGTTCTTCCGGAGCGGCCAGAGCGCCAGGGGCGCGAGAAGGAGGAGCGGCATGCGGAGGACGAGGATCGGGGCGAGGGCGACGGCGTTCCGGAGGGTGTTCGCCATTCCGTCCACGGGGGAGGAGAGCCAGATCGCCGAGTCGTTGCTCGGCGCGAGCCCCACGGCCGGGTCGAAGCGCGTGAGGGAGGTCGCGTCATACCCGGAGGCGAGGGGACCGCCGAAGTAGCGCGTGTTGTATTCCATGAGGGGGACGAGGACGAGGAGGAGGCCGAGGACGAAGGGGAGCAGGAGGGCCATCGGCCGCAGGGCGCGCACAGATGCTCGGAGCTCACGGCGACGGAAGAAGGGCCACGCGCGAATGGCGGTGAAGCCGAGGAGGTAAGCGACGAACGCGAGGACGACGAGGGCGACCGGGTACCGTGTCGAGATCGCGCCGCCCAGGGCGAGCCCGCCGAGCAGGGAGAGGGCGAGGGCGAGGAAGGCATCCCGCCGCGACGGCGTAGAGGGGGAGCGCGGATCGAGGGATCGCCCGTTCGCGTAGAAGAGGGCTTCCACGAGGAGGGCCGCAGACGCGACGAGGAGGTGCATCGTGGCGGCGTCGGTCCAGTAGTAGCGGTGCCACATCACGACGACGCTGAGGTTCACGAGGACGGCGACGGCCCCCACGAACCCCGCCATCCAGCCGAGAAGGCGTTTCCCCAGCAGGTAGGTGGAGAACACCGCCAATCCGGCGAGGAGGGGGGCGAAGAGCTTCTCCGCCCCGAGGAGGTGGAAGGGGACGATCATGAGCGAAAAGCCCGGCCCCTTCTCGTTGACGACGGTGTACTCCCCTTCATACCAGATGACGGAGCTCTGCGTCGGCGGATACGTCCATTCGTCGTAGGGGATGTGGAAGACGCCGCGGGCGTACTCCCGCGTCCAGATGTAGTTCGTCGTGGCGTCGGCGAGGTCCTCCATCGGCGCGTAGGGGGCGGCGGCGACGGCGACGGTGAGGAGGAGCCAGGCCGCCGCCAGGCCGAGGAGGAGATTCCTTCGCGTCAGGACGCTGGCCAGGCGCTCGGTCACGGGCGGCGGTACGTCCATCGACTCGAAGAAGCTTCGGAGCTGGCGTTGGAAGGCGGAGGCCGGAAAGCCTTATGGCCGGCCCCCCAATCGCCGCGGTGCTGCTCCCGTAGTCTAGCGGCCAAGGATAGGGGCCTTTCGAGCCTCCGACGCGGGTTCGAATCCCGCCGGGAGCACTCACTCCCCAGCGCGCGGGGGCGCCGGGGTCGGTGAGAGACCATCGTTGGACGGCGGGTACACGCGCAGGCGCATCCCCTGCCGCTGCAAGGTGACCAGGTTCTTCGCAGAGAGCCGCCGCAGATGGTAGAGGGCGAGCTGGCTCGACACCCCCATGTGCTCCGCCAGGAGCTTCACCGGCATCCCTGGGTCCCGTTTCACCACGTGGATCATCCGGCGCTGGATCTCGTACAGCTCCCCGCCGTTCTCGAGGGGCGGGGGCATGCCCGCGAGGTAGTAGCACCGGTGCGTCCCCTGGGTCTGGGCCTTCACGATGCCCTCCTTCCCCAGCTTCATCAGGTGCCAGGTCAGCGTCCCGTCGTTCAACCCGAGGTTGACCTTGATGGCGGTGTAGGTGTCCCCGGGATGGACCCTCAGGTACCCGCGGATCATCCCCCGCGTCTCCGCCTCCTCCTTCCCGTTCCGCTTCCGCGGGGCCACCGTGGCGAACAGCATCATCAGCGTGACGCGGCCCACCTCCGTGCCGCCGAGGATGGCGGCCGCGCCCAGGACCGCCACGAAGGACAGGCCGATGAGGGCGTTCGAGTTGCTCGTCACGGTGATCTCCAGGGTGTCCTCGTCCGCCAGCCCGGTGGACGCGTCCTCGACGCGGAGGGTGACGTGGTGCCTCCCGTGGTTCTGGAAGGCGTAGACGACGATCCGCCCGACGAGGACGTCGACGATCCGGTTCTGGTTGTCCGCGATGGTCCACACGTAACGCGTGATGGTCCCCGTGGAGCCACTGCCGTCCAGGGTCACCATCTCTCCCGCCCGGACCTGGTGCTTCCCCACCGCCTTGGCCACCGGCGGGTTCACGTTCGGCGGCGGTTTCGTGCTGAAGAGGACCTGGAGCGGCGTGGCCGGGTGATTGCCCGGGTCGCTGTCGTCCCGGAGCGTCGTCTCGAACGTCAGCGTGTAGTCCGTCCGGGACCGGAGGGGACTGTGGCGGATGACGAGGACGTCGAGGCCCAGCCCGGTGACCGTCCAGGAGAAGGAGACGCCCCCTGGGTCCGGGGCGATCGTGAAGGCGACCGAGCTCTGGACGATCGGCTCGTCGAACACGACCTGGAGGTCGTCCGTGATCTTGACGCCCCGGGCGCCGTTCGCCGGGATGCTCGCCAGGATTCCGGGCGGGGTCGAATCGATCGTGAAGGTCCCGCTCTCGTCCATGGCGGTGAGGCCGGAGGGGTCGATCACGACGATCCGGAGGCGGACCCGGTCGGAATCCTCGAGAGGCAAGGTCCACGCTTCGGTGGTCGGACCGACCGCGCGGGGCCCCGCGATGACTGGGTACGGATAACCGTCGATCCCGCCGTCCAGGGAGTAGTTGAGGTAGACGAAGAGCGGCGAGGCCACCTCGTCGGACATGGTCCAGGCGACGTCATGGGATGTGCCGCCGCTCCAATCCTCCCTGCCGGAGGGCGAGGAGAGCGCGACGGTGGGCGCGCAGATGGTGTGGAACGCCCAGTCGACCGGGTTGGTGAGACGGAGACCCGCCCGGTCAAAGAACGTCCCGTTCACGAAGGCGCGGTAGTCCCCGCACGACCGCAGGGGCGTGTCGGGGACGAAGTGGAACTCCCGGAGGAAGGGGGAAGGGGGGACGCGGACCCAGGTGACGGGCACCCAGGATCCCAAGCCCTCGTCGCGGAGACCGAAGCTCTCGGCGGTGAGATTCATCATCGCGCTCACGGTCTCGCTGAAGAATGCGTCCGCGGTGGTGCCGAGGGCGATGTCCCAGCCGGTGGGCCCGTAGGTCGAGAGCGCGGGGGGCGTGGAGTCGATGGTGAAAACGCCACTCTGGTCCCAGCCGATCAGTCCCTCGGCGTCCACGACCGTGACGTCCACGACCACGTCCGTCGCATCGATTGGGGGAATCGCCCACGCGAAACTCGTGACTCCCACCAACGGCCCGGCGATGGTCCCGGACTGGGCGCTGCTCGTGTAGTTCACGAAGAAGGTCAGCTGGGACAGGGGGCTGTCGTCCATGGCGACCCACTGGATCAGCTGGCTTGAGCCGCCGGCCCAATACTCCCCGCCGACCGGACTCACGAGGGTGACTCCCGGGGGCACGGGGCAATGGGTAGTGAAGCTCCACAGGTAGTCCAGGGGGTTCCCGGGGTCGCTGTCGTCTGTGAAGCCCACAAGGTAGATCGTGTAGACGGTGCAGGTCTGCAACGGCGTCGTCGGTTGGATTGTGAGGCTCGTAGGGGAGGTCCAGGAGACAGAGAGCGGAATCATCGGGGCGGTATCCACGGTGCCCGCGGCCACGTTCATGTTCTCCAAGAAGGTCGCGACGAGGGTGATCGTGACCGGAACCCCGGTGGCGTTGTTCGGGGGGACTGTAGACACCGCCGGGGCCGTGGAGTCGACGGTGAACATCGGACTGATGTCGCACGTGGTCTGGTTCGCCGTGTCGGTCACGCAGGCTCGGACCCGCGCCGTCGTGGTGTCCACGAGGGGCACGGTCCACGGGTAGCTCGACATGTTCCCCGGGAGGTCCATGGCGATGGTCGTCCACGGGAGGCCGCCCACCGAGTACTCCAGGTCGACGGACAGGTTGACCGGGGCGTCCTCCGCGTCCCACGCGCTCCACGAGAGAACGCGGACGGAACCCCCCGTCCAGTCCTCGCCGCCGGCGGGGACCAGGAGGGTGATCGAGGGCGGGAAGTCCCCGCCGCACACCGTCCGGAAGCCCCAGGCCACGTCGTCGGTGGGAGAACCCTCCGGGACGCCGTCGAAGTCCCCGTCCAGGAAGTTCCCCGGGTTGGAGTCGTCCGTCACGATGTCGGCCCGCAGGGCCACGCTGTAGTTCGTGCATGGGGAGAGGTTCGGTGAGGGGGTGAACGTCAGGTTGCGGGGGCTCGGCCAGAGGAAGCTCCCAGGCGTCGGCGGGGAGATGACGAAGCCCGCCTCCGTGGTGATGTTGTTCATGTTTTCGCTGAAGCCCAGCTGGATCAGCGCGTCGAGGGGAACGTCCGTCTGACCGTCAGTGGGCCAGAGCACATAGGCCCAAGGCGGCCAGCAATCGATCTCGAACAGGCCGCTCTGGGCGCTCGTTGAGCCGCCACCGGAGTCGATGGCGGTAACCCGCACGACGGCCCGGACGGTGTTCGTGCAGGGGACGAGCCAGGGGAACGAGTTGTTGCCCGTCGGATAGAGGACGCCTTGGGCGCCCGGGATGGGGGTCCAGCTCCCGCCGCCATTGGTGGAGTAGTTGATCCAGACGGTCAGGTTGAAGTCGTTGTCGTCGGCCTGCCACCACAGGATGGCATGGCTCGTGTTCCCCGTCCAGGACGACCCGGTGTTCGGGACCCACAGGATCACGGTGGGGGGCGCGGCCTGGACCGGCGGCAAGGCGGTGAACAGCCCCCCGAGGACCAAGCTGACAGCGAGGAGCTGAGATACCCGGCTCACGAGACGTGCAGACCCCTTCACACCCATGGTTCTGCGAACGTGCGTGGGTAGGCAAGTAGATTCCTGAACGTCGTTGTACGTGTATTTCAGGATTCTGGCACGCCTGACTCCCTACCGGGCGAAGCTCTGTCGGTCGGCGCGGCCCACCCCCCCACACGTTTATACCCCGGCCGGCCGTCCCCGCGACCCACCGCCCCGGGACCATGTCCGACGACCTGATCCGACCGCCGCGCATCGTCCTCGTCGGGATCGGCGGGGGCGGCTCCCGCATCCTCTCCGAGGGCATCACCAAGTTCCAGCAGTACAAGCAACTCGACCGCTATCGCTCCATCCTCGAGGCGACGGGGGCATTCACGGACCGCCCGCACTGGTTCCTCGTCGACACGAGCGTCGATCCCTTACAACCCGGGTTCTACCCCGGCATCCCGAAAGAGAACCGCGTCTCCCTGTCGAAGTCCGTGGAGGGCGTTTCGCGGGGCGCCGGCGGGAAGCCCGGACGGGCCGCCGACGCGATGCGCTCCGAGGCGGTCGCGAAGATCTTGTGCGAGGAGCTCTATCGCCCGTTGCGCGACCTCAGCCCCTCGGTGGTCGTCCTCCTCCATTCCGCGGACGGCGGGACCGGCGGCGGCCTGACCCCCGAGCTCGTCCTCCAGCTCGGTTACGCGCTCCCGAGCTCCACCGTCTTCTGGGTGTTCTCCGTCCTCCCGATCCAGTCAGAGCTCGCCCTGAGCGGTCCGCGCACCGTCGGCTGCGCGCTCGGCCGCCTCCTCCAGGTCGCGCGGAATTTGTCCGATGAGCGCTTCGACGAGATCCCCTTCGTCTGTCGTGAGGCGATCGACAAGCTGCAGGGGCACCGGAGCACCGACGGCGGGTACGACTTCGAGCACTCCCGCGTCGCCCTCTTTCCGTTGAGCAACAACCACTTCGCCCAATGCTGGGCGGACCGGAAGGAGGTCGAGATCCGGAAGGAGCTCCTCAACCCCTTCCCGCTCGAGATCCTCGGGGCGACGCTCCACCCCTACCTGCGCTACCACTACTCGGACCCCGAAGAGCAGGCCTGGATGCAAGAGAACTGGCCGTTGGGGCCCGTGGACATCCCCGACATCATGGCGGGGATCTCCAAGGACCGCCCGTTCGTCGTCCCCCATGTCTGGTTCGACCCGGCCGACTGGTCCGACGCGGCGATCGCCGCAACGGTCACCGCCGCCGCGGAGGGACGCATCGCCTACGTCAAGGAGGACTTCGACGCGACGGGGCGCTTCCGGCCGTTCGACTTCACCGGCGCCGCGACGGGCTTCGAGGAGTTCGGCGCATCCCGCGTCTACTGCCTCCCCGTGTACCCGAAGGGGTCCCCCCTCTTCGAGGAGATGGACGATCTCGTGAGCAACCGCTGGTTCCCGCAGCTCGCGTCCCGCCTGAAGTACTTCCCGCCGAACGAGAGCCGCGGCGTCGGCGCCGTCACGCACGCGGCGAACCTGAAGCCGCAGCCCTTCCCCGCCTCCACGGAGGAGCACCAGCTCGACTTCGACCGCGGCTTCCTCGTGAGCCTCCTCTTCGGGGCGGTCCCGTCGGACTTCCGCGTGTGGATCCGCGCGACGGAGCCGATCCTCGCGAAGCACGACACGGAGCCGATGTGGGAGATCACCGCCGCGGACTCGTTCAAGATGCTGCAGGACCTCGCGAAGTACTCCTGGATGAAGGACTGGAGCCCGTGGGGGTAGGACGCCCCCGCCATCCTTAAGGAGCCCTCGCGGATGCCCGCGGTGTGCACCCGCTGGGCATCGGCGTGGCGCTCGCCGTCTTCGCCTTCACCTACGTCCTCATCAGCTTCGGGCGCGTGCGCGGGTTGCGGATCGACCGGGCCGCGGCGGCCCTCTTCGGCGGAGTGCTCATGCTGCTCCTCCTCGTCGGGGTCGCGCAGGAGCCCGGCGTGGCGGGGGCCATCTTGGCCGAGGTGAACCTCGAGGTCCTCCTCCTGCTCCTCGGCATGCTGCTCCTAGTCGCCGGCCTCGGCGTGGCCGGCTTCTTCGAGTGGACGGCGGTGCAGCTCGTCCTCCACGTGAAGGACGCGCGCCAGCTGCTCGTCCTCACCGTGCTCACCGCGGCGGTCCTCTCCGCGGTCGCCTTGAACGATGCCGTCGTCCTCCTCTTCACCCCCACAATCATCCGGACCTGCCGCCTCCTCGAGATCCCTCCCGTCCCCTACGTCGTCGCGGTGGCCCTGGCCGCGAACGTCGGGTCCGTCGCGACGCCGATCGGGAACCCGCAGAACGCGTTCATCGCGGTCCATGCCGGGATCGCGTTCCCCACCTTTGCGGCCACGCTCCTCCCGGTCGCCGCCGTCGCACTGGCCATCACGGTCGGCCTGCTCCTCCTGATGCTCCACCGCCAGATGCGGCCTGGAGGATCCCTGGCCGGACACTTCCGACCGGATCATCTCCGCGCGAAGATCCACGCCGACGCCTGGGACCGGCCCCGCAACCCCAGGATGTTCCGCTTGGGCCTCGTCGTCCTCACCGGGACCTTCGCCGGATTCGTCGTCTCCTCGTGGGCCGGCATCCCCCTCTCCCTGATCGCCCTCGCCGGCGGTGCGGTCCTCCTCTTCCTCGGTCACGCGGTCGCGCAGGCCGAGGCTTCGGAGGTGCTCCGGCGCGTGGACTGGTCGATCCTCGTCTTCTTCATCGGCCTGTTCCTCGTGATCGGGGGCCTGCGCGGGACCGGGACGGCGGAGCACATCGGGCGTCTCCTCGCGGGAGGCGCCCCCGGAGGCCTCGGCAGCGTGGCGGGGATCCATGGCGTCGCGGCGGTCTTGTCGAACCTCGTGTCCAATGTCCCGGCCGTCCTCCTATTGGCCGTACCGGTCGGGGCGATTGGCGGGAACCGCCTCTGGCTGTCTCTGGCCGCCTCCTCCACCCTGGCGGGGAATGCCACCATCCTCGGGGCCGCGGCGAACGTGATTGCCGTGGAGGTCGCGCGGAAGGAGGGCGTGGAGGTCCGCTTCCTCGACTTCCTCAAGCTGGGACTGCCCGTGACGATCGCCACGTTGGCGGTGTCCGCCCTCCTCCTCGCCGCCCTCCCCTGAGGGAGCGTGAGATTCTCCAGGCGCTCGGGAGGGAGGGGGTTTGGCCGAGGAGTGAAGCCGCCACCCCGTGTCCTCCCCCTGGATATCGGGTGAAGTCTTTTTCTGCCGATACCGATATATACGACGCGTGATATCGGGAACTAGGTCAACTGTGCCGATACCGATAGAGACCAAGACGTTCCCCCCGACGGTCTGGCGGCGAGTCCAGGCGAACCTGGCGTCCCTGAACCGACGGCGCCCCTTGAACCCGGAACTGATCCAGAGGCTCCGGGGCCAGCTCCGCGTGCTCCACACGCATCACAGCAACGCGATCGAGGGGAACCGGCTCACGCTCCGAGAGACCCAAATCGTGCTCGAGGAGGGGATCACGATCGGCGGCAGGACCCTCCGGGAGCACCTGGAGACCGTGAACACCGCCCACGCCTTTGACTGGGTCTGGGGGGCGGCGAAACCGAAGTTCACGTGGGACCATGTCCGCCTGCAGGAACTCCACGAAATCGTCATGCGGGGGATGAGCGAGTTCGCCGGACGCTACCGGATCCAGAACGTCCGGATCACGGGTTCCGATCACGCGCCGCCGGCGCCGGCGAAGGTCGTCCGGCTGCTGGACAGCCTCTTCGACTTCCTCGCAGTCATCCAAAATCCCGTCGTCCGCGGAGTCTACTTCCACCACAAGCTGGTTCACATCCATCCGTTCCTCGACGGGAACGGGAGGGTGGCCCGTCTGGCGTCCAACCTCGTCCTGATGAGCGCGGGGTTCCCGCCCACCGTCCTCCGCGTGGAAGACCGCCACCGGTACTACGAGGGCCTCCGGAAGGCGGACACGGGAGACTATTCCCCTCTCGCCGCCTTCCTCCTCCGGTCTGTGGACGAGGCCCTGTCCACCTGGCTGGCCGCCGTGGAGCCGGAGAGCGCCCTGGTCCCGCTGAAGCAAATCGCCCGGGGCACCTCGTATTCCCAGGAGTACCTCTCCCTGCGGGCGCGGCAAGGGGTCCTCGAGGCGGTCAAGATCGACGGAGTCTGGCACTCGAGCCGCCGCGCCTTGGCGGAGTACCAACGCGCGGAACGGAAGACCCGGTGATCTTCCGACCTCCCTCCACGTTCGGGAAGAGGCTCGGGATCGACAGGACGCATCTGGGCGTGGACCTCGTGCGCGGCGAGAAGCTCGTGGCGAAGGATGTCGGGGAGCGGGAGATCCTGAAGGCGCTCGACACTGCCATGGAGGCCGCCATAGTCGTGAGCCCGATTGGGCAGCAGGGCTTTATCCTCGGGCGCGGGAACCTCCAGATCTCCCCCTCCGTGCTACCGCCGGCCGGCGGGGGCAATGTCCTCGTCGTCTCCACCCCCGCCAAGCTGGCGCGGACGCCGGTGCTCCGCGTGGACACAGGGGGCCGCTCGACGCGGAGCTCACCGCCAAGGCGCCCCCAACTCTCCTCGGGATGCTCACTCATCGATCCGGTGGTTTCTCTGAGGAGGAGTGGTTGCCTTCCTCATCCGCAGTCGCAGACGTGGTCTCCCGCCCCGCCCGCCTCTTGCGAAGGAGTACCCAGGCCCCCGCCAGAGCAACCAGGACCGCAAAGAGCAATGCGGGCCAGACCCAGGGGAAAGGCGATGGTCCCGGGCCTGAAGGTGGAGGCACGACCGTCACCGAGTAATTCGCCACGGCGGTCTTCCCATCGTCGTCCCGCGCAAGCAAGGTCACGTTGTAGGTTCCCGGTTGAAGGAATCGATGGCGAGGGTGTCGTTCAGATGAGTTCGTGCCATCGCCGAAGTCCCAACTCCAGAAGACCACCGCCCCGTCGGGGTCCGAGGAGGTGTCGTCGAAGGCCACTTCGTCTGCTGTGGTGGGTCCTCGCGGAGTGACGGTGAACGAGGCGTTGGGGGAGAGGTTCTCGACCACGAGAGTCGCGTAAGTCGTGGAGTTGGCGCCGTCGTCGTCCACGACCGTCAGGCCCACCGTGTAGGTCCCATTGTCCGCGTAGCGGTGCGTCGGGGCCTCTTGGCTCGATGTACTCCCATCCCCGAAGTCCCACTGCCAAGCCACGATGGAACCGCCTGGATCGGTCGAGGTATCCGTGAAGGCAACTTCGTCCGCTGTAGTCGGCAGCATCGGGGTGATGGAGAAGGATGCGTCGGGAGGCGCATTCTCGACCAGGAGAGGCATGGAGGTCGTGGAGTAGGCACCCCCATCGTCCGTGACCCGGAGGGTCACGTTGTAGGTGCCATCGGCGGCGTAGCGATGCGTCGGGTTCTGTTGGATCGAAGTGTTCCCGTCTCCGAAATCCCACAGCCAGGAGACGACGGAACCATCCGAGTCGATGGAGGTGTCGTTGAAGGTGATGTTGTCTGTGGTCGCCGCGTTGGCGGGGGAGTGTGTGAAGGACGCCGCGGGCGGCTCATTCCCGACGCCCACCAACGCCAACTCTAGGCGCGCGAAGATGTTCGCGAGCGGGTAGTACTCATTCAAGCTGACTGGCCACCCGAGGATGCGGCCCGACCCGTCCACGAGGCCCCGGGTCCACCACGAATGCACGGCAATCCCGAGCGAGTCTCCAGGGGCAACCTTGAGCATGGACAGGGGAATCCTGAATTCGTACGTGCGATGCGGGGTGGCTAGGTTTGGCGACGGGGCGAAGGCCATGGCCATGGAGAGGTCCGCCCTTTCCGGCGGGCCAGGCTCTGCGGGGGAGGAGCACATGTCCCAGGCCTCAACAAGCCAACTGCTAACAGCAGCCATGCGGAAGACGCGCTCAGTTCTCCCGCGTAGTCCGCCCTGGCCGACCACATCATCCGACCGGGGGGTCGGATCATCAAGGGCACCGACATCGAACGCCAAGGCGGCGGCATCGGTGGTATCGTTGGTGACATCCCCGACGGCGTCCAACGCCACATAGAGGTTGGCCCCGTCATTGGCCACGTACGCTTTGGCGGCGAGGAGGCCAGGGTCGGGCGTCCTCAGATCCACCAAGGTCGCTCCGTCCCACTCCCCCGGCTGGATGGCCCCATCCAGACTTGCCGGAACACCCAGTGACCCCGCGGCCACGGCGGGGCGGGGCCCGCCGAACCGGTCGTACGTCAGGATCGGGGTGTGGATGATCCGGGAGTTCGACCCGTAGGGGTATTCGCTCTCGTGAAAATCGTCCGTCCATTCCCGATAGGAGAGGAAAACCCCGTAGGGCCCGTCGAGATAGGATGCCCGGATCGCCCAGCCGAGGAAAGTCAAGGTGACCTGACGGGTGCCGGGGTCTAGCATGCTGGTGTTGGTCGCGGAAGTGACTCGGTAGTTGTTCTCTGCTGAGGCCAGAAACGCCGAGAAGAGGTAGGTGCCGGCGCGGCTCACGTTGAGGGCCATCTCGACGTTGAGGCTGTCGTAGAGCCCGTCCCCGTCGACGTCCGGCAGGACGGTGCGCGGTGTCGTCGGGAACTGCAGGAGCGGGGGGGCTACGGGTCCTGGAGGCGGCGTGGGAGTGTAGGAACCCGAAGGGATGGGGATGAACCGTCCTTCGAAGGTCTCGGCATCTACTCTCGCAGCCACAAGAGCCCCCGGGTCGACGTCGCCGGCGGCGCGCGAGATGTTGACGATGGTCGCTCCAGGGGATAGGAGTGTCCGATTGACCGCCGTGAACTCCTCGGAGGGCGATCTGAGGAAGGCCTTGAAGACGTAGGTGTCCGTGACGTTGACCTGGACCGGGACCCGGATGACGTACCGGTCGACAAGGCCATCCGGTGGGGTGTCTAGGTCGACGTAGGCGTCGGTGATCGGCCCCGTCACGTAGGCAGGCAGGGGTTCGTCGTTGAAGTCCGACCAGAGATACGCCGCGGTGTTCGTCATGGCGCTTTCGAGATGGTCCCCGTCCGCATCGTACAGGCTGTAGATCACGCGGTAGGGGCCGTCCACCTGGAGCTCCGTGATTCGTCGCGTCCCAAAGTCCACGTCAACATACCCGGGTCCCGCGAAGAGGTAGACGGGTCGCTGGACGTTGTCCAGGGTCTCGCCGGTGGAGGTCTGGAAGAAGGTGTCGAGCCGGGCGTCGGTCCCCTTGTTCACATCGACCGGGACACGGAAGCGAAGGGCATCGTACTTCCCGTCAGGGGGGACGTCCGTGTCGATTCCCCAGTCCGTGGCGGTGCTGTTCAGCACGACGGGGGGCGGCTCGAACGAACTCCAGGTGTAGGTGCCCGCAGTGATGTACGAGTTGTCGAGACCGTTCCCCAGGGCGACTCGATAGGAGATCGGGTTCCCCGAAACGCCCGACTTCCAGATCTCGTAGCCGGGAATGTCCACGCGGACGATCCGCGGACCCGGGAGGAGATTGGTCCAGTTCTCGTATTCGAGCATGGTAAACCCCCCGGGCAGGTAGTCCAAGAGGACCCCATAGCGGCCCGGCTCGAAGACGGTCACGGGCACATCGATGGCCAGAGCGTCGAACAGGCCGTTGGGCGGGATGTCCGTGTCGATGGCGGTGTCTGTCGGCGTTCCGCCCGTCACGGCGTCGTCGTCTTCAAATTCAGTGGCTAGGAACGGCCCGGTCGTGAAATTCACCTGGTCGCTGTACGTGTAGGTCGTGTCCCGCACCTCCAGGGTGATACTGTACGGGCCGTCGACCCAGTTGTCCTGGAAGATTTCAAGTGGAAGAGTCAACCCGTTCAGACCCACCTCAAAGTCATAGTAGTCCGCGAACGTGTTAATGCCGGCAAACGTGGCGAACACGATGAAATGCCCCCCCACCGCGACATCGAGCGTCCCGTTGATCATGAGGAAGTCGAAGAGGCCGTCCGGGGGGGAGTCGTAGTCGACGCCCTCGGCGGTGTACGGGGGCACCCACGTGGCTTGGCCGAGCGCCCTCGCTGTAGGCGTGATCGACCCAATGAAGACAGTCGACACCAGAAGTATCACAACGCCAGCTTGCGACCTCTTCCGTCCCCCGCGCACGCGATGGTGGAGGGAGGTCTGTGTATTACACCCTTTCGCTGACCTCCGAGAGAGGTCCATCGTGGCAGGCTCTCTGACGCGCAGATCTGTCACCAGCACAGATGCGGAGTTCACCGCCAAGGAGTACCTGTTCGTCCTGGGAGCCGGCAGCAGGCCCGACGCCTGTCCGAGGGTCGGGCAAGCCCATCGGCACCACGAACCACGAACGCAGAGGTTAAGTATAACCGAAGTTATACCTTTCGCGATGGACGCGACCGGGAGAGTCCGCCGTGTCGGCGGGTCGTTGATGGTCGCGATCCCTCCCGAGGTCGTCGAGGCCGAGGGCCTCCACGAGGGGGCGACGGTGCACCTCCGGGTGGTCCGGAAGCGCCGGAGCGCCTTCGGGAGCGTCCCGGGCCTGGCGCCCTGGTCCCATGAGGGGGACTGGGGCCATGACTAGGATCGTGGTGGACTCCTTCGCTTGGGTCGAATACCTGGCAGGCACGCCTCTGGGCGAGCGTTCGCGCGTCCACATCGACGAGGAGTCGAACGAGGTGTACACGGCGGCCCTCTCCGTCAGCGAGATCGTCAGCCGCGGCGCGCGGGGCGGGGAGAACGCCCGGGCCCTGGCCGAACGGCTCGAAGCCGCCAGCGTCGTCGTCCCCATGGACTTCACATTGGCGGTGAGCACGGGCCTCATCCATGCGGAGCGCCGGAAGAAGGTTAAGGACTTCCCGTACGGCGATGCGGCGGTCGTTGCCGTCGCC
>Ga0209641_10003252_pt1 | contig 13652 bp, 20 predicted proteins | sample RifCSP16_1_FD_184022 | JGI IMG/M metagenome (GOLD analysis project Ga0209641, IMG submission 184022) | Soil microbial communities from Rifle, Colorado - Rifle CSP2_sed 16_1 (SPAdes) (version 2) | ecosystem: Environmental > Terrestrial > Deep subsurface > Rock core/Sediment | place: Rifle...
CCCGTCGCACAACGTCTTCAGCCTGATCTTCGGTCGTCGGCAGCTTTCCGGTTCGCTGATCGGTGGGATCCGGGAGACCCAGGAGATGCTCGATTTCTGCGGGGAGCACGACATCGTGTCCGACATCGAGCAGATCCCGATCCGGAAGATCAATGAGGCTTACGAGCGGATGCTCCGGAGCGACGTGAAATACCGCTTCGTCATCGACATGGCGTCCTTGCCGAAGGAGAAGTGAGGAAGGCAAAAGGACATATGGGTTCCTATGCAGAATCAGGCGAATCGAGTAGGCATGATCCCGACGGCGGAGAGTCCATGAGCTACAGCGACGAAAGCAACAGCCCCGACCCGAAACAGACCCCGAACCCGCGCCCGGAACCGGCGGAGAGCGCCGGCCCCACCGGGTGGCTGGACGCGTTGAATTCGTTTCTGGAACGCGCGTTCCTTAAGGCGGATGTGGATACCGGATGTTGACCCCCATGAACCGGGCGGGCGGTCTGCCCGCCAATCTCGAGCTTCGGATGGCGGATGAAGGCCGTCTTGTAGCCCATCACGTTCCGTTTCCACTCGCTCACGGACGGGGTCACTGCGGTTCCGCCGGATGACGTGTACTACGGAAAAAGGGAGTCGATCCCGGCGCGAAACCAAGTTCCCTTTTAGTTTTGCGATGGCGCCGAAGGGGGGACTCGAACCCCACGGGTTTCCCCAACAGATTTCCAATTTGCAATAAGAATTACATAACGAATATATGAGTGGGCGCAGAATGCCTCATCCGGCAACTTCATGTCTACAGGAATATCAAATTGTTTCAATGTGTTATGCGCTAATCGTGCATTCATCTTCGGTGGGAGATTCCGGCATAAATCTTGTTGGTTAGAGGGTTTGCCGGGAATCCTGGAGGGTGCCGTGAACAACCTTACAAAGACACTCGCTCTACTAAGTTTCATTATTTGCTGCTCGTGTGGAGGGGGCGGTGGCGGCGTTGGTGAAAGTCCAGCCGTCGATCCGCACACAGACCCGTTGAACGGCCCTCCTGCCGGGAATCCGGCCGGACACTACCCTGTCCCGGCGGAAGCCGTGGCAGAAGATGTCTCTTCGCCGGACCGTCTTGTCGGCAACGGCACGCCCGGGAGTTGCACGGCAGCGGCATTTATCCAGGCGGTTGCTCAAGGCGGCAAGATAAAGTTTAACTGCGGGCCCAATCCTTACACCATAACCCTCGATCATCCAGCCAAGGTCTTCAACGACAAGCCGGATGTCGTGATAGACGGCGGAGGGTTGATCACTCTCAGCGGCGGCGGCGCAACACGTATCCTTTACATGAATACATGCGATCCGAACCAGGTCTGGACTACGAATCACTGCCAGGATCAGGCGCAACCTCGGTTGACCGTCCAGAACCTGACGTTCATCGACGGCAACTCCAAGAACGATTCGGAGTATGACGGAGGCGGGGCCATCTGGGTTAGGGGGGGACGATTCAAGGTTGTCAACAGCCGGTTCTTCAACAATGTATGCGCCGACCTGGGGCCTGACGTAGGCGGCGCCGCCATTCGGGTCTTCAGCCAATACCAGGGATTGCCGGTCTACGTGGTGAACAGCACATTCGGAGGAGCTGCAGGTTACGGCAATACCGGTGCGAATGGAGGCGGGATCAGCAGTATCGGGGTTTCCTGGGCGATCTACAACAGTCTCTTTTCCCACAACCGGGCGATCGGTAACGGGGGAAATCCGGCTCAGTCCGGGACTCCGGGCGGGGGGAGCGGCGGTGCAATATACAACGACGGCAATACCATGACACTTGCTCTCTACGGGACCCTGATCGAAAACAACCAAGTGAACATGCACGGTTCCGCGATCTTTTTCATCACCAACGATCATACCGGAACGCTCCACATTGAGGATTCCGTGATACGTCAAAACAGCGGCGGGTATTGGTATGAGTTGCCTGGTATATCGATGCACAGCGACACGAACCGACAGATTGTCAACTCGACTATCCAGTAGCGGACCGGAAGCTCTTGAACAATAGCGAAGGGGGGACTCGAACTCCCACGGGTTTCCCCACCACCACCTCTCCCCTTAGCGAGACCCGATCAGCCTCTTCATTTTGCCCCTCCTTTTACGGATTCTAATGTTGGGGAGTGTTTCAGGCGATAGAGGATGGGTGGAGAAATCATAATGAATCAACTTCTACCCCCTGTCTCGATTCTTGCGGCGACAGGTCTATTACTGAGCGTTATTGTTCACATTTATGCATTCCTTGGGCAACAGGTTCCATTCGGGAATCTGGCATATGGTTTACATGTAGGCTTATTCATCGTTTGGTTCCCGGCAGCGTCTGTAGGAAAACGATTGTCGAAGGATTTTAAACAAAGCGAATTATTTCAAGCAATGCTTAGGGGATGTCCTATTTGGATGAAGAGGATGCCGTATCTATTTTTTTTGTACGGTGCCATCAATATGATATGGATTATATCCACGGGGCAAGCGACAAAATGCGGTGACATAGGAAACGAGATTCAACAATACAGATTATTCTCTGGTTTCTGGATGGTGTTTTACTCGGCAGCATTTTCAGTTCTCTATTCCGCCAGCCAGACAGAAATATTAGACAAGGAAAGACGTTGCAGGAACGGACATGTTGTTTCACCTTCAGCGAGATTTTGTGAAGATTGTGGAGCGCCAGTTCCAGATTGGAGAAATTAATATCATTTGCCATCTAACCGCTTGCAGCTGACGGTTCGCCAATGGTGATCCATTAGCGTCCGCAGCTGAAGCGGAGCGTTCAAAACCGCGCAACTTCTCACACAGACCGGTACCTCACAGAACGATGAGGGCTGTCTCTACTGCCGCTTCAGGAGGGGGCGGCACATCGCCCGATTTCCGTTGCGGGGCCTTGGGAAAGGCATCACTTCCTCGGGTGCGATTTCTCCCATTTTCTTGTCATGCGCTGGGCTTCCATGAGTTTTTCGGGTGTCAACCGTTTCGCGGCCTGGTCCCTTATGACGATAGCCTGCCTGGATGCATCACCAGATGCCCTCGATGCCCCCAGGCTGGACCAGAAATATGACTGGACGTAGTCTTGCGGGACGCCTTGGCCGGTGGCATACATTTCCCCGATGTTGCATAGGGCAAGCGGGTATCCCTGCTCCGCGGCCTTCCGGGTCCATATCGCCGCCTTTTTGTAATCCTGCGGAACACCCTCACCGGTTCTATACATGTAGCCGAGGATGTATTGGGCGTTCGCGTCCCCTGCTTCTGCTTTTTTACGGACGGAGTCGGATTTCGCGCGCGGGGACGGCTGGACGTAAGTATCCTTGCGCTCATCGCGGTCGTAGTCCCTCCACCCGCCTTCCCCTTGAAGGCTTTCCGCGAACGACGAGACGCTCAACAGGAAGGCTCCGAGAAGGACGAGAAGAGCGATCTTTTTTCCCATGGCTCCCTCCGGCGTAGGGGGTTGGAAACGAAACGCCAGCGAGCGGGTGCGCGAGGAGCAGATAGACGACATTAAATATGGTTCCACCAAGGAGGGCAACGGGAAGTTGACTTTGCATGCTTCTCCCAATTGTGCAACCTGTACCAACCCGCCATCCCCGTAGCGACCTGTGCCAGGCACACGTCCAGGGTCTTGCCACGGGCGGAGGAGTCGTGACCATCCTAATTTCATAATCCCTGTATATCGCGAGCATTCTGTTGCCGGAGTGGCCCCGGGTGTTCGATAGATGTAGAATCGAATCCTTCATGGTCCACCAGTACAACCCCCGGGAATGAGAGTTGTGTGGGATTCACAGATAATCAATGTCCGTTCGCCCCGGGTTTGAATTCTGGTGTCACTTCCTGAAATTTCTGTGTGCAACCATCCACGGAATCTGCGACCCGATGAGGCGCCTAAAAATTAGGCAGTCTGATGAAAGATCAACCGCGATAAGAACTGCCCTGAATTTCCACAGGGTAATCCACAGACAGTCCACAGGGGATGTGGAAATCGCAGCAGGATCAGGAGTTGAACTTTTTTTTAGGCGATATGGGTGATCATTCAGCTTAGAAAGTTGTTTGCGCAGGGTTTGCGTTCTGCTGTCACTTCCTGTCACAAACTGACACTTCCTGACCACTCGACGGAGGGCCTAACTGGCTGATAACGCTGGGAAGACGGGGGGATAGACGAGTGCCCCGAACCAGTTCATAGTCAAGTACTCTACCCAGCTGAGCTAAGGGCGCGCGTGTGAGGAAAGTCACCACACTGCAAGGGAAATCTCGCGTCAACACCCCTGCCGGGGAACCCTTTTTCCATCCCGAAAAAGCGAGTTGTTTGCACAGGGTTTGCAGTCCGAGCGGCTTCCCCTTCAACAACCGATAGAGACGCCAGAAAAGATACTACAGTAAGATCAAGATAGACCGATCAATAGAGACGGGGCAGAATCTTTCGGACTGGAGGCGGCGCATGAGTCAGAAGATGTACTTACTGTTCTGCGGCGCGGTGTTCTTCGTTGTCGCTGCCGCACATATAACGCGCTGGATCCTGGGATGGGAAATCGCAATCGCTGGTTGGACCGTTCCCCGCTGGATCTCGATTCCCGGTTTCATCATTCCGGGCATTCTATCGGCTTGGGGGTTCGTACTGGCATCTCAATCCAAGCCGACAGCATGAGAAAATCAATCTCTGCTTTTACCGGCTGGAATACCGCTTTCACCGAGTATTATATCTTTTGGAATGTCCAGGAATAAGGGAGAAGGTCAGTCAATAGGGGGTTATCCATGCGCCAAATCAAAATGACCATCGGTTCCGTGGTGCTCGATGCCGAACTCCTCGAGACGCCCACGGCGGAGGCAATCTGGAATGCCTTACCGTTCACCTCCAAGGCGAATACCTGGGGCGAGGAAGTTTATTTCTCCACTCCGGTTAAGGTGAAACGGGAGTCCGACGCCCGGGATGTCGTTGAGCCCGGCGAGCTCGCTTTCTGGGTTGAAGGCGATTCCATCGCGATCGGTTTCGGTCGCACGCCCGTATCCCGCGGCGATGAAATCCGCCTCGCGGCCCGGACCAATATCTGGGGCAAGGCCAAGGGCGATGTGAAGCAACTCAAATCGGTAAAATCAGGCGCACCGATCAAGGTTGAGAAGGCCGGTTAGGTCCCGCCGGGCTCTCGGTTTGAACGGCGGCTTCCGACCCAAAGCGGACATTCGCAAGAACGGCAAGACATTCGCAAGGTGTGAATCGGCATCCGGATTCGACCCACATCGGCGTCGAAGAATGACCCATGTAATAGCCGATCAACAGTATGCGTGTGATGGGGGTGCCCATGGAGGGGCCGGGGGGCTCAAGCAGAAAATAAACGGGGCCTCATTCGGGGTGGATGCCATGTGTAACATTGCTCCAATTCCATGATTTCGGGATATCGAGTCCTGCTTGGCTCCCCGTGCAGGATGGATCTGGGCACTTCTGGGAGAAAACTCTCTCACTATAGCTTCTTAAGTATCTTCTTCGGACCGCGCTCCGTAAACTGCTCTCCCATCACGCCTTGTCGATGACTTCCCGGACCTTCAATGCCAGCGCCAAAGGGGTGTACGGCTTCCCGATGAACGACACCCCCTCGAACAGAACCCCGTGGTGCACGATCGCGTCGGCTCCGTTCCGGGCCTGCATAACCTTGTACCCAAGATCTTCCAGAATCCGGACGCACAGATTCCGCACGATCTCTTCGTCCTCCACCACCAGCACCGTCTCCGTCCCGCCCGGAAGGTCCGTCGGCCGGGCGTCTTCCACCGGTTTAACAGCCTCCTCCTCGACATGCGGCAGGTAGATTTTCACGGTCGTCCCGATACCGACCTCCGAGTACACTTCGATGGAGCCACCCGACTGCTTCACCACGCCGTAGGTCGTCGCAAGGCCCAGGCCCGTTCCGCTGCCCCGTTCCTTCGTGGTGAAGAACGGCTCGAATATATGCGACTTGACCTCCTCGCTCATCCCGTGCCCCGTGTCACTTAAATTCAGCAACAGGGGTGTACGGTCGAAACGGGGGCAACTTCATTCCGGCACTTTTGGCTGAAATCCAATGGAACAGAAATTCCGACTCGTGCCAACTCTGTATAGAATGGTGGATTCTCAATCCGCGGCACATGCCTAATGCGAGTCCGTTCAATTGTCGCCTTACGATAGAACATTTTTAGGATCTCGATTTCCCTTTCAACAAGTGGAACTGAATGCGGATGATGAAACTCGCATTGATCAATGATCCACTTTCGTCCATTCTGGATGAGGAAGGCCACCAAAGCATCGACATCCAAGGATTCTCTCCCGAAGCACAAATTATTTTTCAGCAATAAAAACGACAACCTAACGCTCTGCTTCAGCTGCGGGCGCTCATGCCTCACCGATGGCGAGCCGTCAGCTTCAACCGGTTAGGTTCCGCTATACATCCTCCAGCGGGATCCCCTTGCCGGCCCGGAGGCTCTTCCTAGCCGACTCGATACGTTTCAGAAACCGGGGATCGTTCTCCAATCGATAATCGAACCATTCGTCCTCTGACTCGAAACCAATCAGGACACCTGCCGGTTTCCCATGGCGAGTGATCACAATTTCTTCTTTTTCCGCCATCCGGAGAAATCTTGATAGATCATCCTTCATCTCGGACAGGGCCACCTTTTTCATAGTTTATTCCCCCATCTCTTCCAGCCAGGAAGCTGCTTCTGATTTTGGAACAATGGCCAACACTTCCACGACTCTTCCCGTAATGTCGTTGAACACCCGGATTTCCCCCACCATCAATCGATACTGCGGATGGCTGAGCCCACGAAGCCGTTTGATGCGGCTCTTGCTCACCTTTGCCGGTTCGTATCGTAGATGCCTATCCAGTGCATCCTTCACCTCCGCCCGGACATGGGCTTTGAGGCGCTTGAGGTCCTGTGCGGCTTCGGGGGCGAGAACAATCTTGTATCTCATTCTGGCCATAATATAGCCAGAATATTATGCCGTGTCAATAGGCCTTGCACAAGGCGTGAACCTAACGCATATTAGACTGCTTGGCGGTCAGCCTAACACCCGCCCTCAGCGGTTTCTCGTCCCAAACTCCCACGGTGGCATCGGATTCTTATCTTGCCCCAACCCGATCTTCTTCGCATTCGCTTCCTGCCCTGCAAACTTGTAGCGTCCCTGGTCTGCGTCCTGGGTTGATTGCTCGTGGGCATATTTTCGGTACCACCACGCCATGCCCGTCGTGATCTGCGCGAGTCCCACGTCCAGCGTCTTTCCGCATGTGGGACGGTCGGGAGGCTTCACCCACACCTTCCTCACGATGCGCCCATACAGGTCAAGCTTATTGAAATGGAGTCAAGGGCTGTGATCGCGTTGCCGTTAGCAATCTTGACCACGGTCCCTTCGAGGATGCTGGTTGCGGTGTGGGAAGATGGAGCCGCGAGGCCGATGAGCAGCGGTACCAAGAGCAGGGAAAGGCGCGAACGAGTGACAGATTGGTCACAACACCAAATAAGGTTCGCCGTTATTGTAGCCACCTACCTTCGGGGTGGGTGCAGGCATCTATTGTTTCGTAATATCCGAGAGGAAATCATCGGCGGATTGTACGACGATCCCCATCGTATCATTTGACTTGTTCATGTATGGACCGAAATGGCGTCGATCCCAGGTGAGAAAATGCGTTGCCTTGCATCGTTGCGCAGTGGCGAATACAGGCCGGTCCTTCTCCGGAAGCGAAAGCGTGCACCGCTCTCCCGCCACATCAGGAACCTGGCGGACTGTCCGGAGAATCTCGGACAACCGGCCAAGGGCTTCAGGATGCTTCCGCTCCAGGTTCAATCGCGCCTCTGTAAGGCAATACGCGCTGGTCACAACCTCCCAATTCCCCGCCGCGGCCAGTTCGATGACAAGGGACGCCTTCCCCTCCGGGTTGTAAGCGGCCGTGAACAGCACGTTCGAGTCCAGGAAAATGCGGATCAACGCTTTCGACCCAACTTCTTCAGGATCCCGGACCGCTCACCCAAAGCAAGCCGGTCTTCCCGCTCCCATCGGGCAATCTCCTCGTTCGTGTAGGTGTCCAATTCCACAACGGCCGCCGGCCGAAGCACCAGCTCCCCTTTCCGGTCCTCGACAACCAGGACGCCGCCCGCCTTGATCCCGAGGCGCCTCCGCATGGACGCCGGCAGGGTAATCTGCCCTCTCGCGGAAACGACGATATTCCCTTTCATCGCGCACCTCCAATCCGATATTCCGAATTTATGCAATCCAATGTTTCTGTAGAGAAGAGACGCCCAATGATCTGGTCACAATTCGGGCACAGGCCCCAACCTGGGATTGGATATTCTTTCCGTTAAACTGATTTGAAGGTATCGACCTTCGGGGGTGGGTGTCTACGAAACCAGGGGAAGTCCAATCAGGTTTAACCCATTGATTTCATTAGAACTTGAGAACATAGACAATTGTTTCCGGTATTTCCCCTGCAATATTCTGGTGCATTGTCCGTGACTTGATAATCCTCTCAATTCTTTCATTCCCGTTAGTTGAGGCAAAATGCCAATTGCCTGATAGTTCCACTGCCTCAACAATATTACCTAATTAGTTCAATCTTTTCAGGCGCTTCCGTTGAGGCGGTGTCGAAGTTGAGGCAACATTGCCTCTTTGCCTTTGCCTCAACTCAAGGTTACTGAATTAATACGACCGCAATGGCGATAAGGGGAAACAGGTGAGGATTTCAAACTCTGTCCATTGAGGAGGGAGTATGACCGACTCCGACTTCATCGTCTTCGTGGTTTGCATCGCCATTGTCTACGCGGGGGCGGTGGCGCAAGTTCTGTGGGGGCCGGATCGAACCCCATCCCCCCGTGGGGAGGCTTACTACTCATGGAGTAAGCCCCTCGTAGGAGAGATAGAAATGAATAAAGAGAAACCCTTTACATTCAATCCGTTGACGCTACCTCATCCCCGGTGAGTAGAGACATTAACCATCATTATCAATGATCGACTGTCGTCGTATTTTGTTCTCCGGCTCTGCCGGGATCCCCGATGGAATACTCCACGGCCTGCCGGACGATCCGGTTCCCGCGCTTAAGCCGGCCCGAAATTGGCAGAGAGGTTCGAGACGACGTCGGTCACGGAGTAGGCGAAGCCGTATAGGCAGTGATCGATACCATATCCTCAACGGTCAGCTTGGCGACGATCTCCTTCATCTGCGGGCTTAACAGCCCTGCGGGGGGGGGGGGGGGGGGGGGTCAATCGGCTTTCAATTTTGACCCACCATTTGAGCAACTTTTTCTCGAAATAAAACACCCACTGGGCCCAAAAACCCGGTGGGTGCTCTCTTCCCCGGGTCGGTACACCATGCCTCTCGTTCATGCTCAGGATTGCCACGAGTCACTTCCAAGCAATCCAGCAGAGGTTGACACGTATAACGTTATCCATTATAATTCGTTCTACGCTTTGACGGTTGGTCAAGGAGCTTATGTGATCAAATCGTTCCTCGATAAGGGTACGGAGGATCTCTTTAACCGAGTCCGTTCAAAGGAAGCCCGGCGAACCTGCCCCGTGCAAATCTGGGGAATGGCCCGGAGGAAACTGGATCAACTGAACGCCGTAGTCGGCCTTGTTTCCCTCCGGATCCCTCCGGGGAATCGACTGGAAGCATTGAAAGAGGACCGAAAGGGACAGCACAGCATACGGATCAATGATCAGTATCGGGTTTTTTTTATATGGACCGATGACGGCCCTGACCGAGTTGAGATTACGGATTACCACTGATGTCCAAACGACTTAAACCTGGAAACACCGCGGATCAAGGAGGACAAAATGGTTCGCATCCCAACGCATGGACAACCAACGCATCCGGGCGAAATGCTATCGGAGGAGTTTCTGAAGCCCATGGGCTTGTCGCAGTCCGAATTGGCAGAGAAAATGGGGGTGTCTTATCCTCGCGTAAATGAACTCATTCACGGGAAGCGAGGCATCACACCGAATACGGCACTCCGTCTCGAGAAACTTTTTGGCATGGAGGCACAGTTCTGGCTTAATCTTCAACTTGCATGGGATCTCTACCATACCGCCCACTCCCCTGCTGCAAAGGAGATACGTAAGATCAAGTGCCTGATACCGGAAGCGAGCATAGGCGGTTCAAGGATAGTTACCAACCGGATTACAAGTCACGCGCAGCGTAAGAGTCGGAGGATCGCCTAACGGAAGACGAGCCAAACTCGCTGGAGAGAACACCAGACGCAGTTATTCGACTTCTCCGCGATAAATCTACCATTGAAGTTGGGAAGGAGTGGGTCGCGTTCAAGTTGTAAAGAACCGAGGGGGAAACGGCGCAAAGGGGAAGGGGGAGCGGCCATGACCGAGTTCCTGCCGGAAGGACCGACCGCCGAGGAGAGGGAAAGGTTCGAGGAGATCATCGTCAAACTGGCCGGCGGCGTCGATGTCGAGGACACGGCGATCACCGATGAAGAGGCGGTAATCGCCATCATGGTCGCGTGCAATATCCCACGCACGGCTGCGGTGGGGATCGTGGGGATCTTGCGCGAGGACTACGAAGGTGACGTGGTCGGCGGGTATCCGGAGGATAAGTAGCCGAAGCGTAAAACGCCCTGGAAGAAACGGGGACGAGGGAGGAGGCCGCGACCGATGCCCTGCACCCCCATTATGAGTTTCTGCAGTAAGTGCTTGTTATTATTGATATAATTGGCTTTTTCGCCTTTTATTGAGGAAGTAGGCCAAAATTTTCATCAATGATTTTAATGGGTTGCGAAGCGCTTCGAACGACTTTGATTCCTCGTGGGCACAATTTGGTCACAAAAAAATGCAGCTTTTTCCGGGAATAAAACACCCACCGGGCCACAAAACCCGGTGGGTATCCTCTCTCCCTCCGAATTCCCAACGAAGATTATGTAAGGGGCATGATTGTTGTGGTAACAGGCCTCCGGTGTTTAATCCCGGATTTCCATTTTAAACTCCACCACGTAACCTTCAGGCGTGCGCCGTCATCTATTTTTATGAGGGTTTGAATGCGGCGAGGACGCCACCTCAATATCAAACGAAAGGAGAAAAGACGACATGAATCACATCACAGGATCTTTTGCCGGGAAAATCACGCAGCAGTCCACACTCACACTCACCGACCAACCCAATCACGCGATGAATATCGCCGAGGTTCACGGCACCCAGAAATCTTCCGATTCGCTGTGGAACAACTCGAAGATCGCATACTGGGGCGTCACGGATTTGCTCGACGGCAAGGGCACGCAACACGGCTACTTCGACAACCACCATCCTGGGACGGGCCGCGATTGGGGAACATTTGAGGCCAGAGTCAGCACTGTCGGCGGCGGAATGATCGTTCAAGGCACGTTTAAATTCGCCGGCGGCGATGGCGAATACCGCGGCATCACCGGCGGCGGCACGTTTAAGAGCGTAATGAAGTCAGAGACCGAGCTCGAATGCACTTGGGAAGGCAACTACGAGCTAGCCAAGGCGAAAGCGAGCTAAACAACGAGACAACGAAGCAACGAGGCAGCCCTTGTTTCCCAAGGGCTGCCTCGTTTTTTTTATGCATTCATTCCTAAACAATCCGTCATCGGGTCTGCTCCAAAAAAGCGTTCCTAGCACCAGAACCATTTCCACCAATACTTGTTAATATCAGCACCCTTGTCGCCCGGCACAGGTCGTGGCATGATGGTACATAGTTGTGACCACAAAGGAGGGAACATTATGGCCAAGACGACCGGCCTCCAGTTCGTAGGCGTGCGGGAGTTCAAGGAAAAGCTGACGGGATTTCTGTCCCGAAAAAAAGAGGTGGTGGTCACCCGTCGCGGCAAACCGATCGCAAGGATCGTCCCTGTCCTGAAGGGATCCCCGGAGGATCTTCTCCTCGAGATCGGCATGATCCTGAAGGACTCCGGCGTTTCGAAGGAGGAGGCACTCCAGGCGCTGAAGACGGCCGGGAAAACCGTGTATGGTTAAGATTGTCATCGACACCAACGTCCTCATATCCGCCGCCTTTGGAGGAATTCCTCTGGAAGCGGTAAGCAAGGCATTTTCCGTCGGCAAGGTGTACTTGTCGCCGGATATCGTCTCCGAGGTCGAAGAGACGGTTCACCGTTTGACTCCGAAGTTGGGGGACGAAAAGTCGAAGGTCATGTTGGAACTCTGGAGGAGATTCCATGCCCTCTGCGAGGTTCATAAGCCCTCACGGAAGGTGGTGGTCTGCCGGGACCCAAAAGATGATGCCTATCGGAACTTGGAGGGCTGATATGAACGATGCCTCCGCCGTCGCGCTCCCGAGGCTACCGGCTGCGGGTTCTTCTTTCCTTGATTGAAGGGTACTCCCCCGCGTTATACACTCGGGGTGAATCCGATTCTCCGTGAGGTGTGGCAGTGAGGAGACTAATAACATTCTCCGTTGTTCTACTGATTGCTTGCGGAACCATGCAGCCATATATAGGAATGACTTTTAATGATTTGTATGGGCAGGTTGCTCGGGCGGATTGCGGGTGGTTAGAATTGGTGTTAGGAAAGGGTGATATACTTGTTTATCACGTTGCACTTTCCAATCCTGGTTGTAACCAAAAAATCTATTATTACTTTCAGGACGACCAACTTGTAAATATTGATCAAGGAAAGTTGTATGAACAGCAATATCGCATTGAAAATAACCGATAGGTTCAGGTTAGGGATGAACCGGATGATGGGCCAGCTGTCGAATCGCAAGTGGTGCGGGTTGCTCGGGCGGTATATCTTCGGAACCAAGGAAGTTGAATTGCCCTTTCTCACCGACGTCGCACGTTCACTCCCACCGCGCTTCCACCGTCCCGCAAACGCCCCCGGTGCGTGGCGGGACTTCTCCCCACAGTAAAGGATCAGGACACCCGGGCGAGGTATCGTCGAAAATGGGGTGTTTTCGGTAGGAGTAGTGGTAGGAGTAACAACCACCCGCAACGGGCAAAAAAGAAGGGGAACCGCAACCATTCGATTCCCCATTGTTTATTGGTAGCGGGGCCAGGATTTGAACCTGGGACCTTCGGGTTATGAGTTTCAGCCGTAAGTACTTGATATTATTGATTTAATTGGCTTTTTCGCTTTTCATTGAGGAATTTGGCAAAAATTATCCTCAATGATTTTAATAGGTTGCGAAGCGCTTCGAACGACTTTGATTCCTCGTGGGCACAATTTGGTCACAAAATATTTTTGAAATAAAACAATAACATTGCGACCTGTTTCGATTCCTCATGGGCACAATTTGGTCACAAAATATTTTTGAAATAAAACAATAAAATTGCGACCTCCTTTTAGACAACCCGAAGGTCTAACGGTACGCTTGGGATCCCTACCCCAGGAGGGGGGCCTCAAGGGGACAATCCCGGAGATATAATCGAGTCCGGTTTGGTACGCTGGAAATTAATTAAGAAATACTACTGTTGAGCCTTGCAATCGAACGTATCGCAAACTAGTTTCAGCATTTCCTCTATAACTTTTTCATCACATGCAAAATTGTTTCGTGTGCTATCTATCTTGACTATATTATGGCCTTTTGCTGCAAGACGCATCTCCGTTTCTATAGCTGCGTTCAAGGTCTCCAGGAATTCTATTCCAATACCAGCTTCTACTGCCCTACCCCTTTCCCGGATTCTGCTCAATTCTGTTGGGGGATCACAAAGAA
>Ga0209641_10003253_pt1 | contig 13651 bp, 10 predicted proteins | sample RifCSP16_1_FD_184022 | JGI IMG/M metagenome (GOLD analysis project Ga0209641, IMG submission 184022) | Soil microbial communities from Rifle, Colorado - Rifle CSP2_sed 16_1 (SPAdes) (version 2) | ecosystem: Environmental > Terrestrial > Deep subsurface > Rock core/Sediment | place: Rifle...
CGATAGAACCAATGGAAATGCAGGCTCACGCATCGCCATCGATACGCTCGCCTGGCTGGTCGAAGATGCCTACCAGGGAGACCCATCCCATTCGCTGCTTGCCAATCTGCATGACATGCAGGAAAGCGAATGGACAGCCCTCCCGTCCGGCGCTGGACGCTCGATCGCTGACATCCTCGAGCATGTCGGCTGGTGCAAATGGATGTACGAGGACTATGCCTTCGGTCCTGGTACGATGCACGGCGACCAACCGCCCCTGGTCCCGCTGGGCGGGGTGCGTGCCAGACCCATCCCCGAACTGCTGACATGGCTGGCGGATGGGCATGAGAAATGGCTGGCTTCGGTAAAAGCCCTTGCCAGCGATGTGGAGCTGGAGGTGGAGCGCCTGACCAACTGGGGGGAACGCATGACGACGCGCATCATCATCCGCATCATGATCGCCCACGACCTGTACCATGCCGGGGAGATCAATCACCTGCGCGCATTAATTAATGGGACTGACAAGTGGGAGTATGAGTAAGGGATAATAAACCGCGAATTATATGGAGGTATTTACAAAAACCAGACTGAGGGATTTTTAAAAAGAACTTACGAAAAAACCATTACCCACATCAAATTCTTGCCCATATTGTGGATTGGATATATGATTGACATGATACGTGGAATGGTTCTTCTTAAAAAATGCAGGAGAGTCAGATGCGATGTCCCCACTGCCAGCAGGAACACCCGGATGACAGTCTTTTCTGTCCTGTAACCGGCGAAACGATCAGTCAACAACCCCTCTGCCCTCATTGTGTAAGGGAAATCGATCCCGGATGGGAGCACTGCACGCATTGCGGATGGGATCTCACCCGGGTTGAGAGAAGGGAAGCTCCGCAAAGAATACCCGATAAGAAAAAAAGAAAGTACCCTGTTCCAGCATGGCTGATCATCCTGCTGGGGGTTCTTTGCAACCTGGTCCTGGCGGCGGCGATCGTTGTCATTTTCCTGGTGAAGAACAGCGGGCAGAATGAACCCCTGCCGGGAACGCTTGCAGGTGGGGATTCCGCTCCCACCTGGGTGGGAACTGGTCCGGAAGGGGGAGAGATACTCGCCCTGGCATCCGACCCCGCCAATCCCGGGACGATCTATGCCGGTACAACCGGACACGGGGTGTACAAAAGCCAGGACGGGGGAGCAACATGGACTGCCTGCGGGGAAGGGATGGAATTGAAGTACAAATCGGCCATATCGGTCGATTCCCTGGTGGTGGACCGGGCTGATACGGAGACCATCTATGCCGGCGGGACCGGATTGTTCATCAGCAGGGATGGCTGCCGGACATGGTCGGTCATCCCAACCGGTGGACTGCCTGATTTTGCCGGTTTCAAGCTCCTGGGAGTCGGATCGAACCCCACTGCCATTTATATCAACGTGTATTCATCGGGGATGTATCAAAGCACGGATGGGGGATTGAACTGGACAGCGCTGGCAACAACCGTTGCAGGCACCCAGATCGACCTGACCTACTCCACCGTGCAGGAACTGGTGATCGACCAGCAAAACCCGCAGGAACTTCTGGCTGCCACCTGGGAAGGGATGATCAAAAGCAATGACGGCGGACAGACCTGGCATCTGCTGGAGAACGGTATCCCGCGCATCACCGTCTATACGCTGGTGGTCGATCCCGGGAATCCCAACACCTACTATGCGGGGACATCGCAGGGCCTGTACAAATCGACCAATGCCGGGGAGACCTGGGTGAAGATCAATAGCGACCTGCAGGATAATCCTTTTCACTTACTGGCAATCGATCCCGTAACACCCGCTCTCCTTTATGCTGCCGTGGGATCTCAAGGGGGTCTTTCCTACCCGAGGACAATCCGGATCGGTCTGTTCATCAGTACGGACGGCGGCGCGACCTGGAAGGAATCCAGCCTGGGTCTGAAACGGGGCGGGATCAATGCCCTGCTGATCGATGCGCAATCCCCGGCGCGCATCCTGGCGGGGACAGGCGAGGGCATCTTCGCCAGCACGGATGACGGCGAGATCTGGGTCGCCTCAAGTGGTGGCCTAAAGGAATTCTCCATGAGCGCGCTGGTGATCGACCCGCTTTCCCCCTCCACGCTGTATGCCGTTGCCGGCTCGGCTGGAATATTCAAGAGCTCTGATTCCGGAGCCACGTGGGGCACGATCAACACCGGGCTGGAATCTCCGCAGGTCTATACCCTGGCGATCGATCCTTTAGAACCCTCAACCCTGTATGCGGGAACAGATAATGGAGTCTTCAAGAGCGTGGATGGAGGGGAAAAATGGGAAGCAGCCAGTAAAGGATTGGTTGACAAGAACCAGACCTATCGCCCCATCAGTTTGATCGCCATCAACCCCCATACTCCTTCCACCCTGTATTCCTACAACAAGTTCAACGATCTTTTCATCAGCATTGACAGCGCACAGACCTGGACAGTTCTGCCTGCCAACCTTGAAAACATTTCGGTCAACACCATCGCCATCGACCCGCAGGGGTCGGATGTGCTCTACATCGGAACCTATGGCGGGGTGTACAAGAGCACAGACGGCGGGGGAAGCTGGCAGCCCGCCAACAGCGGTCTGCCTGAATCAGCCATTGTCAAATCACTGGCGATCGACCCCATCACCCCCGCCAGCCTGTATGCAGGGCTGTTCGCCAATGATATTTACAAGAGCGTGGACGGCGGCGGAACGTGGAGCCGGCTGGATACGGATTTCTCGTATGCACGAATTGACCTTTTCACGGCGGTTCAGGATGGAAGAACGATCGTGTTCGCGCTCGGCAATGATTACGATGATGGGGATTATTATCCCGATGGTTCCGTGGGACTGTACTCCAGCCCGGACGGCGGTGCGACCTGGACGGAGATCGAGCTGGGTCTGAGAGGTCTGCACGTGTTCAGCCTGCTGGTTGACCCAACCTCTGCGGACAGCCTCTACCTGGGCACCACGCGCGGCGTCTATAAGAGCCTGCCGGGCAGCCCGTGATGAGGAGGGAGGGAAAGCAGGCATTTCAGTAATACCAGGCAGGGAACGGTTCAAAGAAGGGATCAGGAGTGATCCTTTCTTTATTTAATTCTGGACCAGGCGGGATGGCTCAGGGGGTGGGTGAAGGGGTCAGTGAAAAGACCGGCAGGAACGTGTAGGTTGGCAGGAGGGTGTAGGTTGGACGGGGTGTGTAAGTCGGCTGGGCTGTCAGCGTGGCGGCGGGAGTGTAGGTTGGCTGGACGGGCTGGGTGGGACCCAGGTGAAAATCACTGCCGCCGATATGCAGCGTCACTTCGCACCCGGTCAGCCCAACCAGGGCAGTCAGGAAGGCAAGCAGGAGCAGGGTTCGCAGGAGGATTCGTTTCCGGTTCAGCTTTCCAGAGTTCATGTTCCCTCCATCAGGGCGCCAGTTTCGGAAAATCAGTGCGGGAGACAACGACCGAATCGGTGCCTGTGCCCGCCCCCACGTTCAGGGTGACATCCAGGTACTGGTAGCCGCCATAGATGCCGCTGGAGCAGGTTTCAAAGACGGTCGCTTCCCTGAAGCGGAAAAGTCCGGCATCGTACAGGAAGACGGCGGTGATGGCATCCCAGTTCAAACCGAGCGAAACATAGGTGTAGTACGTCCCTGTCTCGATCTTTGAGCCGTGGTAGGCATCGTTGGCGCGCACGAAGACCGCCCGGGCGATCTCACCCGTGTCCACATCCACCAGCAGCACCAGCGCATCCAGGTTTGGGAATTGATTGAAGACGTTCAGGCGGCAGCCGGAACCAGCGGAATAGGGAATGCCGGAATAGGGGTTATACGGCAGGAATGGGGTCATCGGGACCACGCCATACGGCGAATCGTACCAGGGGGTGGACTGGCTGACAGGCGCCGGAGTGGCGAGCGGACCGGTGGTCGGGTAGGGGAACTGCGGCGGATAGGCGCTGGCGGTGCGGTAGGGGGTGGCTGTGCGGTATGGCGTGGCGGTGGGGTAGAGGGTGGATGTCCCAGGCAGGTCGAACCGGAAAGCGGAAGACGCAGAGGGCTGCCTGCCCAGGGTGCTGACCAGCACGAGAGCCAGGGCAAGGAAGGTGAGGGAAAGAATGATGATGACTGCCGCCGTGAGCGCCCGGCCGGGGGATGGGGTGCCCCCTGCGGGTTGAGCCCGCCCTTCCCCCGCGGTGGCGGTGCTCAAAGCACTGCCGCACTTGCGGCAGAAGCGGTCGGCGTTTGCGGCAGGTGTGCCGCATATCCTGCAAAATAGATCAGGCATGGTCCCTTCCTGGATGTTCACGAATTGAAATGCAGCTATCGAGAGTGTACAATAGTTCAGGGAAATTTGAAAGAGGGAAAGAGGGAAAGAAGGGGGAGGGTTGGCAGGTGGAAGGTTGAGTAGGGGATTTCTTATTGTCTGGTCAATTCATCCGCGATCAATTCAGCCTGTTTCAAGACGGTATCCGTTGCCAATTTTTCCATATCTGGCGGGTAACCGTATTTGCGCAGGGTGCGTCTCACGATCACTCTCAGCTTAGCCCGGGCACTTTCCTTGATCGTCCAGTCGATCGAGGCATTGTTTCGGACTTTTTCGTACAGGACCACAGCCAGTTCCCTCAGTTTCTCAACCTGCATTAATTCCCTGGCACTTTCATTATTGGCAACCGCAGTATAAAAGGCATATTCAAAATCGGATAAGCCCATTTCTTGCGGTTCCTTATCCATTTCCTGGATCTCTTTGCTGATCCTGATCAATTCATCGATCACTTCTGCTGCGGATAAGATTTTGTTTTGATAACGATGGATGGCATTTTCGAGCATTTCCATCAGGGTCTTGCTTTGGACAAGATTTTTCTTTGCCCTGGTTCGGATCTCATCGTTGAGCAGTTTTTTCAGGGTTTCCAGAGCAATATTCTTATGTACCATCCCCTGAATTTCAAGCAGGAACTCTTCAGACAGAATGGAGATATCCGGCTTTTTGATCCCGGCAGCGTCAAATACATCAATCACCTGTTCCGAGACCAACGCCTGGTCAATCACCTGGCGGATGGCTGTCTCGATCTCCTCATCCGTTCTGCCAGAACCAGTGACATCAAACTTGACCAACCTGGCTTTGATCGCCTGGAAGAAAGCCACTTCATCCTTGATGGACATCGCCTCGTCGGTTGGAACGGCAATGGCAAAGGCTTTGGATAAGGCAGTTACTTCATCGATAAATCGTTTTTTGCCATCTTCAATGCCAAGGATGAAGTCTTCCGCCTCCAGAATGATGGATAATTTGCGGGATGTATCAGCAGGGAAATGCTCCTGGTAATGGAAGCCGTGAAAGAGTTGCGAGACCACCTCGAGTTTTTCCAGCATGAGTGCGACTGCCTGTTCCTGCAGAATGGCTGGATCACCCTTTCCACCACCATCAGAATAGAAAGATAAAGCTTTCTTTAATTCAGACGCCACACCCAGGTAATCAGCGATCAAACCACCGGGCTTGTCCTTGTAGACCCGATTGACCCGGGCAATTGCCTGCATCAAGGTGTGCCCTTTCATTGGTTTGTCCAGGTACATGGTGTGCAGTGAGGGGACATCAAACCCTGTCAGCCACATATCGCAGACGATCACAAGTTTCAAGGGATCATCGGGGGCTCTCATACGATCTGCCAGAGCACGCCGCTGGTCTTTGCTGGTATGATGCCTTGCCATGGCTGGACCATCAGAGGAAGCGGCGGTCATGACAACCTTCATCATGCCTTTATCCAGATCGTTGTGATGCCATGAAGGTTTGATCTTCCTGATGGCTTCATAAAGTTCTGCCGCGATACGCCGCGACATGGTGACGATCATTGCCTTGCCTTCAAACGCTTCCTGGCGCTTCTCGAAATGATCGACAATATCGCGGGCAATGTTTTCGATTCGATGTTTACTGCCAACCAAGGCTTCCAGCTGGGTCCATTTGACCTTGGCTTTCTGGGTTTCGGATAGGTCTTCCTTCTCCAAATCTGAATCCAATTCTCTTACCAGCTCTTTACCTTCATCACTCAACTCAATTTTCGCCAGTCTGCTTTCATAATAGATCCTGACCGTGGCACCATCTTCGACAGCCTGGGCAATATCGTAGATATCGATGTAGTTTCCAAAAACAGCCGGTGTATTGATGTCCGTTCCTTCAATGGGTGTGCCGGTGAAACCGATGAAGGTGGCATGGGGTAGGGCATCCCGAATATACTTGGCGAAGCCATAGACGATCTTCTTACCGATCACATTGCCATCATCATCCAAATCATCGATGGTCCTGGCTTTGAAGCCGTATTGGGTTCTATGGGCTTCATCTGCCAGCACGATGATGTTTTTTCTGTCGGACAGTTCTTCGTAGATGTTGCCGTCCTCGGGGGAGAATTTCTGGATGGTGGAGAAGACGACACCACCGGAGGCAACCTTGAGCAGTGTTTTGAGATGCTCCCTGTCTCGTGCCTGGACGGGTTCCTGGCGCAGTAACTGGGTGGAAGCGGCAAAGGTATCGAAAAGCTGGTCGTCCAGGTCGTTGCGGTCTGTGATCACCAGGACGGTCGGATTATCCAATGCCAGCACGATCTTGCCGGTGAAAAAGACCATTGAAAGGGATTTGCCGCTGCCCTGGGTGTGCCACATGACACCACCCTTGCGGTCGCCTTCGGGCTGGTCTTCAACCGTCGGCAAACCATACCTGGCGGGAGATTCTTTCAAAGCCCGTGGTATAGTCCTGTACCCTGCCGCCCGGATGGCAGATTTGACAGCCCGGTTGACGGCGTAGTATTGATGGTAGGCGGCGATCTTCTTGACGGTTTCAATGGTGGTGATGCCTGTTTTCAGATCTTCCTTTTTGGTTTTCTCAAAAACGATGAAGTGGCGGATAAGGTCGAGCAGTGTTTCCTTGTTCAACAATCCCTTGATCAGAATTTCCATCTGACTGACCAGGTGGGAAGCCTCGTCAATTCCATCGGCTGATTTCCATGCCATGAAGCGGCTGTACTCAGCAGAGAGCGACCCCATCCTGGCTTCCAGCCCGTCCGATATGACCAGGAGACCGTTGTAGTGGAACAGGGTTGGAATGAAGGCTTTATAGGTCAGAATCTGTTTGAAGGCAGAATACACAGTGGCTTTTTCATCAGCGGGATTCTTCAGCTCGATCACCACCAGCGGGATGCCGTTGACAAACAGGATCACATCCGGTCGTTTGGGGATCTCATTTTCAAAGACCGTGAACTGGTTGACGACCGTGAATTCGTTATTTTCGGGGTTCTCAAAATCGATCAGTCGGACGTAATCGCCGCGCGGGTGTCCTTCCTTCTGGTAGGTGACATTGATGCCTTCGGTCAGCAGGCGGTGGAAGGATTCGTTGTTGGCGATCAGTTCCGGGGCGTGGAAGCGCTGCACCTGTTTGAGGGCGTCAGCCCGGGCGGCAGGCGGGATCAAGCGGTTGAGACGGTCGATGGCGGTCCTGACCTTTTCCAGCAGGAGCACATCCTCGTAGCTGGAACGCATGGGTGTTTCGCCATCTGGCGCGATCTGCGGACCGGGCAGGTAGGCATAGCCCTGCTTCTCAAGAAGCTGTATGGCGAGGTCTTCGACGGCGGATTCGGTTATTCTAGGCAAAGGGTCATCCAGCCGAAGGGTCGAGGGGGTGAGGTACCAGTTGGTAGCCCAGAGCGCGCATGATGGCGGTGATATTATCCAGGCGGGGGTTGCCTTTGACAGACAGGGCTTTCTGCAAACCCTGGCGGGTCATGCTGACTTCCTCGGCTATGGTTGAAAGTCCTTTTACGCGGGCAACGACGCGCAAGGCGGAGAGCAGGGCGGCAGAGTCGCCATCCAGGGTATATTCAGCAAAGATTTCGTTGATGAAGTCTTCAACCTCTTCAGGATGCTGCTCAAAATATTCAACGCTGATCTCAGCGAGGCTGCGGTTTTTATTCATGGGTTTGATACTCCTTCCAATATCTTTTTGCTTGCGAAATATCATGGCGCTGGCTGCTTTTATCACCACCGCAGAGCAGGACGACAATGATGCCGCCTTCCTGACCAAAATAGATGCGGTAGCCAGGTCCAAAAAAGAAGCGCAGTTCGCTGACCCCATCGCCTACCGGGTAACAATCGCCGAAATATCCGTTCTCCAGGCGAAAAAGCCGCTGGAGGATTCGCCTCCGGGTGCGGGGGTCACGCAGACCGTGAAGCCAGTTCGTGAAAGGTTCTTCTCCGGCAGGGTCACGATAGACGATCACGGTTTGGGGCGTTGACGACATTGGCAAGCCTTTTCTGTTTGATTATACTATTGCAAACTATAGTTTGCAATAGTAAATTTGATATTCATTCTCTATTCCTTGAGAAGCTGGATGGCGAGGTCTTCGACAGCGGATTCGGTTATTCTTGTCATTACTGGTTCCTTCGGGGATCGGAGATTGGTTCAATCTTCAAGATTGAACCAATCTTAACCAATCTAAAAATCTTCAAAACCTTTTTCAATAAACTCTGCGATGTCGCTTTCATTAAGCGATTCCTGATGAAATTCTTCAAAGAAATCGCGGCTGCCAAACCATTCGTAAACGCTTTCCCGACCCAGGTGGGTTGCTTTCTCCGAGAGCAACGCCTGATAGGACGACCATTGCCAATCACGAAAATCATCTACAAATCCATGCTTTTGCGGATTTTTATGAATATAGGTGATCAGGCGGTAAAAATAGGCATCGCTGGTGATGATTTTACGATGAAAGGGCGTTTCAAAAAGCACGCCTGTCCGATTTGTGGCGTTGTTGAAAGCACGAGCGTAGGCAATGAACATGTTGTTGAAACCCCGGCTGGGTTCCACCACCTTAAAGATTGGTTCATTCGTGTAGATTGAACCAATCTGAGAACCTGAACCAATCTGAGTATATTCAATCTGCTCTTCCTGCGAGCGTGTGCGGATCAAAAAATGGAAGTGATTCGGCATCAGGCAGTAGGCGAAGGTTTCCGCAACGGGCGGGATGTGTTTTGCGTACAACTGCATGAAATAGGGATAATTACGCGGCTGCACAAAGAGGTTTTCGCGGTTGTTACCGCGATTGTAAATATGGTAGTACTGCCCGAATTGGAGTGGTTGGTTTGTCATGATTTTGTTATTAAAAAGATTGGTTCAGTCATTTCGGAGATTGGAGATCGGAGATTGGTTCATTCTCCAAGAATGAACCAATCTGAACACGCACTTCACCACTCATAAGATTGGGTAAAAGGATATCCCTGAGAATTTCGAGTGTGTGGATATGATGTGAATTTAATATTCTTTTTTGGAACAACGGGTGGACATAATTATTATATTGAGTAATAAGATTCAGCGGAGGAATAATAATTTCAACAGATAAAGCATTATTGCGATTCAGACCTGGAACTGCACTATCTGTGTTCATATTCTCAAAACCGATTGATTTGAGTAAGAAAAATTCATAATACATGTTTGGGCTATCGTTGTTTGAGGTTATATAGTAGGTTGTATCAATTGGGTAAAAATTTTCTGACAAGTAGATTACTTCACCTAATGTGCCTTTTCTACCCGTTACGATACCAGGTCCCTCGACCAAGTATTCTGAATGATAATCTACCACTCCACTTGATCCAACAACAGGGTATCCTGTTCCAGTTCTGATAGATTTCTTTAACCCTTTGCCATAATTGAATTCAACCAAATCACCTAAAACCCCTTCCTCCCAATCATCCTGAGCCTGCTCGATGAACCACTGCCGGAAGAGGGTTTGTGCCAAAGTTTCCAGGGTGGCGTTCTGGCGGTGGAGCAGGTCGATCTTGTCGTCGAGAGAAGAGAGCACCCCGGCGATGGCGCGCTGCTCTTCAATTTCTTCTGGTACTAACCACTCTGTAACTTTTAAGAAGTCCCAGTCAGCTCTGGGCATTTTTGTGCCTGATGAACCTAGAAAAGATAGATCAATAAACTCTTTGTTAGCGAATAAATAATAAAGGTACGAAAGGTCAGTACTTCTTTTTGCGCCAACAACCCATATATCTGTAGAGCATATGCCACTAAATTTAGGTTTTACTACTTTCCTGAAATATGGTCTCAATCGTCCAAAAAGAAAGTTATTTTCATCAAATCTGTATTTGTTACTAGTAACAATACTAGAATGATCATATCTACTAAGCCTAAGTTTATCTTCCTCAATATGTTCCAAAGCAATGTAAGGAGCTTCTTCATCACCTACTTTCCAACTGTCTTTTTTTAGAACAGCTAATTCTTCAAGAGGTTTTCTAACCCAATCACCCATTTAATTGCACCTTATTTAGATTTTCCAGAATGAGAGCGTTCAGACGTTTTTCTTCTTCCATCTGACCAGCCAGTTCTTCCTTTAACTGTGTGAAGCGCTCCTCAAAATCAAAATCATCCTCTTCGTCCGGAAGTCCGACGTAGCGCCCGGGCGTCAGTACATAACCCATTTTTTTAACATCTTCGACAGTAACAGATTTGCAGAAACCGGGGAAGTCTTCATATTCCCCGCCCAACCTGCGCCAGTTGTGGTAGGTGGAGGCGATCTTTTCAATATCTTCCGGCGAGAATTCCTTTGTGCGCCGGTTGATCAGGTGCCCGATCTGACGGGCGTCAATGAACAGGATCTCATCCCGTCGGTTCCTGAACCTGCTCGCTTCATTAGATTGGTTCAATCTGTCAGATTGAACCAATCTGTGACCATTGGCTTTGTCCCGCCCGAGGAACCACAGGGAAGCTGGTATTTGCGTGTTGAGGAACAGTTTTGCCGGCAGATTGACGATGCAATCCACCAGGCGGGCTTCGACCAGGGCTTTGCGAATTTCGCCTTCTCCGGAGGTATTTGAAGTCAGCGCGCCTTTGGCAAGCACAAAGCCTGCCTGCCCGGATTGGTTAAGGTGGTACAGGAAGTGCTGGATCCAGGCATAGTTGGCATTACCGCTTGGCGGTATGCCATATTTCCACCTTCCATCCCCGCGCAGCAGGTCACCGCTCCAGTCGCTGTCATTGAAGGGTGGATTGGCAATGACATAATCGGCTTTCAGGTCCTTGTGGGCATCATTCAGAAAGGAACCTTCGTTGTTCCATTTGACCTGTGAGCTGTCTATGCCGCGAATTGCCAGGTTCATTTTCGCCAGGCGCCAGGTGGTCAGGTTGCTTTCCTGACCATAAATGGAGATATCATTCATTTTACCCTGGTGTTCTTCCACAAATTCGTCGGATTGGACGAACATCCCGCCGGAGCCGCAGCAGGGGTCAAACACCCTGCCTTTGTACGGTTCGAGCATCTCAACCAGCAGGCGGACAACGCTCCTGGGGGTATAGAACTGTCCGCCCTTTTTGCCTTCCGCCAGGGCAAATTCACCCAGGAAGTATTCAAAAACATGACCGAGCACATCGGCACTTCTTTCTTTTGCCTGTCCGAGGGCAACATTTGCCATCAGATCGATCAAACCTCCCAAGCTGGCGGGATCGAGATTGCCCCTGGCATACACTTTGGGCAATACACCCCGCAGGGATGGATTTTCCTTTTCGATCTCATCCATGGCATGGTCAATATCCTTGCCGATATCCGGCAATTTTGCCCTGGATTGCAGATGATCCCATCTTGCCATCGGCGGCACATAGAACACATTCTCCGCTTTGTATTCATCGCGATCTTCGGGGTCTGCACCTTCATAATCGCCCTCGCCTGTTTTTAGTTTTTCATACAGGTTCTCGAAGGCATCAGAAATATAGCGCAGGAAGATCAATCCCAGGACAACGTGTTTGTATTCGCCGGCATCAATGTTTTTTCTCAGCTTATCTGCGGCTTTCCAAAGTTGTTTTTCAATCGGTTCTTCTGCTTTGTTATTTTTGTTTGCCATCAATGTTTACCCTCATTTTTATTTTATTATTAATAAAATTATAGTAGCACAAATCAATGAAATTTACTTAAGTTTTCCAGCCCCTAAAGGTTCATTAACAGACCTTTAGGGGCTTTTTATACCCCCCCAATGGGCGGGGTCATTTCACACCCATGGGGGTTCTTGAAATCTGAAAGCAAATACCCTACACTGTTCCTGGCTGGAGTCACCCCCGTGATGTGATTCCAGCCAGTTTCATTAAGCGGGGGTGACGCCAGACAAGGTAAATGATTCTCATTAATTCAAACTGTCATTGCGACACTGTCCTCAGTTTAATCGGGGAGACCTGAAAGGTCGAAGCAATCTCGCAACTGAAAAGCCGGATTGCCACGTCGCTTCGCTCCTCGCAATGACAAAACAAATGGAGGTTTCTTCATTTATGCCAAATTTGATCGAACGCATCCGTGCTTTCATGCAGCCGTCCGCCTCTCTTTCAATCCGGGAAAGCGACAGCACCTTCTACTCCGGCACGCAGACCACGGCCGACCTGTTCCGTGACCGCTTCGACTACGACCGGCGCACGATCCTGTCCGAGGTGCTGCGTGCCTGGCGCAGCAACCCGGTCGCCCGCTGGGCGGTGCAACTGACCAACGTCTTCGTGCTGGGGACCGGCTTCGAATGGGAATGCCGGCACAGGCGGGCAGACAGGTTCCTGCGCTCCTTCTGGGAGCACCGCCTCAACCGGCTGGATGAACAGCTGCCCAAGTGGCTGGACGAGCAGACCCGCAGCGGCGATCTTTTCCTTTTGTGGACGGTCGACCAGGCCGGCATGCCCTACGTGCGGGCTGTTCCCAGTGAGCGCATCAAAGAGATCCAGAGCGCCCCCAACGACTACCAGCAGGAGCGCTTTTTCATCCAGGACGATATCGATGCGACGGTGTGGCCAGCTTTCGATGAACCCGATCACGGGCAGACCACCTTCATGACCCACTACGCCATCAACCAGCCGGTCGGCTGCCAGTTCGGGGAGAGCGACCTCTCGCCGCTGCTGCCCTGGCTGGGACGGCTCTCCACCATCGTCAACGACCGGGTTGCCATCAACCACGTGCGCTCGCTGGTCTCCTTCGTCCTGCAGGGCAAATTCATGACCCCGGATGCCAAGCGCCAGCGTCAGATGGAGATCGAGACGCACCCGCCCAAACAGGGCAGCGTGCTGGTGACGGATGAAAGCGAGACCTGGAGCGTGCTGGCCGGCAAGCTGGACGGTCACGATGCCCACAGCGACATTTTGGCGGTCAAGAAGATGATCGCGGTCGGCATGGGCGTTCCGCTGCACTACCTGGCTGAGCCGGAGAGCGCCACGCGCACCACCGCCGAGGCAGCCGGCACGCCCACCTTCCGGCGCTTCGACGACCGCCAGCGCCAGTTCAAAGCCGTGGTCGGGCACGTGCTGCGCACCGCCCTGGCAGTGCGCAGGCGGGCGGTCCCCACACTGCCGGCGCAGCCGGAGATCGTGATCAAAGCCGGGGATGTCACCGAGCGCGACAACTCGCTGCTCTCGCTGGCAGCTGCCCGCATTGAGCCCGCCCTGGGAGACATGTTCGACCGCAGGCTGATCGAGCCGGACGAGTTCGTGCGCATCTTCTACCGCATGATCGGGGAGTTCCTGGACGAGGATCGGCTGCCCGGCGAAGGGCTGCGCCGTCCGCTGGATGTGCCCCGCCGGGCGGGTCTGCCGGATTTGCCCTCATCACCTGAAGATATATCAGAAGATGAACCCTAGCCGAGTCGGCTTCATGTCGACATCGGCTGTGCTGGAGACAAGGGTCT
>Ga0209641_10003262_pt1 | contig 13630 bp, 11 predicted proteins | sample RifCSP16_1_FD_184022 | JGI IMG/M metagenome (GOLD analysis project Ga0209641, IMG submission 184022) | Soil microbial communities from Rifle, Colorado - Rifle CSP2_sed 16_1 (SPAdes) (version 2) | ecosystem: Environmental > Terrestrial > Deep subsurface > Rock core/Sediment | place: Rifle...
CGTCGGCGTCGCCGCGCTGCAGCCAGGGTTCAGTGGATCAACATAGTCGGCCAGATTTACGGGCGCGCCGATCGCCAGAGTGTAGGTTGTACACGAGAGCCCCGGCATGAACAGGGCGTTGATCTCGTTCAGGTTCGATGTACCGTCGGCATCGGAGTCCAGTGACTCGATCGCGGTGAAGCTCGAGCCGGAGTCGAGATACGCTTGACCGTAATCGTTAAGCGTTCCATCTCCGCCAAAGTCGTAGTGACACGTGCCGCAGGTGGCGAGCCTGGTACCCACCACGGCTGGATACTGGGTCCCGAAGGCGTTCAGGTAGGAGTCGGATCCCTCGGCGTTGTTCTCAGGGAGGTTTGCCACGGCCGCCCAAGCTACCAATAGCATCACGATCGCTGCCGGCCAGACGATCTTTCGGGAATGCTTCATGTCATCCTCCTATCTCACCCGTCCGGCGAGTCCCGAGAATGCCGGGTTCACCGCGTCTCAGTCTGCGACCCAATCGCGTTTCCCCGCTTGTATCCCTGGATAGAAGTAAGGTAAGCCTTCCGCAGCCGACATATTCTCGCAACACCCGGGCAAGCACCTGGGCACACGATTTCGTGAAGCCGGGTCCGTAGCCCGTCGAACGCCCGACTCAATAGGGGCGCTAATCACTTGCGATCCACCGGCCGCTTTACGAGCGCCGACAAGGCGCGCGCCCACATCGACGGCGGCGGCGCGAAGAAGGTCATCATCAGCGCCCCCGCCAAGGGCGAAGACCTCACCATGGTCCTCGGCGTGAACGAGGATATGTACGACCCCGCGAAGCACCAGGTCATCTCCAATGCCTCCTGCACCACCAACTGCATCGCCCCCGTCGTCAAGGTGATGCACGAGTCCTTCGGCGTCGACAAAGGCTTCATGACAACGATCCACTCCTACACGAACGACCAGGTCATCCTCGACACGGTCCACGAGGACCTCCGCCGCGCCCGCTCCGCCGCCATCAACATCATCCCGACGACCACCGGCGCCGCCAAGGCTGTGACGCTGGTCATGCCCGAACTGAAGGGCCGCCTCGACGGCATGGCGTTCCGCGTCCCCACCGCCACCGTCTCCGTCTGCGACTTCGTCGCTACGGTCGAGAAGCCGACGACCGTTGAAGAGGTGAATGAGACGTTCCGCGACGCCGCCTCCGAGTCGCTTCGCGGCATCCTCGGCTACTGCGACGAGCCGCTTGTCTCCTCCGACTTCAAGGGCAACCCGCAGAGCAGCATTTTCGACTCGATGGCGACGATGGTCATCGGCGGCAACCTCGTGAAAGCAGTCTCCTGGTACGACAACGAGTGGGGCTACGCCTGCCGCGTGGCCGACCTCTGCGCCTTCATGGCGGACAAGGGGCTGTAGGCCTCCTTCCGGCGCGGAATATTGGGCGTCCAGGCTGGGGCGGAAAGGGGCGAGAGGGGATATAAGCGAACCCTGCGTTCCGAGATTTGACACGCAGTGACGGTAGCGTCGATCTTGAGCAAGACATGGCGGGCACCGCAGACGTCCTTCTAGAGCTTGTCCTTCACGGTCGCGAGGAGAGGAATCTCGAATACAAGACCGCCATGAATTGGAAGGACGCGGAAACCAAAGGCAAGATCTGCAAGTCCAGCATGGCCATGGCGAACATAAAGGATGGCGGCGACATTGTGATTGGCGTCTCGGAGAAACCGAAGGGGACATTCGTGCCGGACGGTCTCAGTGAGGCTATGGCGGACTCATTTAAACACGACGACATATCGAGCTATTTAAACGGGTTCGCGGCACCGTACGTGGAGTTCTCGCTGCAAACTGTCGATCATGCCGGCGTCCTCTTCGTAGTTATTCGCGTCGCAGAGTTTGGGGACCTTCCCGTGGTTTGCCGGAAGGACGGCCCGTCAGGATTGCGACGAGGAGCGATGTACACCCGGACTAGAAAGAAACACGAAACAGCCGAGGTGAGTAGCGAGGCCGAGATGCGCGAGATATTTGACCTCGCCGTGGACAAGGGCATTCGCACGTTCTTGGCCCGAGCCGAAAGGGCAGGGATGTCGGCCGAGCCTTCAGCCGAGAGCCGATTCGACGAAGAATTGGGCGGTATCTAGGTGTGAATAGCGACGAACTTCTGAATAGGATTCGAGCGACGGGCTACTGGCGCGTGAACCTTCGCCCCTCTGTGTATGAACCAGTGCGGTTTCCTCGCCTCGCTGATTGCTGGGACGCGGTCGAATCCGCAAAGGTCAGTCTCCGCGGTTGGGACTATCCGGACATTGACGATTCGATCCACGGCAACATGGCCAACTGGATTGAGTCCGGCTCGGACTTTGGGGAGCATGTCGAGTACTGGCGCCTATACCAGAGTGGTCAGTTCGTCCACTACTTCGCGATGTTCGAGGATTACAGGGAGGTGCCGTGGACGAGTACCGCATACCCCGGGCGCGGGAAGCCGGACAAATACTTGGAGATACTTAACACCCTCCTTCGAATGACCGAGATATTCGAGTTCGCCGCCCGCCTAGCGCAACGCAACGTCCTATCGCCTGACGTGGTATTGAACCTCAGTCTACATGGAACTTCGGGTCGCCAGTTGGTCTACTGGGACTTGTCCCGTTTTGTCAGGCGCGCATACACGTGTACCATACCTGAGATTCAGTTCGAGCGTACTCACCGTCAAGCGGAACTCATGGCAGGCGTCGAAGAACTCTCGCGGTCGGCCGCCGTCCACTTCTTTGAAAGGTTCAATTGGGTGCAGCCGCCAGCTGAGCTTTTTGCGGCTGACCAGCGGAGATTGCTTACTCGGACTGGCTGAAACCCGGTATGGCGCCCGTCTGCCCGACACGCCTGTTGGTCGAGCTAATTCTGATAGGGTTCAGGGCTCTAAATCTTCGCGGTATCGGGCAATGCCGGTTGCTTTGAACCGGCCCATTGTGTCACCGCCAAACCATCGCTCGCCAGTAGTCTTTAGCACCCGGCCCTCGCGTCCGGCCTCGCTCAGTAGGCGGGAGCAGCGAAAGCACAGAGGCAGTATCTCGCGGCGCCAGGAATTGGCGTCAGCGGGATCGCCGTTGCAGGCCGTGAGCGCCTACTTCCCGGCGGCTGGGCGGTTGCAGAAGGTGCATCGGTAAGGGGGCCACTGGCCGGAGTTTACGCGTCCTCCCTGGCTACGTTATAAGGGCGAGTGACACAATCGAAGGGAGGCTCAGAATGAAGGGAAAGACCATCGTAGTCGTGTTAGTCGTCGCTCTGGTGAGTGGACTGATAGGGGCGTTCGGGGTCAATGAGCTATCGGGCGAGGCAGGCGCGGCTCCACAGTGCCCACCGAAATGCCCTACACCTACGCAGTCACCGGCCCCGGTTCCGTCTCCGTCACCGCAAACGGGGCGGCTGATTGAGCTCGGCACAATCTTCGGCCCTGCGAACGGGACTGCCCAATTCCCTCTCGTTGACGTGCGGGATTGCTCGGCCGTGAGCGCCTTTGCTAGTCGCGCGGGCGGAGGGGGCCTAGAGGTAACGGGTGCCTTGGTTTCGATAGATGGCGTCACCACCATGGAGGCTGAGGCTCATAGCAGGTACGGCTCCATATCTGGGGCGACCGCGTCTTTGGGCTCCTGGCCCTTCGTGGGGTTCGGCGTCCGCCATAGCGGAGATGACACAAACATCACAGGATGGCTTTGGTGCGCTCCCTAGCGGCTAGATGGTACCTGCTGCGGGGTAAGGGAAACAGAGCAGACGCCGCTACCAGCGACCCGAGCGTAACCAGTAGGCACCAATCCGTATACAGCAAGTAGCGGATGAACCAGCGGCGGTTGTTGAACCAGTCGGCGAAGCGACCGATCATTGGAGCAGCGTTCATCCTGCTCCAGCAGCACGGCTGCAACTGAGTCGTCGAGTTCGTCTAGATCGCGCTGAAGGGCGCGCAGTTCATCGAGGATTTCCACGGGGCGGCGGACCTCCGAACGTCAGTTTACGATGTTCCGGGCGGCGCCGGGAAACGGATCCCTACGGTGGCCAGGGGCACGTGCCTCCGTTCGTGTAGAACGCATACTGTCCACCGAACATCGGCGGGCGTGCGGGCGAACCGGCGAGGCCGGTGATCAGTGCATTCAGGTTGCCGATGTTGATGAGCGTCGCGGCGGTGTGGGGCGGCGTCTGGAGGTTCCAGCGGGCCATGGTGGGGTCGATGGCGGTGTCGCCGTCGTCGTCCAGCGGGTGACCAAACTTGTTGAAGACGCCGTGGCCGTCGTTGGGGCGGTTGGGCGCGAGGAAGCTGTTCAGATCGGCGATGTTCAGGGTGTTGTTGGCCGCCAGGTCCGCCGGCCAGCCGTTGCTTCCGCAGGCGTCCTGGTCGTTGGCTGTCGTGCCGGCGGAGAAGATGAGTTGCTCCTGCGTGCCCGTCCACCCATCGCCGTCGCAGTCGTAGGCGTCGCTGCCGACGGCCAGCGCTTCGTCGACGGCGGTATCGCCGTCGTCATCGACCGCGGCGAAGGGGCCGTCGAGGCGCTCGGGTATCTTTCCGGCGACCTGTGCGTCTGATGCACATGCAACTTCGACGTCCGCGCATAGTTTGTCAAGGTCGGCGTCGTTGACCGGATCGTTTGGACAGCTGTCGCAAATATCGCCCAATGAGTCGCCGTCGAGGTCTTCTTGGAGGGAATTCGGACTGCCTATGCAGTTGTCCTCCGCGTCAACGACATCATCCCCATCGGTATCGATCGCCTCATAGGCCCCGATGTCGCAGACGCTTGCTTGTGGACGGGAAAGGCCACGTTGGTCCGCCCCTGGAGGAGGGCAGTCAGGGCTTCCAGCGTTGATGGCCGGGCTACCGGCAAGAAGGGCGTGGGTCTCGGTAGTCCCGCCGTTGTCCGCCAGCGGACCAAGCTTGGGATTCGTATTCGGTAGGTCACCCGTGCTGGCAAACCCACAGGAACCGTCGCTGTCCAAGTTGTACCCGATAGACGCGACAGCACCCAGACAGTCCCCATTAGCGCCAATGCCAGAGGGATTGTTCGCGACAATTGTGTTGGTGAGTGTTGTTCCCGATGGGGCAGAGTTGTTGTAGAAACCAGATCCACGGTCAGAAGCCGAGTTCTCAGTAATGGTGACGTTGGACAGCGTACTTTTTCCTTCGTTGAAGATGCCCCCGCCGTGGACGTTGGCCGTGTTGCCGCTGACAGTCATGTTAGACAGGGTCATAGTGACATCATTCCGCGCCTCGCTTCCGCCCTTATAGATGCCCCCGCCGCTGTCAATCGCCACATTGCGGCTCACTGTGCTAGTCATCAATTCCAGACTGCCGCAGACCACTTGATCACATCTATTAAAGATACCGCCGCCGTGGCGATGGGCCGTGTTCCCGTTTACGATGCTATTGATAAGCGTCACCGACCCCTGGTTGAAGATGCCGCCGCCGTCCGGCAACTTTTCTCCACCGGGAGAGGTAGTGTTGCCGGTGATTGTGCTGTTGGCCGCTACCAATGAGCCGCTGTTGTAGATGCCTCCTGCAGCCGTACGAGACCTGTTGCCACTTACCGTGCTGTTCGTTAAGTTCAAGCTGCCCCTGTTGTTGATCCCGGCTCCGGCGCCGGAGCCTCCTGTAGTTTGGTTGCTGCGGATGATGCTGTCAGTCAGAGACAGGTGCCCGAAATTGAGGATGCCACCACCGTCTCCGGTCCAAGAACCGTTCTGGATGGTGACGGCCGAGATGTCTGTCCCACCGGACACGATCTCAAATACTTTGCCCAAACCACCGCCGTCGATGATGGTGTTCGCCGAACCATCCCCTACGATAGTAAGGCCGTCCCAGGTGTCGAAATCGCCGTGGCGCCCCTCATTGTCGTCGCCTGGGTGATAAAGGGAGATGGTGTAGACCCCGGCTGGAAGTGCGATCGTGTCCTCGCCCGCGACGGCGTTGGCTTCCATGATGGCCGCCCGCAGCGTGCAGTCGCCGCTGGTGGTGTGGCAGTTCCCGTTGCCTGGATTGGCATCCACCGCGTCGGCTGTACTATTCACGGTGAACGTCGCCGCCAAAGCGGCAGGTACACGCGCGGTTACCAACAGGCCGAGGACGAGCGTAAATGCCACGAACGGACGGATGTGCTGCATGTCATTACATCTTTCGACGAGGCGACATCATCATTTGGTCCATAGTGCGCACCAATGAGAAGAACGCGGTTCATGCGGCGACCGTTAGCGGTAAAACGGGCCGACGAGGGGGGCAAAGGGCAGGTCTCAGTCCGGCACCCGGCAGCAGAGCAGGCAGCGCGCTTCCCCGCTTAAGCTGAGAACGGACCCGCCGCAGTCCTGCCAGAGGCACGGCCGTAGCCCTCCTCACCATACAAATAAGGCGATTTCGCTAGCTCGTGTTATATTTGACGCTAGGTCTTATTGACTTTACGCTCCTCTCTTGTAGATATGTTCGACTCCCTCACAGATAAGCTCCAGGGCGTATTCCGGCGCCTGGGCGGGCGCGGTACCATCACCGAAAAAGACCTCGACGAGGCTCTGCGCGAGGTCCGCCTCGCCTTACTCGAGGCCGATGTCAACTACAAGGTCGTCAAGGAGTTCGTGGCCGGCGTCCGCGAGCAAGCGCTGGGGTCAGACGTCACCAAGAGCCTGACCCCGATGCAGCAGATCATCGACATCGTCAACCAGCAGATGATCGAACTGCTGGGAGGTGGGCAGGCAGCGCTCCAGAAGGCGAAATCTCCGCCGACCGTGATCATGCTCGTCGGCCTGAAAGGTTCGGGCAAGACGACGACGGCCGCTAAGCTCGCGCTGCACCTGCGCCGCGGAGGAGACACCCCGCTCATGGTCGCCGCCGACCCGGAGCGTGTCGCCGCCGCAGAACAGCTCACCTCGCTCGGCAAACAGCTCAACCTTCCGGTTGTCGCGCTGGCCGAGGGCGTCAAGCCGGAGCAGGTTAGCAAGAAGGGGTTGGACGAGGCGAAGCGCACGAACGCGACCGCCGTCGTTGTCGACACTGTTGGCTACGTCCAGCTGAACGGAGACGCCCAGTCCGCGCTCAAGTCCCTGCACAAAGTCCTCTCGCCAACAGAAGTCCTCCTTGTGGCGGATTCCATGACCGGACAGGAGGCCGTCCACGCCGCCGAGGAGTTCCACAAGGCCGTACCCCTCACCGGCCTTATCCTCACGAAGCTCGACGGGGACGCGCGCGGCGGCGCCGCCCTCTCCATCCGCGCTGTCACCGGAGTCCCCATCAAATTCGTCGGCGTCGGCGAGAAGGCGGACGCGCTGGAGCCGTTTTACCCGGACCGCTTCGCCTCGCGTATCCTGGGCATGGGCGACCTGCTGACGCTCATCGAGAAGGCTAAGGCGGAACTCACTGAGGAAGACGCCGAATCGCTAACGGCTCGGCTGAAGAAGGGCACGGTGACACTGAACGACTTCCTGGAGCAGTTCCAACGCATCAAGCGCATGGGTCCGCTCGGCCAGCTCGTGGGCATGATCCCGGGGCTCTCCCAGATCAAGAACCGCCTCAACGTGGACGAGATGGACGAGAGCTTCTTCAACCGTGTAGAAGCGATGATCTACTCCATGACGAAGCAAGAGCGGCAGCATCCAGAGATCATCGACGGGAGCCGCCGGCGCCGGATCGCCACGGGAAGCGGAACGCAACCCGCAGATGTGAACCGATTGCTCAAGCAGTACAAGGAAGCCAAGAAGATCCTTCAGATGATCACCACCGGCCGCGGCTCCAACATCACGCCGTTCCTCCGGTAGCCGAATGAACCACTCAATCCAGTACGGAGGTGCTTATTGCTACGAATCCGCCTGTCAAGGGTAGGTAAGAAGAAGCAGCCCGCCTACCGCATCGTCGTCGCAGACTCGCGCTCACCCCGCGACGGCTCCTTTCTCAAGATAATCGGCCACTATAACCCCCTGACGGACCCGGCAACGCTCGTCGTGAAGGAAGACGAAGCCATACGCTGGCTCGAGAAAGGCGCGAAACCCTCGGACACCGCTGCCAAACTCCTGACGCGCATCGGCGTCATGGAGCGAGCCGGCCGGCCGCCGATGCGCTACGAAGGCAAAGCCGTCCCGCCCGGACCGAAGAAGGAAGCGACAGTGGTGGCGGCGCCCGCAGTGGCAGAACCGAAGGCAGCGCCGGCGGCCACGGCAGCCAAGCCGGAAGAAGAGGCGCCTGAGCCGGCGGCGGAGCCAGAACAGGCCGAGGCGACAACGGGAGCGACTGAGGCGGAAGCAGAAGCGGAGACACCGGCTGCCGAACCTGCCGCCGAAGCGCCGGAGGCAAAAGGGGAGGCCGAAGCCGGATCCTCTGCGGCGTCCGCCTCGGATCCGGCGGCAGGTGATGAGATTGAAACAAAGGAGGTGGAGGCCGAGACCGAACCAGAAGCCACGAACGAAGAGCAAAGCCAGGAACCAGCTGAAACCCAGGAGTAACCCGCATGAAAGAGCTCATCGAATTCATGGCCAAGTCCATCGTCGACAACCCGGACGAAGTTGAGGTCACGGAGGAAGACGGCGGCGACCACATCATCTTCCACCTGAAGGTTTCGGAGGGCGATATGGGCCGCGTGATTGGTAAGCAAGGACGCATCGCCAACGCCATGCGCACACTGCTTAAGGTTGCGGCCATCCGCAAAGGCGCGCGCGCCGTCCTGGAGATCGGTTAGCGGGCAGCGCCCCCTGGACGAAATCGCGCCCGGCTACGTCGCCGTCGCTCGGGTTCTCGCCACGCGCGGCGTCCACGGCGACCTGAAAGCGGAGCCGCTCGCGCCGACCACCGTCCTGGCTCCGGGGCAGATCGTCACCGCTGCCTCAAACGAATACGAAATCGAGGGCAGCCGCAGCAGCGGGCGGTTCGTCCACCTGAAGCTTCGCGGCATCGACACGCGGGAGAAGGCGCAGGCCCTGCGCGGCGCCTATCTCCAAACGCCTGAGCGAGACCTCGGAGCGCTTCCCGAGGGCGAATACTACCGGTTCCAGCTGATCGGCCTCAACGTCCGCAGCCTGGACGGCCGCGACCTGGGCCACGTCAGGGACGTGATATCCGCGCCTGAGAACGATGTCTACGTGGTCAGCGGACCATTCGGCGAAGTCCTGATCCCTGCCATCGATGATGTCATTCGAGATGTGGACCTCACCGCAGGCGTAATCCTGATCGAGATCGTCCCCGGACTGTTGCCGTAGTTGCCGTGTACTAATTGGGATTCGTTTGGAAGAAACGGAGCTCGGCGGCTATAATGAGATTTCAGGTGGGGATATAGCTCAATTGGGAGAGCGCGGCGTTCGCAATGCCGAGGTTGCGGGTTCGAGTCCCGCTATCTCCACCAGTTTCTTCGCCCTGTGACGGCCTGCATTTCGCGTTTGCACGAGCCCCGGTAGCTCAGTTGGACAGAGCAGCGGTTTCCTAAACCGCAGGTCATCGGTTCGAGTCCGATCCGGGGCTCCACAGATTTCGACGATGCCCATGACGACGTCCCCGACTGGGCCCCGGCGCGACTTTCCACGCCGCCAGCTCAGCTCAGCTCCCGGGTGATAACGCCATCCGGCTGAAGATCTTGCAGCAGCCCGCTTCCGTCGCGTTGCGCGTGTTCCCGAGATCACATGCTGAGTTCGATTTCTTCGTCTGCTTTGCCCATCGTGCAGACGGCGAAGATAACTGCCATATCGATCGCGATTATAGCGATGGACCAAAATGGGTAAGCCTCAATCGTCCCCACTTGACTGATGATGGACATGCCGGCAAGGATCGCCGCCACGATTCTCGCCCATACCGCGCCGCTCAACAAGGAGAACGCCGCGAACACGATGACGATCCCGAGGATCAAGTGTATCCAACCCCAAGTGGTGAAGTCGAAGGCGACGATATGCTCCTTCGTGACGACGTAGACCTCGTCGTCCAACAGCGCAATGAGGCCGTTAATGGCGCTCATCGTGCCCACCACTATCATTACGATCGACGCGAAGAGGATCCATCCACTTACTCTCATCTGACTCCTTTCATCCAGCGGCCCTTTTGGCGCTCGGGCGTCGCAGGGATACCGGTTTTAGAGATAGGAACGCAGAAACCCCGCGGTGGTTATCCCCCCGGTGCTCAAATGAGCCGCTGTGCTCCAGCGAATGAAGAGCGCCGTTCGCGGATACCTATGGTCCGTTATGTTCACTTGCTCAATCCAATCATCAATTAATAGAATGAAGTCTGATTCTGGTTCACGCAAACACGATTCGCTTCGTCCGGCGCACGGCACACGTCGCAGTCCTATCGGTGACCGCGATAGGGGCCGCGTGGTTCATTCTTCACGCCGACCCCGCAGCCGCTGATCTTCTCATTCTTGTCGACAACTTCGAGACCGGCGATTTCTCCAAATGGGGGAGCGTCACCGTTTCCGGTGATGCAAGCGCCGCGGTCCAGACAAGCGTCGTTCGTAGTGGTGGCTACTCAGGCCGGCTTAGCTCCACTATCAGCTCCGGAGCACGGGCGTTCATCCGTAAAGACCTGGGGCCTGAACGATCGGATGTTCGCACATTAGGGGCGTTCAACGTCCAGGCTGAAGGGGCGACTGGTGGAAACGTCCCGTTCTTCCGGTTCTTCGACGAGGCCGGCAATCGGCTGGTCAGCCTTTACAGACAGAACGGAGGCGGCGAACTCTGGATAAAGCATAGCGGCGCCTACTACCCCACAAGCAAGGTGATTCCTCTCAGCACCTGGCACGAGCTTGAACTGCGAGCTATTGTGAGCGCCGCTGGGTTCGGGGTAGTCGAGGTTCGCGTCGACGGTATTCAAGTCTACGCCACATCGTCTGCTACTCTGGGCACCGCACCGATCGCGAACGTACAGCTGGGGAACGAGACAGCGGCGCAAGCCTACATCCTATTCGCCGACGACATCACCGTCGGCATCCCAGGCTCGTCTCCAACGGGCACACCAACCCCCAGCGCCAACCCGGCGGCGACCCCCACCCCCACGGCGGCGCCGACCGTTTCGTCATCGCCGGCTACACCCGGCGCGATTAGTATTAGCGCGACAGACGATGCCCACGTAGCGAGCGAAATGCCGAACGGCAACTTCGGGCTCGATGCTGACCTGCAATCAGACGCATCCCCGCTTCGTGAGTCTTATCTCAAGTTCGACCTGCGGCCACTAGCCGGTCTGACAGTCTCGCTGGCCAGGCTGCGAACGTTCGTCATCAACGGCTCGGCCGGCGTGCAGAACATCAGACAGGTCGCCGACAACACGTGGAGTGAAGGCACGCTGACATACGGCAACCGGCCCGCCAAAGGTACCGCGATCGCAACCTTCACGCCGGGGAGTGTGACCGGAGTCTGGAAAGAGATCGCCATCACGTCGGCGATCGCGGCCAAGGCGGGCTCATTCATGTCGCTCGCGGTCGACAGTGGGAGTTCAGACGGCTACGCGTTCAACTCAGCAGAAGCTGCCGCCGATCGCGTGGAACTTACAGTTCAGTGGGGCGGCCCGTCAGGGACTCCGACGCCCACGCCGATACCAACGCCAACACCATCGCCCACGTCTGCTCCCTCGTCGTTCTCGTTCGGTGCGGCCGGTGACCTCGGCGCCACAGGCAACACGTCGGCGGTGCTCAACGCCACAGATGCATCTAGTCTGAACTTCTTCTTGGCAATTGGCGATCTCAGCTATGGTGACGTGTCGCCGGAATCCGCCTGGTGCCAGTTCGTCAAGAGCCGAGTAGGCTCATCGTTCCCATTTGAACTCGTGGCCGGGAATCACGAGGATGATGGACCAGACGGATTGATAACAAAGTTCGACGACTGCCTGCCGCACCGTCTCGGAAGCCTAACGGGTACCTATGCAAAGCAGTACTACTTCGACTACCCGGCTGGTCAACCGCTCGCCCGGTTCATAAACATCTCGCCCAACCTGACTTTTCCCGGTGAGGGCACTTATTCATACAGCGCCGGGAGCGCGCGTTACAACTGGACCGCCAACGCGATCGACCAGGCCCGAGCCGCTGGTATCAAGTGGGTGATCGTGAGCGTCCACAAGTACTGCATCTCCATGGTAAGCGGCTCCTGCCAGATTGGCCCTGACATCATGAACCTCCTGATCTCGAAGAAGGTCGACCTCTACTTACAGGCACACGACCACGCCTTCTACCGCAGCAAGCAACTGGCGCACCGCACCGGATGTTCCGCCGTCTCGCCAGGCTCGTTCGACGGCGACTGCGTTGTGGATACCGGCTCTGACGGGCTCTATGACAAGGGCGCGGGAACAGTTATCATCGCGTCAGGTGCGGGCGGTAAGTCTATCAACAACGCGAACGCAAGCGATCCTGAGGCGGCCTATTTCGCGCGATGGATGGGCAGCAACTTCAACCCCACGTACGGCTTCCTGAAGGTTACCGTCTCAAACACACGTCTCAGCGCTCAATTCATCCGCGGCGCGGGCGGCACCTACACGGACAGCTTCACGATCCAATAACTGATCGAGCGTGTGACCGATCCGTCACGCTTGATCCGACCTCAGTCGCTCGCCTTTTCTCGTCGTTCGCGCAAATAGACGAACCGCGCCCGGGCAGCGATATGAGCCGGCGCGGTTCTCCTCACACCTTCCGACGCCGCGTTCGACGACCACGCATGGCCTCCTTCTCGGTAGTTTCCTCGTCCGGGGCCAGCGACTCGTCCGCGGGGCCTGCCGGAATCATTGCCGGCCCTTGCCTCTCCATCCAGTAATCGAACCCCACACGGGCCACAGCCGCTGCGGGCATCGCCAGCAGTACTCCGACGATCCCCAGCAGTTGTCCTCCCACGAGCACCGCGATCAACACTACCAGGGGCGGCAGGTTCAGCGTTTGCCCGTAAACCCGCGGCGTCAGAAATCGGTCCTCAAACTGCTGGTATAGCAGGAGGAGAGCGAGCACGATTATAGCCTGCGTGGGCGACTCCTGAAAGGCGGCGATTGTCGGGAACACGACGGCTATCGTCGCACCGATTAGCGGGATAATGTCGACGAATCCGGCCAACACGGCGAACGCAACCGCGTTGGGCACACCGGCGGCCAAGAGCACCACTAGCGTGTAAGCAAAGATGCAAGCGGATGTCACCACCTGGCCACGAATGTAGCCGCCCACCACGCGGCTCATCGCGCTGAGAAAGTGCTCCATCTCGGGCTCGCGGCCCGGCGGCACAAACTGGTACAAGAAGCGCGAGAGCCGTGGGGTATCTACCAGGAGGTATGCCGTGAGGACGATCACTGTGATCGTCGCAAGCAGCACCGTCAACGCGCGCTGCCCGTAGTCAACGGCGGCTTGGCCCGAGATGACGTTATCCCAATCGATGTCTCGTGCTCGTTCTGACAGCTCCACATCGATGCCAAAGTCGCGCAGGAAATCTTCAAGGTCCTGGGCGTCCTCCGGGAGGTCGTTCCGAAGATCGCTAAACTCGTCCACCATCGCCGGCACGACAAGCGCCGAGAGGGCGCCGAGGGCACCTACGATCGCCAGCAAAATCGCCAAAACGGCGAGGGTTCGAGGGATTCTCTTGCTCACAAGCCATTCAACGTACGGGAGCAACGCCGCGTGGAAGATGAACGCTGTGACGATGAGAAGGATGATGGGCCAGAGCTTCGTCAGCGCCCAGAGCGAGACGAGCATCAGCGCCAGCAGCA
>Ga0209641_10003263_pt1 | contig 13628 bp, 12 predicted proteins | sample RifCSP16_1_FD_184022 | JGI IMG/M metagenome (GOLD analysis project Ga0209641, IMG submission 184022) | Soil microbial communities from Rifle, Colorado - Rifle CSP2_sed 16_1 (SPAdes) (version 2) | ecosystem: Environmental > Terrestrial > Deep subsurface > Rock core/Sediment | place: Rifle...
ACCATGGGAAGTTCGAACAAAACCCTGGATCTGGGCACAATTGATCCGGCTCTGGAAGGTATTTTTACTGTTAGCACCCTTTCAGGCGAAGTAAAGGTAACAACAGTCTTTTCGCTGCTTAAGCAGAAACTCAAAGCATATGACCCTGCAAGTGTATCCGGTATTACGGGTGTGGATCCAGGTCTTATCGCCGAGATTGCCCGGGAATTTGCAGCCATCAAACCTGCAAGGATAATCGAAGGTGCAGGTGTAAATCATTACTATCATAACGATCTCAACAACAGGAGCAAGATACTGATCGCAGCCCTTACGGGTAATGTCGGGATACCGGGCGGTGGGTTTGATCACTATGTAGGTCAGGAAAAGTTCTGGCCTGAAGAGGGTTTCTTCAAGCTTGCATATCCACTTGGTCGTTCAAAACAGCGGTTCCAGCCCATGACCCTCTGGACATATGTGCATTCCAACATTACTTCAGATGTTGATGGTCTCTGGCCGCATCCTATCAGCACCTACATACGTGAAAGCGTGAACAATGGCTGGATGCCCCTTTACCCTGAAGGGACGCTGGATAGCGGCAGGTCGCCAAAAATCCTGTTTATATGGGGTGCCAATTATCTGAACCAGGCCAAAGGAGCTGAGTTTATAATTGCCAACCTCCTGCCAAAGCTTGACCTTATCGTGGACATTGATTTCCGGATATGCACCTCAGGTTTATACGCAGATGTGATTCTGCCTGCAGCCAGCATGTTCGAGAAGTGGGATCTCAGTACCACTGACCTTTATACATATATCACCCCTTTCACTCCCGTAATCCCTCCCCAGTTAGGTAGCAATACAGATTGGCAGATATGGAAAGATCTGGCTTGTGCGCTTGCGGATACAAAATTCTCATTTAGGGACACGCTGCCCGATGGTTCCACCATTAACCGCGATTTTTCAACGTTAGTGGAGGATTTCACAGCAAAAGGCACTCTGGACTCAGACAAAGATACAGCGCAGTTTATCCTGGATAATTCTATTGAAACAAAAGGCATGACCATGGATGCGGTCAACGAGCAGCCCCGTCGTTTTGTTGCAACCAGCGAAGCGTGGACAAGTGATATCAGGGACGGTGCTGCCTACTACGGTTTTCAGAGGATGTATGAATTGAAACAGCCTCTTTCCACGCTGACCGGACGTCAGCAGTTCTACATAGACCACGATTGGTTTCTGAATGACTTTAAAGAAGAACTGCCGGTGTATAAACCGCCGGTAGATGGAAGTAAATATCCACTTCGATATCTCACTCCGCACGGGCGCTGGAGCATTCATTCGGTATGGCGTGATGCAACTTATCAGTTGCGGCTGCAGAGAGGCAGGCCAATCGTTTACTTGAGCCCGAACGAAGCTTCTGTCCGCGGACTTGCAGACAATGACCCGGTTGAAATTTATAACGACTATGGAAAAGTTGTAGCTCACCTGTGCATTTCGCCAAGGCTGCCAGAAGGCATGGCGTTGATGTACCAGGGCTGGGAGCGCTACACATTCAAAAAAGGCGGTTTCCAGAGTCCTACGACAATCCATATCAAACCGACCCAGCTCGCTGGCGGTTACGGGCAGTTAAAGTTTAAACTTAATTACTGGGGTCCCACTGGAAATCAGAAAGATACCCGCGTAGAGATTCGTAAATACACAGAGGAATAACATGCCTGTTAAAAGACAGATCAGAATGGTCGCAGATCTTAACAAGTGCCTTGGGTGTCATACCTGTACTATGGCATGCAAAACCATGTGGACTGACAGAAATAGAGGACAGATGCATATGTACTGGAACAATGTGGAAACCCAGCCAGGCATGGGTTATCCCAAGAACTATGAAACGCAAGGGGGATGGTTCAATGTAGCCGATAGAAACAGTATACCACTTCCGAATATTAGCGAAGCCTATGGCTCACCATGGGAATACAACTACTATGAAGTGCTGCAAACAGATGGAGATGATACATCTGCATCGGAGTTAGTCCCATCCCCCGAACCTTCAGGCAGCGGTGTCTATTCCAGCAACTGGGATGAGGATGTGGGCGCAGGAATCTTTCCGAATTCCTATTATTTCTATCTACCCCGCATATGCAACCACTGTACCGACCCCCCATGTGTGGATGCCTGCCCGCGCCAGGCGGTTTATAAACGCGAAGAAGACGGTATCGTCCTGGTAGACCAGACCAGGTGCAGAGGTTACCACCATTGTGTTAAAGGGTGCCCTTATAAAAAAATCTACTATAACCCGGAAGAAAAGGTGGCACAGAAGTGTATCTTCTGTTATCCCCGAATCGAGGAGCACAAAGGGAACTTCTGTGCGACACAGTGCGTTGGCCGCGTCCACCACGTCGGTTACGCTGAGGACACCAGCAGCAGCGTCTATAAACTGATAAACAAATGGAAGGTGGCTTTGCGGCTGCACCCGGAATTTAAAACCGAGCCAAACGTATTTTACATTCCTCCCTTCAGTCCGCCGACCTATTCATCCACTGGCAAAGTTACCAGCACTCCGCGCATTCCTTTCGAGGTGCTGGCAAGGTTGTTCGGCGACACCCCTGGACAGAGCTTAAATCAGCGTGCAGACCGTGTGAAGGAAATCTTTGATACCATCCAGAGCGAGCGTAACAAGGTTGCATCAGGCGGGAACTCGGAACTCATCGAATTATTAATCCCGCATTCAGAAACTGATCGAATTCAGGTGTAAACGAGAGGCGATCATGGAAATTACAGCAGTATACGTAACAGGACCGATAGCTCTTGACCCGGAAGATCCTGCATGGGACAAGGTTCCGGAAACAACAGTCAACCTCAATAAGAGACTGAATGAGTCAGGAGCAAGGATGTCATTTGAAGCTCATGAGGAGAGGCATATTAAAGTGAAAGCAGTGCATAACGGGATTGATATCTTCTTCTTCTATAAATGGGATGAAAATGAAGCAAAAATTGCGGCAGGCGATTATCCTGTTTTTCCAGACGCTTTAGCCATGCAAATTCCCTTTCTCACGGTTGAGAGTCCTCTGTGTATGGGTGCCCTGCACGAACCTGTAAATATCATTTTCTGGAGGTCGGATCTACCCATGCCTGAGAATATTGTTGCCGGCGGCCCGGGTACGGCACAAACCAGTCCTGATGCTGCAGCCCTGAATATCAGGCACTACCAGACATGGGCTGATAGGGTATGGAGTGTGATCTTAACCAGGCCGCTGGCTGCAGCTTCAGAAAACCAGCTCTCCTTTGAACGTAGGGCAACTTACAGAATAGCTTTTGCAAACTGGAAGGGTGGGGTAGACGCTGAAAGGGGCGGACACAAAATAGTTTCAGAGTGGCAAAATCTTTCTATTCAGTGATACCATGAATATGTCTCAAAAACCAGCATCCTGCGTCCAAATAGATCCCGCTGTTAGAAGTGACCTGTATAAATTACTCTCTTTAGGATTCCGTTATCCTGCGCCTGTGGTTTTTAAAACCTTTCAAAACGGTGAATTCCTGGATGAACTGTGGAATAACATATCCTCTCTTCCTCACCTGACCTGATGATCGAACAGGCATCACTGAGCAGGAAAGTAAAGAATGATCTTAACGGAATTACTTTTGCGGATTTCGAGATAAAATTCGTACAGACCTTTGATGTGGGTGCTCCTTTACCACCCTGCCCACTTTATGAGGGGATGTATCGGAGCGAACCCCGTACCGCCATAATGCTTGAGGTAAGTGAATTCTACCGGCACTTCGGTCTTCTGATGAGCCAGAAAGAAGGAAAACGTGAGATGCCAGACCATCTCTCTGCAGAACTTGAGTTCCTTCATTTCCTGACCTTTAAAGAAGCACATGCTATAAGAGATAATGACATGGAGGTTTTGCAAGTTTGCCTTCTGGCGCAAAAGGATTTTCTCGAACGCCACCTCATGCAATGGGTTCCAAAATTTTCCGGTAAACTCCAAAGCTTGGCCAGTGTGCCTTTCTATCTCCAGCTTGCTCAGATTACATCGATATTTCTAACATGTGAACTGGAACTGGTGAATTCCAGTATACGGGTTTTGTTTTAATTCTCCGTTACGGTATTTATATCGGGGAATCCCGTTACGCAATTAAACGTTACAGCATATCCAGAGGGCTCTTGATCTTCTTGATCTCCTCAGTAGAGACCTGAGTGTATATCTGCGTGGTTTGCAGATTCGAATGTCCGAGAAGCTTCTGTATCTTCCTGATATCGACTCCGTTCTCAAGCAGATGAGTGGCAAAGGAATGCCGAAGTGTGTGGACATGTATGTTCTTTTCTATGCCGGCGCGCTCTGCACTGACTTTTATCGCATGCTGTATGCCGCGCGGGGACATCTTTTCACCTTTGATTGAAAAAATGTATCCCTTACTGCCGTTCTTCTCCATATATCCAGTCAGGTCATTTCTGAATATATCCGAGATTATGAACATCCTGTCCTTTGAACCTTTTCCCATTCTTACCCAGCCAATGCCCTCGTTCAGGTCAAGGTCAGAGTATTTCAGGTTGATGCATTCAGAGAGCCTGAGCCCGGTAGAGTATAAGAGCTCTATCATGAGCCTGTGTTTTATGTTCACAGTATTATCGAGCAGGTCTTTTATTTCTTTGCGGCTCAGCACAACCGGAAGTTTTTTCGAAGCCCTGGGTGTCTTTATCAGCGAAAGGTTCTTTCCGAGCATATCTGAATAGTAGAACTTGAGTGATGCTTTTATGAGGGCAATGGATGCATTTGAAAGTGAATGGTCTGATATCTTGAAGGCAAGGAACTCCTTTATATCATCTTCCCCAACCTGATCCGGGGATTTTTTTACAAAATCAAGGAACTTGCGGTTGTAGAAGAGATACATCTTTGATGTCTGTCCAGAAAAGCCCCGCAGTTTCAGCTCGATCTCGAGTTTTTTCAATGCTGCTGTGATATCCTCTTTCATGAAACCACCATTATAAATACATTTTATTCATAAATGTATCAAAGGTATATAAAACTGTATATGTTGGTTATATACAGTTTTTTCTAGAATTTTTTTAAATCATTTGGGTTACTCCCCAGAATGGCCCCTTATTATTAAGCCTGTTATTTTCCAGATAGAAATACTCGACTCTTCTGCAGATATCGCGCTATAAATTAAAATAAGAGGTTTGAATAAAAATAATCCGAAACTCCCGTAACGGGATTATTTTTTCTAATTGCGTAACGGGATTTAGCAATATTCAATATATTAATTTATATAGTTATATATTAATACTCAATATTTATACGAATCCGTCTCTTCAACAAGCTTTCGATCCTTCCTTAGAGGTTCCTCTTTGACGTCGATGTTCTGTACCGCTGCTTCTTTCGTCTCTTTGACTTTACCAATTCCCTTCGCTATTTTTTCAAGGCTCTCGATTCTTTCCTTTGGAACCGGTCTGGCTTTTGTCCTTGTTTTTTTCGATCCATAGCCTGCAATTGGAAGATCGGACTCCATAAGACCGAGCTCGACCTTTCTTTTTTTTATGAGATCAAGTATTGGTCTTTTTGAGTTTTCCGGCATGTTCTCAAGCATGCGCTCAAGATTCGCGATCACTTCATCTTTCTGATTTTCTTCTTTATTTTTTTCATCTGCCATTATGAGGGTAAATGCAGATCGTATTTATAAAACTACTTCTTGTCCCATGTCATACAGGGAAGAAGTTTCGGGACTTTCCTCATATAATCAGTGTATTCCTGTCCGAGCCTTGCTTCAAGGTCTTCTTCTTCAGCTTTTGCGATATGGTGCAGCACTGCGCCGAGTATGAATGAATATAATAATCCCTGCAGTGACCCTGCAAATATAGCAAGCCCTGAGGCTCCTGCGATCCCGCCAAGGTACATTGGATGGCGAACGATGGCGAACGGACCTGTGACTATCAACTTTTTTCCAGGTACAAAAACACCTTTTCTGAGTGAATACATCCCCCAGAATATCATAAATAATCCAGAGCAGAACACCAAAATCCCCGTTATCCTGAATACGATATGGACAGAACTGAAATCTTTTGATATAAGCAAAAGGTAAAGGATTATATTTGTTATGACAATGAAAACATGGAGCAAGACCTGGAACGTTCTGGAAGCAGGGCTGGAATACAGAAATCCCCGGGAGCGCCTGTATTTGAGGGCTATTACATGGTATGTTATCGCCATGTATGAAGTTATCAAAACGAATTCAAGATAACCTGTCATGGCCTTTTTACTGGCTTATATAATGTGTCGCGCTGCTCCGGCGTACGGTTTATTCCATTTATCAAAACCTTAAATTCCTTGACAGACATGAACTCACCGTTTGTGGCACCCGCGCTCCTTGAGATATTCTCCTCCATCAGCGTCCCTCCCAGGTCATTGGCACCGAAGTTCAAAACCGACTGCGCCATTTTCTTTCCGAGCTTGACCCAGCTTGCCTGGATGTTCCTGATATGGGGATAAAGCACAACCCTTGCAAGTGCGTGCAGTTTCAGGTCATCAATACCTGTGGATATGTTCTTTCCATTACCCAGATTGTTGTTGTACGGCATAAAAGGAAGAGGAACGAACTCTGTGAATCCACCTGTTTTTTTCTGGATCTCCCGGATTATAAAGAGATGCTCTATCCGTTCCTCCAGAGTTTCGATATGTCCGTACATTATCGTTGAAGTGGTAGGTATCCCTGACCTGTGTGCTGTCCTGACAACATTGATCCATTCATGAGTGGTCAATTTTTCCGGGCAGATCTCCTCTCTCACCCTGTCTACAAGTATCTCGGCTGCAGTTCCAGGCATCGAGTCCAGACCTGATTTCCTGAGCTGCGAAAGCGTCTCTTTTATGCTCATATTGCCATTTCGTGCAGCATGAAACACTTCCATCGGAGAAAATGCATGGATGTGCAGATGCGGGAATTCAGCCCTGATGTTTTCCAGGATCTCGCAGTAGTTAAAGACATCCCATTCTGGAAGAAGCCCGCCCTGGATGCATACTTCTGTGATATCAAATTTAATAGAAGCTCTGATTTTTTCAAGGATCTCAGGGATGGACAGGACATATCCCTCAGGGTTTCTGAATGCGCAGAATCTGCAGGTTCCGATGCACCTGTTCGTGAAGTTGATGTTCCTGTTGATCACATATGTCACTGTGTCCCCGACCGCTTTTTCTCTGAGCCTGTCAGCCAGGGTGAAAAGGAGGGCAGGACTGTTGCATAGAGCAAGTGCATCGTCCATCATGCATTTCCCTGCCTCGATCCGTCCTGTGATCTGATCCTGGATGCTCTGAAGTATTTGAATATTACCACCTGGATTTTAAGTCATAATGCCAAACTTATTAATATGGTTTGCGAAATCCTTCGCGGTCCGCAAGGGCAAAGATAAGTGGAGCTATCTCATTGCTGTACCATCCTCTTCTGATATATTGCGGATATACCGGCAACCTCTCCCGCAATCTTACACCTGCCATTACCTGAAGTTCATCAAGAGCAGGCCATGCAGATTCGGGATTGATGTGGTCAATGGTCTCAGGGGAAATCCCGCCCAGGTCGGAAGCGCCGCTCAGTATCAATTCTTGAGGATGTATGAGGTTTGGAGACACCTGTATGGCGACATCATCCTGAAGGATCTCTCTTGCAAGCGAGACGGTCTCTATCATCTCCTTCATTCCTGGAGACGGATGGGAAGACATTTCTGTCCCAGGCTTCGGGATAAAGTTCTGGATTATGACCTCCTGGATATGTCCGTATTTTTCATGGACATCCCTGATTGCAGAAAGCGAGCGCACTCTATCTTCCTGCGTTTCGCCTATGCCAACGAGCAGTCCTGTTGTGAATGGTATGCGAAGTTCTCCTGCACTTATGATGGTCGCAAGCCTTGCTTCAGGAACCTTGCCTGGACTTCGTCTGTGCGCATCAATTATCCCGAGCGTCTCAAGCATGAGTCCCATGCTTGCATTGTATGGTTTTAATTTCTTAAGCTCTTCTTTTTCAAGAACACCAGGATTGCTGTGAGGTAAAAGACCCGATCCGAGGGAGAGCCTGCACATCTCCATAAGATAATCTATCATTGAATCGTATCCGATATCATGGAGCAGAGGCATAAAGCCGTCAACTTCCTGGGATCTTTCCCCGAATGTGAAGAGCGCCTCTGAGCAGCCTGCTAGCGAGCCTCTTTCAAGGATGTCAATTATTTCAGCCGGGTTTAGCAGCTTTGCTTCAGGATGATCTATATCACGCCTGAAACCGCAATAGCCGCACCTGTTCCTGCAGATATTGGTAAGTGGGATAAAGACATTGCGAGAGAAGGTGACAAACCGCAGGGACATACAGATCAGATGTGCAGAATCATACATAAATCATACATAAAAAGACAATGCGTTAGTTTAAAGTAATGAAAAGGCTATTTAACGTGACCCCATGCGGGGGTAACCAAGCGGCCAAAGGTGCAGGACTTAAGATCCTGTTGCGCAGGCATTCGTGGGTTCAAATCCCATCCCCCGCATTTAAATAAATTCAAGAGAAAGAGTTTATAAAACCCTTTAGACATTTATATTATGTGGAAAGCATCATAAAAGTCATGGAAGAAGAATCCGATGTCATGTTTGCTTATTTATTCGGCTCTCATTCAAAAGGTACACAGAATGAAAGAAGCGACATCGACATTGCTGTTTACTTAAGAGACGAGAGCCTGCTTGAGAAGAGCCCGCTGTATCCTTCCAGACTGGCAATAAAAATTGAGAAGGTACTGGGTGAAAAAAAAACAGTTGATGTTAGGGTTCTTAACGGCTCAACCCTAAGATTCAGAAGCCAGGTCTTAAGATATGGAAAGCTTCTGCATTCAAAAGATGAGAAAGAAAGAATAGAATTTGAGACAAAATCTCTGGCGCAATATTACGATTTTAAACCTCATCTTGATATGTACGATGCTGCAAGGCGGGCGAGGCTCGGGGTATGATCAGTAGCGAGGTCATAAATGCCATGATCGATCTCATTGATGAGAATATCCGACTTATTGAAGAGATAAGGTCACAGGGATTTGAATCATTCTCAAAAAGCTTCAGGGATATTCAGGCTGCGAAGCATTCATTGCAGGAAGCGATAGAGGCATGTCTTGATATTGGAAGCCATATCATAGCTGAAAGAGGTTTCAGAAGAGCAGAAGACTATAAGGATATTTATAATGTTCTGGAAGAAGAAGCGATCATAGACCCTGTCTTATCTTCAAAGCTCCAGGAAATAGCCAAGTTCAGAAACCTGCTCGTCCACAGATATGGGAAAATAGACACAAGACGGCTTTTTATTATCATGTCGGAAAATACAAAAGATATTCAGGATTTCGTTAAGAGGATCTTGAAATATATTCCTCACGAAAGCTTCAAAGCATGAAAAGATATGTAGATGCAGGCAGATAATATTAATAAAATTCTCTTATCAGGACTGAAACAATGGAACCTTACTTTCACCTCAAAGGCAGTTTCAAAACAAGCTCTCCGGCTTTAGAAGCTCGCGGAGATATTGAAAAGTTCATAGAAGAAGCAAAATCCACGATACTGCAGAAAGGCGTTCCAGCAGGCAGAGGTGCAAAGATCATTGCCTGGGAAGTCAGGGACAGCAGCATTTTCTTTGATATCGAATCAGACCGCTACCTTCGCGCGCATGATGCCTTCATAAGGCTTCGAAAGCCGCTTGCTGGAATGCTTGGCAAGAAATACAAGATCGGAATAAGAGGCGCGGAAGTGGAAGAGTTCACTGTTAAATTACCCTCAGAGCGCGAGCTGTCACAGACAAAGATACCATATGTCAGAGGAACAGGATTTACGGACGGCATGATCACACTCTCGCTCGAACTCGGGGAAGCCGAGCTTGAGAACAAAGTGCCTGACAGGATAATCTCTCTCATCGAGGACAAGATAGCAGCGCAGAGCTTTGGCGGCAAAGCAGAGCACTGGAGCCTTCTCTGGGAGAGCCCGAAAAAAGAGATGAAGTTCAGCGGCGATCCGACTGTTGAGGCAGAAAAGCGCGGCTGGATAAAGAGGGCAGCGGGCAGAGGTCAGTGGATTCACGGCGCGCAGATGACGCATATCTTCAGGACTTTTGAGCAGATCGTGATAGATGAAGTGATAAAACCCCTGGGATATGTTGAAATGATATTTCCCAAGCTTGTGCCCTGGGACGTATGGAAACATTCAGGTCATGCTAAAGGGATATATCCAGAGATCTATTATGTCTCCCCTCCAAAGACAAGAGACCCTGCGTTCTGGGAGGATGTGATAGATTATTATAAGGTCACGCTCGAGGTTCCTCTTGATCTCATAGCACAGAAGATCGACAAACCCCTGGGAGGGATGTGCTATGCCCAGTGCCCCTCGTTCTGGCCTTTCCTGCAGGGAAAGACCATAGCAGATGATTCGTTCCCGATCAAGGTATTTGATAGATCCGGAACCTCGCACAGGTATGAGAGCGGAGGCATACACGGGATGGAAAGGGTAGACGAGTTCCACAGGATAGAGCTCGTTTTCATCGGCACGCCGGATCAGGTGCTCGCTCATTCGAAACAAATGCAGGAATGCTACAAACACATATTCAATGACATCCTCGACCTTGAGTGGAGGATGGCGTGGGTCACCCCATGGTTCATGGCTCAGGAAGGAATGACCGGACTTGCAGAGAAAAAAGATGTTGGCACGATAGATTTCGAGGCGCCACTTCCGTATAGAGGAAAGGAGGGTGAGTGGCTTGAGTTCCAGAACCTGAGCGTAAACGGGGATAAGTACCCAAAGGGCTTCAATGTGAAGCTGCAGTCAGGAAAGGAAGTATGGAGCGGATGTTCTGGCGTGGGGCTTGAGAGGTGGGCAAGCGTGTTTTTTGCTCAGAAAGGGTTTGAACCTGAGGACTGGCCCCTCAAGTTCAGGGAGAGAGCCGGGGATATCCCGAAGAGCATCAGGTTCATGTAAGTTCAGGTCTGCTGCTCCTCTTTACTTTCATCCTCCAGCTTCTTCTGCTCTCCGTTATCCTCTTTCGCCAGCGTCGCCACACCGACCACTCGATCCCCGTCCTCCACGTTCATGATCTTCACACCCTGGGTGTTCCTGCCCTGTACGCGTATCCCGCTCACAGGAACGCGGATAATGATGCCTTTCGATGTGGTAAGCATGATCTCGTCCCCTTCGTGTACTGTCCTTATATCCACCACATTCCCGTTCCTCACGCTCACGTCGATTGTTATCACACCCTGTCCGCCCCGGTTCATGGTGCGGTATTCTTCAAACCCTGTGCGCTTGCCATAGCCGTTCTCTGTGACCGTTAGAAGGGTTGCCCCCTCCTCCACCACAGCAGTGCTCACCACTTCATCCTCTCCCACAAGTTTCATGCCCCTGACACCGTAAGCACCTCGACCCATATCTCGAACATCATTCTCATTGAACCTTATCGCCTTGCCGTGCTTTGTTCCGATGACAACATCTTTTGTGCCGTCGGTGAGCTTCACAGATACAAGCTTATCCCCATCGTCGAGCGAAATGGCGATGATCCCTGTCTTCCTTGGATTTGAGAACTCAGAAAGTGCAGTCTTCTTTGCTGTGCCTTTCCCTGTAATCATAAGAAGATAGTGCTTATCATCGAATCTGCTGATGGGAGCGTATGCGCTGATCCTTTCACCCTGCTCAAGCTGTAGAAGATTTACGATTGCAGTTCCGCGCGCCTGCCTGCCCGCAGTTGGAACCTCGTACACCTTGAGCCAGTAGACTTTTCCTTTATCCGTGAAGAACAGGATATAATCATGCGTATTGCCTATGAAAAGGTCGCTGACGAAATCCTCTTCCTTGGTCTCCATACCCATCACGCCTTTCCCGCCCCTGCGCTGCTGTCTGTACGTGTCCACAGCGATCCGTTTGATATATCCGCTGTTCGTGATCGTGATCACATCGTCTTCTCTGGGTATCAGGTCCTCTGTCACAAGCTCACCTGTGCTCTCGATGATCTCTGTCCGCCTTTTGTCTGCAAAGTGTGTTTTAAGCCCGGAAAGCTCGGTCTTGATCATTGCAAGTATCTTTGCTTCGCTTGCCAGAAGTTCCTTGAGCCATGTAATGGTTTTGAGCAGTTCGCTGTATTCTGATTCTATCTTCTCGCGCTCAAGACCCGTAAGCCGCTGAAGCCTCATGTCAAGAATAGCCTTTGCCTGTTCCTCGCTCAGGTTGAACTTCGAGACAAGACCCACACGTGCGTCGTCGGGCGTCTTTGAAGCTTTTATCAGTTTTATGACCTCATCGATATTGTCAAGTGCGATCCTCAAGCCTTCGAGTATATGTGCCCGCTGCTGAGCCTTCTTAAGCTCGAACTGGGTTCGCCTGATTATTACATGCTTTCTATGGGAGATGTAATTGAGGATCAGATCCTTTAATGTCAGGAGCCTTGGCTGTCCATCAACGAGCGCAAGGTTGATGACACCGAACGAGGTCTCAAGCGCCGTGTGCGAGTACAGCTGGTTCAGGATGATATTCCCCTGCGCCTGCCTCGATATTTCCATGACTATGCGTATACCGTCTTTATCCGACTCGTCGCGCAGGTCTGTGATGCCCATGATCTTTTTATCACGCACAAGAGAAGCGATATCCTCGATCAGCTTTGCCTTGTTCACCTGATATGGGAGTTCGGTGACGATTATCTGTTCTTTATTCTTCAGTTCCTCAATTCTGGCACGGGCACGCATCTTGATCGAGCCCCTTCCTGTGGAATACGCGTCGATTATTCCCTGCCGCCCATAGATGAAACCTGCAGTTGGAAAATCAGGACCTTTAACGATCTTCATAAGCTCGATCAGGCCAGCATCCGGCTCATCGATGACCTTTATTACACCTTCTATGACCTCTCCCAGGTTATGCGGCGGCATGTTCGTCGCCATGCCCACTGCAATGCCTGTGGAACCATTGATGAGAAGGTTGGGGAGTTTGCACGGCAGGACAATCGGCTCTTTCAGAGAATCATCATAGTTGGGTACAAAATCAACGGTCTCTTTATCTATATCACCGAGTACCTCCTCTGCGATCTTCGCGAGCCGCACCTCTGTGTAACGCATGGCAGCGGCTGAATCTCCATCAATGCTGCCGAAGTTCCCCTGCCCGTCTATCAAAGGATATCTTAATGAGAAGTGCTGCACCATCCTGACCAGAGCATCATAAACTGCCATATCACCGTGCGGATGATACTTGCCCAGGACGTCGCCCACTATCCTTGCGGATTTCTTGTAGGGCTTATCGTACGTCATCCCCTGCTCGTTCATCGCATAGAGAATGCGCCTGTGCACAGGTTTCAATCCGTCCCTGACATCTGGCAGAGCGCGTCCCACGATCACGCTCATGGCGTAATCTATGTATGAGCGCCTCATCTCATCTTCTATCTTGACAGGTGTGATCTTTTCTAACACAAGTTTCTGCTGTGGATCTTTGGTTTCTGGTTCGGTCATGGTATCAACTATTTACACAATAGATTTCTGTACTGCCTTTTGCTCCTTTATCTCATACATGAAAGCTTTGGGCTCTGAAATATTTTCAGAAGCATCGAGCATCTCTATCGCTACGATCTTGTCATCCTCTCCATAATCAATGATTATACCTTCTCTTATCTCATCGCTCTCTTTTACC
>Ga0209641_10003264_pt1 | contig 13627 bp, 10 predicted proteins | sample RifCSP16_1_FD_184022 | JGI IMG/M metagenome (GOLD analysis project Ga0209641, IMG submission 184022) | Soil microbial communities from Rifle, Colorado - Rifle CSP2_sed 16_1 (SPAdes) (version 2) | ecosystem: Environmental > Terrestrial > Deep subsurface > Rock core/Sediment | place: Rifle...
GGCCAAGCTCGAAGAATTTAAAGTGAAGCGCGATAAGCTTGAGCAGAGCCTGAAGATGCTCGGGTAAAAGCCGCATGAATACCCATTTGAAAAATCTTATAGAAACTGCACTTTCTGAAGACATCGGTTCCGGAGATATAACCACCGGGGCGACTATTCCCGTGGACTCGACGTCTACAGCCGAGATGCTGGCAAAGCAGGATATGGTTCTGGCCGGGCTTGACGTGGCCGGAGAGGTGTTTCATCATCTCGATCCCAGGGTTCAGTTCACGCCGCTTGCCAAAGACGGCGATAAGATAAAAGCAGGCACGGTGATTGCGCGTATATCGGGGAAAACGCGGGTCTTGCTCACCGGAGAGCGTGTGGCGTTGAATTTTCTTCAGCATCTGTCCGGCATCGCAACGTTGACCGCCAAATACGTTGAAAAGGTAAAGGGATTGAAGGTCGAAGTGTTGGACACAAGAAAAACCCTGCCCGGCCTTCGCCACCTCGAAAAGCACGCTGTCCGCATGGGCGGCGGGAAGAACCATCGCATGGGGCTTTATGATATGGTGTTGATCAAGGACAATCATATCAAAGCAGCGGGAAGTATTACAAAGGCGCTTGAGGCCGCGAGAACAAAGGCTGCTCAACTCAAGATAGAAGTGGAGACCAGAAACCTTGATGAAGTGCGTGAGGCCTTGGCGGCAAAAGTCGATATCATCATGCTCGATAACATGCCCGTCGAGACAGTGCGGGAAGCGGTGAATCTGATCGCCGGCCGCGCTCTTGTCGAGGCGTCGGGCAACGTAGCGCTCGACACGATTCGGGCAATTGCGGAAACGGGAGTAGATTTTATTTCCACAGGGAGCATTACCCACTCGGCCCCTGCGGCGGATATCAGTATGAAAATAAAATGATAGGGTCAGGGGTCAAGGGGCAAGTAATAATAGTTTTTTGTTTTGCTTTATCTTGACCCTGGACCCATGCCTCTTGACCCCTGGTTCACTATGTACAAAGACAAGATACTAAAACACCTTATCTCTTCAAAGAACGGCTTTACTTCCGGCGCGGAGCTGGCGCGAGGGCTTCATATTACCCGCGCGGCGGTATGGAAGCATATTAAGACCCTCGAGCGGGAAGGATATGCCGTCGAAGCAGCGCCATCAAAAGGATACCGGCTTTTGGCTGTTCCGGACATTCTTTTGCTCGACGATATTAAACAGGGGCTCAAGACCGGGACCATCGGCAGGGAAATACATCTTTTTCCGGAGCTCGTGTCTACCAACGCCCTTGCAATGGAGATGGCCTCAACGGGAGCTGCTGACGGGACCGTGGTGATCGCCGAAACGCAGACAGGCGGCAAGGGGCGGCTCGGGAGGACCTGGATCTCCCCGAAAGGGAACCTGTATATCAGCGTAATCCTGCGGCCCGGGATTCCGCCGCACAAGGCCCCGCTCATTACCCTGATGGCTGCCGTGGCCTTAACCTCAACGATACGGCAACGCCTGGAGGTCCAGGCGGGCATCAAGTGGCCGAATGATATTTTGATCTCGGGGAAAAAGGCTGCCGGACTTCTTACGGAGATGAGGGCCGAGCCGGACAGGGTGAAGCACGTTGTGCTCGGGATCGGCATCAACGTGAACATGGACATGGCGGAACTGCCGGTCCCTCTGCGCAAGCTTTCCACAACGCTCTCGGCGGAGACCGGTAAAAAGATCGACAGGACCGTTTTTCTCCAGCAGTTCCTTGTCGAGCTTGATAGCTGGTATCAGCTCTTTCTCAAGGGCGGGGCCGCGGTGATCGAGGCGTGGGAAATGTTCAACATAACCGTCGGCAACCGGGTCGCGGTTAGCGGGCCGGGAGAAACGTTCGAAGGCATGGCCCGGGGGATCGACACGGATGGCCGGCTTATCCTGAAGCTCGACGACGGCACTTCGCGCCAGGTGGCGGCAGGGGACGTCACGATTTTGAAAAATCGTGAAATGAAAAATGCAGAATGAAAATTGCAAAATGTAAAAGTTGATGAACTCGTAATAAGTCAAGATTTGCCACAAAATGCACAGAAAGCACAAAGGTAAGACCTTAAAAACCCAAAGCATTTCTCTGAGCCTTTTGTGACTTATGTGGCTAAAAAAGACTTTTTACGAATCTATCAAAGTTAGTAACGATGCAAAGACTTTTGCATTTTGCCTTCCGGAGGTTGCTATGCTTTTAGCCATAGACATCGGCAATACGAACGTGGTCCTCGGCGTATTTGACGGAAAGCGTTTGGTTGCGAACTGGCGCGTGGGGACCAAGACCCAGATCACACCGGACGAATATGCCATGATCCTCAAAGACCTCTTCAATTTCGAAGGGTTCGAATTCAAGCAGATCGACGGCGTCATCATTTCGACCGTAGTGCCGCCTCTGCTGCCGGTCATGACCGAAATGTCCAAAAAATATTTTCGTATCGAGCCCATGGTCGTGACCCACGAGATCAAGACAGGGATAAAGATCCGCTACGACAATCCCAAGGAGATCGGGGCTGACAGGATCGTGAATGCGGCCGCGGCGTACAAGCTCTACGGCGGCCCGATCATCATCGTGGACTTTGGCACAGCAACCACCTTTTGCGCGGTCACCCGGAACGGAGAGTATTTGGGCGGGGCCATTACCCCCGGGGTAAAAATATCAGCCGAGGCGCTGTTTCAGAGGGCCTCCAAGCTGCCGAGGGTCGAGCTTACGAAACCCCGGTCAGTGATCGGGACAGATACTGTCAGCGCCATACAGGCCGGGATTATTTACGGTTATGCCGGCCTTGTGGACGGCATTGTAGAGAGGATGAAGAAAGAACTGTCGCCGGATGCGAAGGTAGTGGCAACGGGCGGTCTGGCGGAGCTGGTTTCTGCAGAAACGAGCAGTATCCAGGAAATAAAACCTCATCTGACCCTCGAAGGGCTCTGCCTTATATATGATTTAAACCATTGATTTATAAGCCGATTAATGTCATTTTTCTGCTGTTTGTCCCCTGTCCAGAGGAAAACTAGATTGGCTGTTGCCTTGACGATTGCGGATTTTTATGATATTTATTGATTCATACGTGTTTTTTGGGAGACCACATGAAGATCCTTGTTGTTGACGACGAAGAGGGAGCCCGCGAACTCTTTTTTACGATCCTTTCCGATGAAGGGTATGATATCACCCTCGCGAACAACGGCGAGGAGGCCCTGGCCCGGTTCAAGAGCGACGCATGCGACCTGGTAATAACGGACATTAAGATGCCGGTGATGGACGGTCTGCAGCTTTTGCAGGAGATACGAAAGACCGGCTCAAAAACCGACGTAATCATGGTCACGGCATACGGTGAGGTTGAAAGCTACCTTAAGGCCATGAGCCTCGGCGCCGCCGAGTACATCAATAAGCCCATCCGCATCAAAGAGCTAAAGAGGATCGTACACAAGGTCCTGACAGAGAGAAAGGCAAGGTTGGGAAGCTGATGTCAAGGCTGAGGAAGGACCCCATCGTCGGCCGATGGATCATCGTATCTACCGAACTGCCCAAGAAGCCTGAAGACTACTCTTTTGAAGAGCCGGACGATGACGTGAGCCCGGCAGAATGCCCGTTCTGCGCGGGCAACGAATCGAGGACGCCGCCGGAGATCTCGGCGTTTCGTCCGGAAAAAACGCCGCCCAACACCAAAGGCTGGTGGGTGCGCACCATTCCGAGCAAGTTCCCCGCCCTCCATATAGAAGGAAACCTTGAACGCGAAGGAAGCGGCATCTACGACTGGATGAACGGTGTCGGCGCTCACGAGATCATCATCGAAAGTCCCGAGCACGCCCTGCGGCTCGAAGACCTGCCTGAAAACCAGGTGGAAAAGGTCCTCTGGGCTTACCGCGACCGCATCCTTGATCTCGAGCGCGACCAGCGGCTCCGCTACGTGCTTATTTTCAAGAACCAGGGATGGATCGCCGGTTCCACCATGAACCACCCGCAGTCGCAGATCATTGCGACGCCCGTCATTCCGAATTTCGTGAAAGAAAAACTGGACGGCGCCAAATCGTACTACGACTATAAAGAGCGCTGCATCTTTTGCGATATGATCAGGCAGGAGCTTTCGAGTTCGGAGCGCGTGATAGAAGAGACGCGACATTTCCTGGTCATGGCGCCCTTTGCCCCCCGGTTTCCCTTTGAGGTCTGGATCTTCCCCAAGAGGCACCTGTGCTCGTACGTGGACATCACGAAGGAAGAGATCATGGATTTTTCGCGGACGCTTCGCACCACATTGAAGAGGCTCGGAAAGACCCTCAATAACCCCCCGTACAACTACATGCTGTACACCGCGCCGAACCGCCTGCCGCGCCGCGGCCACTGGCACACCCTGAACGAGGATTTCCACTGGCACCTTGAGATCATCCCGAGGCTCACGAGGATAGCCGGGTTCGAGTGGGGCTCCGGGTTCTATATCAACCATACTCCACCCGAAGACGCTGCAAAATACCTCCGCGAAACAAAACTTTAAAGTTCAACCAGTTATTGCCATAATATCTTGTCACTCGCTGTGCAACCCGTTCGGAAATCGGGAAAAGACCGCATATATTCTCTCTCATTCCAGGGCTCTTTCGGCTCGTCTGAAAATGTTTTATTAGCCCCCATATTCTAAATATTTTTGTTATATTATAACGAACTATGCCGAATGAGTATTCGGCGAGCCTTGAACACTGCGTTCCGAAAAGCAAAGCCAAAGGTTATAGGAGAGACCCTTTGCATAGCATGAGCACGATAGAAGTTGTTTCCTTTGTTCTGATCATTATCGGCGCTGCTTTCATATTCGCCTCGTTCCTGCCTGCCCGCAAGACATGGAAGAGGGTCCCGGATGAATTGCGCGGCAGATGGCACATCATCGTCTACCTCATGTACTTTTTCTTTGTCGGCTATATCTTTTTCGACTTCATCCTGCTCATTGACCTTAAGCTTCCCGTTGAATTGGTCACCGGAGCGGTTTTTTTCGGTGGCGCGATCTTCGTCTATATTGTGATCAATCTCGCACAGCATACCATCACCAAGGTACAAGAGACGGAGCAAGAACTTAAAGTACTGAATGAGTCCCTTGAACAGCGTGTGGCCGAACGCACCCGCGAGCTGAATAGCGCCTACGAATTTTTCAAAACTGTTTTGCACGCAATTCATGACCCTATCACTATCATTGACGTCAATGACTTCACTATAGTTTCAGCAAACACAGCTTTTCTGCAGGAAGTTGGTTTGGCGGAGGACGAGGTCATAGGCAGGACCTGTTACGAGATCACCCATCATCGCCTTAGTCCATGCGAACCCCCCGATGACACATGCCCTCTTACACATACCCTGTTAACCGGCGAGCTTGCAGCGGCAGTACATGTACACTATGGCAAAGACAACAAGAAGATATATTCAGAGATTACCACAGCGCCGATAAAGGACGAAAACGGAAAGGTCATACAAGTGGTTCATAGTGCACGAAATATCACTGAACGAAAGAAGGCGGAAATTGAAATTCTGCGCTCCCAACAGACGCTGCAGGCGATCCTCAGCTCAATGCCCTACGGCGTTATCGTTATCGGTAAAGACAAGAAGATCAGGAGCGCCAATGAAGCGGCGTTAACGCTCATGAACTATAGTTCGGAAAATGAACTTATCGGAAAGGTTTGTAACAATAGCCTCTGTCCGGCCCAGGAAGGTAAATGCCCGATTCTTGATATGAACGAAAAGCTTGACAGGTCCGAGAGAATACTTATAACAAAAGAGGGCAAGCGTGTTCCCATCCTGAAAACAGTCGTTCCTGTTGAAATCGGCGGTGAAGGAGTGCTTCTCGAGGCTTTTATCGATATCACTGAACGAAAGAAGGCGGAAGAACAGATCCGTCATCTTGCTTACTATGACAGCCTGACCCATCTGCCGAACCGCACATTCTATAAGGAACTGTTGACCCGGGCGCTGACCTATGCGACGCGCCACAAAAAAACAATGGCTGTGCTTTTTGTAGATCTCGATGCCTTCAAGCGCATCAATGACACGCTCGGTCACGATGCCGGCGATGAATTATTGCAGGCCGTTGCCGAGAGGCTGTTAAACGCTACACGGAAAAGCGACTATGTGGCCCGTTCCGACGATGAGGACACGAGCAATACCGTGTCACGCCTGGGGGGTGACGAGTTCATCGTATTGCTGAACGAGATCGTCCATACGTATGATGCAACCGTAGTAGCGCGCCGGATCCTTGCTGATCTGTCCAGGCCGTTTCTCCTGAACGGCAATGAGGTGTTTGTCACGGCCAGCATCGGCATTTCCCTCTACCCGGCGGATGGAAAAAACGCTGAAACCTTGCTCAAGAACGCGGACATCGCGATGTATCATGCCAAAGAACAGGGCAAGAACAACTTTCAGTTCTACGCCGAAACCATGAATGCCACGGCATTTGAACGGCTGACCCTTGAGAACGCGCTCCATAAGGCGCTGGAACGCGGGGAGCTGGTTCTGTACTATCAGCCGAAAGTGGATGTTCTTAGCAGAAAGATCATCGGCATTGAAGCGCTTATACGCTGGAATCATCCGAGCAGGGGGCTGGTTTTACCGGCGGAATTTATTTCCCTGGCCGAAGAAACAGGTCTCATCGTGCCGATCGGAGAGTGGGCGCTTCGGAACGCCTGTGTGCAGAATAAGGCCTGGCAGACAGCCGGCCTCCCCTGCATCTCCATTTCAGTAAATATTTCGAGGCGACAGTTCGATCAGCAGAATCTGAGGGAGGTCATCATGAAAGCCCTGCAGGATGCCGGTCTCGCGGCCCACTGCCTGGAATTGGAAATTACCGAGAGCACGATCATGCAAAACCCGGACAAGGCCACGTCCATGCTTCGGGCCTTGAAGGCTGCGGGAATAAAAATCTCTATTGATGACTTCGGCACCGGGTATTCCTCGTTAGACCAACTGAGAAAGCTGCCGCTCGATTTTTTAAAAATTGACCGGTCCTTTGTTATGAATGTTCCCGCAAAGGCTGAAGATGCGGCCATCATCACGGCGATCATCGCCATGGCGCACAGCCTGAAACTGAAGGTCATCGCCGAAGGAGTGGAGACGGAAGAACAGCTCGCGTTCCTGCGAGGGCTGGGATGCGACGAGGCCCAGGGGTATCTCTTCAGCCGGCCGGTCCCGGCCGACGAATTTGCCCGCCTTATTTCGACCGTGTCTTTGTGTAGTTGAGCATCCCGCCCGCGAGGAGGATGTCGCGCTGTCTGCTGCTCAGCGTATATTTGAGGATGAACTTTTTGCCCGCGGTATTATTTTTGAGCGTCAGCTCGGCGCTTTTTTCCAGCGCCGTTTTTATTTCCGCGATCTCGACCTCGTCCCCGCTGTTCACGCTGTCATAATCCGCCTCGCTTGCGAACGTGAGCGGAAGGATCCCGAAATTGATAAGGTTTGCCGCGTGGATGCGCTCGAAACTTTTTGCGATCACGGCTTTTACGCCTAAATACATGGGGCAGATGGCCGCGTGCTCGCGGCTTGACCCCTGTCCGTAGCTTGCGCCTGCTATGATGATGTTATGGATTCCGGTCTTCTTGTTCTCCAGCGCTTTTTTCGAGAAGCCCGGATCGACCCCCTCGAACACGAACTCGGCATATTTGGGGATGTTAGAGCGGTATTTCAGCCTTGAGCCCGCAGGCATGATGTGGTCCGTGGTGATCTTATCGCCGACCTTGATCGCCACAACGCCTTGTATTACCGTCGGCAGGGGCTCGCCCTTGGGCGGGTCGCCGATGTTCGGGCCGCGGTAGACCGTTATGGAGTCAGCAGCCTTTGACGGCGGAAGTATCATGGAATCGTCGATCCGGAACTCCGCTGGTATTGCAATATCAGGGTACGGTAGCCCGAGCTCGCGCGGGTCGGTGATCACACCGGTGAGGGCCGCGGCCACGGCAGTCTCGGGACTTGCCAAAAAAACCTTAGCGCTCCTGGTGCCGGAGCGGCCTTCAAAGTTCCTGTTGCTTGTGCGGATGGACACGGCATCGGTCTTCGGCGCCTGGCCGGCCCCGATGCAGAAGCCGCATGTGGACTCGAGTATCCGGGCACCGGAGGCGATGATATCCGAAAGCGCGCCGTTCTCGGCGATCATCTCGAGTACCTGCCGGGAACCGGGGGCCACGCCGAAGCTCACCTCCGGGCTTATCTTCCTTCCCTTGAGCATCGAGGCCACGATCATCAGGTCGCGGTAGGAAGAATTCGTGCACGACCCGACCATTACCTGGTCCACCTTGGTGCCGGCAACCTCTTTCACTGTTGCGACATTGTCCGGAGAATGCGGTTTTGCGATGAGCGGCTCGATCGAACCGAGGTCAAGATCGACAACTTTGTCGTACCCCGCATCGGGATCAGCGGAAAGCGCCACCCAGCAGGACTCTCTTTTTTGCGCCTTGAGGAATGAGCGCGTACTATCATCGCTTGGGAACACGGACGTGGTAACACCGAGCTCTGCCCCCATATTGGTGATCGTCGCGCGCTCCGGCACGGAGAGTGTTCTGGCGCCCTCGCCTCCGTATTCGATCACGGCGCCCACATTCCCCTTTGTGGTGAGCATCCTGAGCATGTAGAGGATGACGTCCTTTGCCGATACCCAGGGCCGGAGCTTGCCGGTGAGGTTCACCTTCACGACTTTGGGACACGTGAGGTAGAACGGCCCGCCGCCCATGGCAACCGCCACATCAAGCCCGCCGGCTCCAATGGCGAGCATGCCGATGCCGCCCCCGGTCGGCGTATGTGAATCCGAACCAAGCAGCGTTTTGCCGGGTCTGCCGAACCGTTCCAGATGGACCTGGTGGCAGATGCCGTTTCCTGCCTTGGAATAGTAGATGCCGTGTTTTGCGGCAACGGTCTGCAGATATCGGTGGTCGTCAGCGTTCTCGAACCCATCCTGGAGCGTATTATGGTCCACGTAGCTGACCGAGAGATCGGTTTTTACCTTCGGCACACCCATGGCCTCGAACTGGAGGTACGCCATGGTGCCGGTGGCGTCCTGTGTCAAGGTCTGATCGATCCTGATGGCTATCTCGGTCCCGGGCTTGAGCGCGCCTTCGACAAGATGAGACGCCAATATTTTATAAACGAGATTTTTTCCCATAAATTAAGACGATATTCCTATCGTGTGCACCGCGCGCACTGCGAAACATTATAGTCCAAGAGCAAGCCGCATGGCAACAGGATTTTTAGTGGGGCTGAACGCTATGCCTATCTGAGCAGAACGACACGTGAGAAGAGAGAATGCAGAGGCAACCGTCGAAAAACGTTATACCACTTTCAGAATCTCATCCGCCATATCGTAGATCGGAACCACCTTATCGACGCTGCCGCCCTCGATAGCCGATTTCGGCATGCCGTAGACAATACAGGTTTCCTCGCTCTCGGCCAGGGTTGTGCCGCCCAATTCTTTGATAGCCCGCATGCCCTTTGCCCCGTCGCTGCCCATCCCCGTCAGCAAAACCCCCAGGCACTTTTTGCCGCACGCCTTTGCCACTGACTCCATCATAATATCCACCGAGGGCTTGTGCAGTGAATCCGCTGGTTCGCTATCGAGGTGGACCACGTACTGTCCGTTCCTTGCCCGGAGCTTCAGGTGCCGGCCCGCGGGCGCGACGAGGACCCGGCCCGGTTGCACCACCTCTCCGGAGACGGCTTCGGCCACCGGGAGGCTGCTTTGCGCATTCAACCGCTCGGCAAGCGTGCGCGTGAAGCCGAGCGGCATATGCTGGACGATTATCACGCTCGAAGGGAAATCAGCCGAAAACTTCGGGATGAGGTTTTGGAGCGCCGGCGGACCACCGGTCGATGTCCCTATGGCCACGACATCTATTCGAGAAGATTCCGGGCGGCGTTCTCCAGAGGGTCTTCGGAGCTGCGCCCCGGATGTTGTTTGAGGAGCGACGGCCTCAGCGTGGTGGGCCTTCATCTTCCCGATGTCAACCCCCGCAATAGCCCTCACCTTGTCGATGAGCTCGCCCGATAGGAACGTAATATTCATCGAAGACTCTACGCGGGCCTTGTCGATAAAATCCACGGCGCCGAGGTCCAGCGCCTTCAGGGTGACCTCGGCCCCTTCCTGGGTGAGCGACGAGAGCATGATGACCGGCGTAGGGTGCTCGTGCATGATCCGTTCGAGCGCCGCGAGACCGTCCATGCCCGCCATCTTGACGTCCATGGTCACGATATCAGGCCTGAGCTGCGCGGTCTTCTCGACGGCTTCCCGGCCGTCGGCGGCGGTGTCGATCACCTCGATGTCCGGCGCAAAGGAAAGCATCCGTCTGATGGCCTTGCGCATAAAGGCCGAGTCATCTACGATGAGAACCCGTATTTTCTTCACAATTTTGAACCCAGGCAATCACGACTTGACGTGACTTGCTCCCTATTTTACGGTTTCTGATATACGACGACGCCTTCCAGCCGGACAGGGACGAAGTCCGTATTGATGCGACAGAACGATTCCGAATGTCCTAACAGCAGATGCCCGCCGGGCACGAGCATCTGATAGAAGTTTTTTGCGGCCCTCTCGATAGAGCTGTCGGAAAAATAGATGAGCACATTTCTGCAGAGTATGATATCGAATCTGCCGATGTCGGCCGAGTTGAGCACGTTACCCGGCCTGAACTGGACCAGCGATCTGATGCGATCATTGACGACAAACCAGTCGCCGTCCTGGGCGAAATATTTTTTCACCAGTCCGTTTATGTTTCCCCGGAACGAGCGGGACGGATACCGGGCCTGTTTGGCCCTCTCAAGAGAGCCGGGATCAATATCCAACCCGAGGACCTCGAAGCCGCATCCTTGTGCGCGGATTTCCGCCTCGTGGAGCAGGATGGCGGCCGTATATGCCTCCTCGCCGCTCGAGCAACCGGCAGAGAGCACTCTGATACTTTTTTGTGTATTCGCGCGCTTCTTCTGTATCAGTTCAGGCAGAACAGACCGCATAAACGATTTGAGCTGGTCTGTTTCCCTGAAAAAATAGGTCTCGTTGTTCGTAAGCTGAGAAGCCAGCCGGAATGCGGTCTCCGCGCTTCCCGCGTTGTTGATAAGGTGTTGGTGGTATTCACAGAGCGATCGGAACCCCCCGGCGGCGGCCAGCGGAGAGAGCCGGTGATGGAGCACATTCAACCGCTCATCGTCATAATATAGCCCCAGTCTCTCAGAAATATAATCCCTGAGCGGCCTGATTTCCGCCGGATCAAATGCAAAAGGAGCTGTCGGCCTTGTTGTGAGCGTTGCAATGGCTTCTAATGCGCCCTTTTCCGCTTCAAAGGCCGCACCCGTAACGCCCGAAATCGTTTCGGCAAGCGCCCGGCGCGCCTCATCGGTGTTAAATCTCGCCAACGCGAGCGCGGCCTCCATGCGCACATCTTCCGAAGGGTCCGATAAAAGTGGGAGGACCGCCTGCATGCCGCGCTTCGTGCCGAGGCCGGCGAGAGCCTCCACGGCAGCTCTCCGGACAAGGGGATCGCTGTCATGGCAAAAAGCCGTGAGCTCCCCGAGAGCCGTCTCGCCCCCGATCCTGACAATGGCCTCGATGGCGTCTTCTCTCAGGTCCCTGTCTGTCAGGAGCCCGGTGAGAGAGGGAACTGCTGCGGCGACGCGAAAACATCCGAGCACGACCACCGCATTCCTCCGCGCCTTCTGACTATCGGATTTCAGGGTCTGGAGAAGCGTATCCTGGGCCTTGGGGCTCAAGCTGACGATATGTTTTTTAGCCGGATCACGCGCGAGCAGCCCTGCTACGGCCTCGAGCGCCCATTCGCGAAGGGACGACTCATCGGCCTCAAGAAAGGTACAGAGCGGATTGAGCGCCGAGGGGTCGCCGATCCTTCCCAGCGCCTGTATCGCCGGCACGTTGGCCCCCGGCGTATCCAAAAGCGCCGTAAGGGGAAGAACCGCACGCGCATCACCGATCTCTCCGAGCGCCACTGCCGCCGGGAATTGGAGCCACATGTCGGTATGGAGCGCTTCGATGAGGGATTCGACCGCCCGGGTGTCTTTGATCTTTCCGAGCGCCTCGGCCGCCGCGTGTTTCACGTTCAGGTCCGGGTCGGAAAGGGCGCGAATAAGTTCAGGCACGCACCCCTTGTTTTTCAGATCGCCGAGCATGACACCCGCGAAACAGCGGATCTCTTCGTCATGGTCGCGGAGAAGCGTGCACAATGGCGGAAGGGACCTGCCTCCGAGCGTCACATAGATCTCCATCGCGGCGTTCCGAAGGCCCGCGTTCTCGTTATCTCTGAGCGTGTTCTCCAACACCGGGTAGATAAGGGTATCAGGTTTATCCTTGAACGCCGAGATAACCCTGTTTTTTCCCGTCCAGCCCTGCTCATAAAATGCTTTTATAAGAGACACAAGAGACTGCGGCGTTGCAGCAGCAGCCAGGGCATTCACGGCATCGAGCCATTCCTGCAAGGTCGATTCACGCTTGTTCGTGCATGGTTCGATATCTGGAGACATTGTTATGAGCCCTCTGGTTTTCTGTAGAATACGGATTTTTCCCGCTCTATCACTTCGAACGAGTGTGTGTAGAGGTGCAGGACCTCGCCTTCGCCGGTGAAGAGATATCCGCCGGACTTGAGACACCCGGCAAGCGCCGTGACCAGGCGCTGCTGCGCCGACAGATCAAAATAGATCATGACATTCCTGCAGAAAATGATATCGAAGAGATTTCTGAACGAATCCATTTCGGGAAGATTTCTCAGGTTCATTTTCTGAAATTCCGTTATTTCTTTTGCTTCATCGCACACCACGATTTCTTCCGCAGAATATGCGTTAAAATACTTCTCCAGGAACGGAGCCGGGGTTTTTCCCAACCGCAGCCGGTCATACCGGCCGATCTTCGCGACCTCGAGCGCATCAGCATTGATATCCGTTCCAAGCACCTTCAGGTCCCATGCCTTGGAATACCGTATTGTGTCAAGGACCTGCATCGACAGGGAATATGCCTCCTGGCCGTACGCACAGCCCGCAGACCATGCTCTGAGCGTCATGCGTGAGGCCTCCCCCCGGGAGAGCGCCTGTATTGACTTTTTCCCCTCGCGATCGATGATCTTTGGCAGCACCATGTCCCTCAGCGCTTCAAACTGTTCCGGCATTCTGAAAAAATAGGTTTCCCGTGTCGTAATAAGGGCTATAAGACGCTCGAACTCCTGGTCGTTCGTACTGAGAACGCGGTAGTACTCGGCAAGCGAGCCGTGCTGGCCTTCCTCGAGGCGATGCAGCAGCCAGCGCCTCAGCTGTGTCTCCCTGCTCTGGGGAAACGACAGGTGGCACCGGTGGTAAACCAGATCCTTGAACATGACTAAGTTTTCGGCTGTCAGCTCCATGCTCCCTTTTCCATCGACAGTGAATACATTGAAGCCCCAACGGTCTTCCTATGTTTTAAAATTCGCCACGCCGTCCAGGAGGGTTCTGGCGATGCCCACGAGCTCTTCCGAGGACTTTGCCATCTGCTCCACGGCAGCCAGGTTCTCCCGCGAAATAGAGCTGATGTTCTCCGTGGACTTGACCACGAGATCGCCCCCGCGCTTCTGCTCCGAGGTCGCAATGGTCACCTGCTGGGTCATGCGGTTCATGTTCTCGACCGCTCCGATGATCTGCTTGCTCCCGG
>Ga0209641_10003268_pt1 | contig 13615 bp, 9 predicted proteins | sample RifCSP16_1_FD_184022 | JGI IMG/M metagenome (GOLD analysis project Ga0209641, IMG submission 184022) | Soil microbial communities from Rifle, Colorado - Rifle CSP2_sed 16_1 (SPAdes) (version 2) | ecosystem: Environmental > Terrestrial > Deep subsurface > Rock core/Sediment | place: Rifle...
ATGGGGTCAAGGTTCGCGAGACCGTCCAGGCCGGCGATGGCGGACCACTCCCCGTAGAAGTCGCCGTCGCGGGATTGGAGGTTGACCGCGAGGGCATCTACGACATCCGCAACGCGCTCATCAGCTCCAACGGCCGCATCCAGATCGCCGTGGACGGCCGGAGCCGGGTGGTTCCGGCCCGCAAGCCGCTGATGGGGTTCTCGCTGCTGGCCTAGTCCTTCCCACCAGCAGGTCATCCCCGACTGCCGGAGCCCGATGCCGGCGCCGGCAGTCGCGGAGTGGTGGTTCCGCGATGGCTGGGCTTTCACGAACCCTTCAGGTGAGGTTCATCGCGGTACGGCTATTCCTCATTCACTGCCTCTGACCAGAGGAACGAGCCATGGCGGTCAGCCACCCCAAGCGCGCGCGCCGGGCGACCCGCAAGCAAGACGTCGCGAAGAACCAGGCCCAACCGACCGACCCCGAGCGTCCTGGCGTCGGCGATTACGCCGAAGTCGAGAAGGTCCTCCCCACCGACTACCGCGCCCTGCTCGACCGGCGCGAGACCCAGCTCGCGGTGTTCGCGGTCAAGAGCTATGTCGAGGAACAGCTCTGCAAAGAGCTGAACCTGATGATGGTCACGGTGCCGCTGATCGTGGATGCCGAAAGCGGTGTGAATGACCCGCGAGACCGGAACGGCTCACGTACACCGATCCAGTTCCACATCACCAACGACCACGACCGGCATTCCGTGGACGCCCAGGTGGTCCAGGCGGCCACCAAGTGGAAGCGGATGGCGCTGAAGCAGTTCGGCATGGCGCCCGGCCAGGGACTCTGCACCGACATGCGCGCCGTGCGGAAGGACTACTTCCTGGACCACGACCATAGCTGCTACGTGGACCAGTGGGATTGGGAGCTGGCCATCACCGAGGACGAGCGCCATCTCGGCTTTCTCACCGCCACGGTGCGGAAGATCTGGAAGATCATCAAAGGGGCCGAGCAATTCGCGCTGGAGCACTTCCCCAAGCTGCGCGATTCACGCTATCCCGACCTGCCAGACGAGGTGACGTTTCTTCACGCCGAGGACGTCCTCGACATGTTCCCCGGACGGCCGAGCCGGCTCCGGGAGGCGCTGGTCCTGCAGAAGTACCCGGCGCTGTTCGTTTTCGGCATCGGCTGGCCGCTGCGCGATGGGTACCCGCACGAGTGGCGCGCGGCGGACTACGACGACTGGGCCACTGAAACGGAGTCCCCGGACGGCCGCCCAATGCACGGACTGAACGGTGACCTACTGGTGTGGAACTCCGTGACTCAACGCCGGCACGGCCTGGCCTCGGTGGGGATCCGGGTCAACGCCGAGACCCTCGAACAGCAGCTCACGCTGAGCAACCAGCTCCAGTTACTGAAGACGTCCTACCACCGGGCGATCATGGAGAACGCCCTCCCGCTGTCGATTGGCGGTGGCATCGGCCAGGGCCGGACGCAGATGCTGCTCCTCCGGAAAGCGCACCTGGGCGAGGTGACCGTGTCGGTCTGGCCCAAGGTGTTGAAAGACATGTGCGCGGCGCGGAATATCGTGGTCCTGGAGTAATTCCCCCGTTCATCTAGCGGGGCGGCAGGAGATCGCGAGTCACCAGCTCTCCGTAGCTTCGGAACCCACCGGCCCGCTGCGCACCAACAAAGCTGCCGAAGGTCTGGAGCAGCTGCACGCTCAGGTACCCTGGCACCGCCTGCGGGTGCGCTCGTCCGTACGGGAAGTAACTCCGGATCATCACGCTTCGCTCATCGTGCGGCAGCGCCTCCACGTTCCGCGCGAACCGCGCAAACGTATGGTCGCGAAACAGGTACTGCTCCACGTTCGAGGTGTAGAACGCCGACACCAGCTCGCCCCGCTCCCTCAGGTACCGGCCCATGGCCGCCACGGCCTTGGGCCCGGCGAGATCGCCCACCACCGGAATCACCAGGTTCCGCTCTTCCAGCGACTTCACCAACTGGAAGTCCGACTCCCGGGCCAGGTAGTTGGCGCGGCGGCCGGCCCGGTCCGTTTCCAGCAGCAGGCGGCCATAGGTCGGATAGTCGAACCGCTCGCCGCGGCCGAACGTGGTGAGCCTGAGCTGGGGGCCCTCGGCGATGAACGTCCGGTGAAACCGCTCGATCGTCGCCCGATCCGCGGCTGCCAAGGGGATCCCGAACCCGGGGACCCGCGCCCGCACCAGTCGCCGCGCCCGCGCCCCCGCCACGGAATCCGGCGGTGCGCGCGTCACGTAGCCCAGCAGCGCTTCGAGGCCGCGCGCCCCCCACCCGGCCGTATCCGCGGGCGCCGGCCGGCCAAACAGCAGGCACAGGAACTCCACGCGGTTCCGCGCCTGGTGGAACAACGCCTTGAACAGCAGATGCTCCAACAGGTTGTCCCGCCGGATGTCTATGAGGAACGCGATCCGCGGCCGGATGGCGGCGATGTAGGAGAAGTTCTGATCCGGGCCCACGCCGATGTACGCGCCACCCCGAACGCCGTGCCGCTCCAGCCCGCCGATGGCGTGCAGGTACGAGTCTTCGTTGGAAACCAGGTTGTCGGTATCGAAGTAGCCACCGGGCTCGGACAGGCGCTCCACCAGCGCCCCGAACTCGGCGGGTGAGAGACGCGCCGGCACCTGGCCCGAGACGCCGCTCGCCGTGGCCAGGATACCGAAGAACAACCTCAGAATCAGCTTCATCTCTGCGTTCTCTGCGTTCTCCGCGGTGAAATATGCACCCCGGAGCGGACGGCTTGAAGAAAGCCGTCCGTCCCGCGATTCTTCTACCCCGTGTCCGCCCCCCCGCGACCTGCCAAGACGTTCGATCGCTCCATCGTTGAGGGCCCCATCCCGCGGGCCGTCTGGCGGCTGGCCTGGCCCACCATGCTCCAGAACGTCATCGGCGGATTGCAGGGCATCATTGACCACGCCATGGTGGGGCATTTCGTGGGCTACACCGGCAACGCCGCCATCGGCGTCTCCCTCCAGATCTTCATCGTGGTCATCGTCTTCATCATGTCCCTGTACTCGGGGATGGGCGTGCTGGTGGCCCGCTTCGCGGGCGCCGGCGACCACGAAAAAGTCAACCGGACGGTGTACCAGGCGTTCCTGACCTCGGTGGGCCTGTCGCTGGGCGTGCTGGCCCCGCTCGGCTATGTGCTGGCGCCCTACCTGCTCGACCTGGTGCACGCCGCGCCGGAGGTGCAGGCTCAGGCCCTGCCGTACCTTCGAATCATGTTCGTTTTCAGTTTCGGCATGCTCATGTTCTTCATGGTGGGCGGCGCACTCCGTGCGGCCGGCGACGCGCGAACGCCGCTCCGCCTAGGCATCGTGCTCACCGTGCTCAACGTCATCCTCAACATCATCCTCATCCCCGGGCTGGGGCCCATTCCCCGCCTCGGGACCACCGGCGCAGCCATGGGTACGGCGATCGCTGGCGGCATCGTCAGCCTGATGGCTCTGTACCTGATGTTCTCCGGGCGCGTGGTGGTCGCGTTCCAACGGGGCATGAGCCTCAAGCCGGACTGGGCCATCATCCGCTCCCTGTTCCGATTCGGCCTGCCGACCGGTCTGCAAGGCGTGGCGATGAACGTGGCCGGCGTGCTCTTGCTCCGCTTCATCGGCTCGCTGCCGCAGAGCGCCGAGGCGCAGGCCGCCTACGCGGTGGGATACACCGAGCTGTTCTCGTTTATCACCTGGACCTCGGTGGGGCTCATGGGGGCCACCGCCGCCGTCGCGGGCCAGAACCTGGGCGCGGGTCACCCCGATCGCACCGTTCGCGCCGTGCAGGTCGCGTCCCGCATCGGCCTGGGCGTGGCGGCCGCCGTGGGGCTCCTGTTCCTCACCATTCCGCGGACGCTCCTGGCCATGTTCGGCATGCAGGACCCGGTCGTGGTGGGGTTGGGCGTGCAGTTGCTGACGTTCCTGAGCGTGTCGGGCCTGTTCATCACCGTGGCCCTGACCTACACCGGCGGGCTTCAGGGCACTGGCGACACCAAGAGCCCGTTCTACATCTCGGTCGTCTCGCAGATTGTCGTCCCCCTGGGACTCTGCACGTTCCTGGACGCGACGCGCGGCCTCACCCCGGCCGACATCTGGCTGGCCATCTTGCTGGGCCACGCGACCCGCTCCGCGCTGAGCGTGCTCCGGTTCCGGCAAGGGAAGTGGCGAAACATCCGGGTGGATCTCGAGCCGGCCAGACCCTGAGTCGCTGCCACCGTCGCGAAATGCGACAGGACGGCGGGCAGGACACCTAGCAGGACACCTGGAGGACGTGTGACCTGAATCACACCCTGCCGGTACGATGATCACCTAGGCTGAACCTCGCCGTGCCCGGTCCGCGCCCGACGCCGGCACGCTTTCACACGCTTTCAAGAGAACCGGGAGACACCCATGCGCACCACCCTCGTCTCGCGCCGCGCCACGGCCGTCATCGCCGTCGTCTTCGGCGCCGGCCTCTGGGCCGCTTGCTCCGACCAGTTCTCCGAATCGCTGGTTGGCCCCGCGGAGGTCCCGCAGTTGAGCGTGCAAGGCGGGCAGGAGATCGCCGCGGCGATCGCGGCGCAAGAGCGTCACACGCCGGAGTTGATGCGCATGCGCGGCGTGGTCGGGACGGCCGTGGGCCTGCTGCCCAACGGGCGCGCCGCCGTGCGGATCTTCCTCGAAAGCGCTGAGGTGCATGGGCTGCCGGGCGCGCTGGACGGCATCCCCACCGCGGTCGAAGTCACCGGCCGGTTCATGGCCCTGAGCGACCCCACCACCCGGCAGCGGCCGGCGCCCACCGGCTTCTCGGTGGGGCACCCGTCCATCACCGCCGGCACCATCGCCTCGCGGGTGAAGAACAGCTCGGGCCAGTTGCTGTTCGCTTTGAGCAACAACCACGTGCTGGCGAACAGCAACAACGCCAGCCTGGGCGACCCGACCCTCCAACCCGGCCCCTACGACGGCGGCACCATAGCCAACGATCAGATCGGGACCCTCCACGCCTTTCAGCCAATCGACTTCTCGGGCGGCCCGAACACCATGGACGCGGCGATCGCGCTGACCAGCACCGACAACGTGGGGAACGCCACGCCCACGGACGACGGCTACGGCGCCCCCAACTCCCTCATCTGGGGCGACGCCAACAACGACGGCGTGTTCGACACCAAGAGCGCGTTGCTGGGCTTGAACGTGCAGAAGTACGGACGCACCACCAAGCTTACCCACGGCCAGATCACCGGGATCAACGCGTCGGTGAATGTCTGCTACGAGGTCATCTACATCGGCAACACCCCGTTTTGTGTGAAGTCGGCGTCGTTCGTGGATCAGCTCATCATCGAGCCCGGGACCTTCAGCGGTGGTGGCGACTCAGGCTCGCTCATCGTGACCGACGACGGCGACCGGCACCCCGTGGCCCTGTTGTTCGCGGGCAGCGCCAGCCAGACCATCGCCAACCGCATCGACCTGGTACTGAATCGCTTTGGCGTGTCGGTGGACGGCATGGCCGACACCGTGCCGCCTCCCCCGCCGCCCGAGCCGGTGACGGACGTCGCCATTCAGTCCGTGAGCGCGCCGTCCTCCGCTACCCAGGGTGACGCGGTAAACGTGGTGGTCACGGTGAAAAACGTGGGCACCGAGGACGTGACCGCCGCGTTCGACGTGACGCTCAAGGACTCGACGGACAATGTCCTGATCGGGACGCAGACCGTGGCCGGGCTCTCCGCCGGCGCCAGCGCCGCGCTCACCTTCGGGTGGAGTACCACGGGCAGCAGCACCGGCAGCCATACCCTCATCGCGCGGCATACCATCGCGGACGACAACAACGCCAACGACGTCGGCACCGCGGTGGTCACGGTCAACCCGGAGGGAACACCCACCGCGATGCACGTGGGCGACCTGGACGGGATCGCCTCGGACGACGGGAGTACCTGGTCCGCCATCGTCGAGATCGCGGTCCATGACCAGAATCATCAGCCCCTGAACGGCGCCACGGTGGTGGGCCGCTGGAGCCGGAACGGCCTCAACGCCGACACCTGTACCACGGGCGAGCTGGGCGGCGACGGGACCTGTATCGTCCTGTTCCCGAGCCTCAAGCGGGGCTTCAAGTCGGTGACCTTCACGGTGACCGGCGTGACGCTGAGCGGGGTCACCTACCAGGCGACCGGCAACCACGACCCGGACGGTGACAGCAACGGCACGGCCATCACCGTCAACCGGCCTTGAGGAAGGGCGGCGTGGAATCGCAGCGCGTGACTTCCAGGACTATCCAGGCAACGCTGGCGGCGCATACCGACTCGCTCATGGCGCTGCCCGGCGTGGTGGGGACGGCGCTTGGCTTGTGTGACGCCGCGCCCTGTATCCGGGTGTTTCTGGCGGATTCCAGCGACGAGGTGCGCAAAGCGATCCCGCTCCGGCTGGATGGCTACCGGGTAAGGCCGGAGGTGACGGGGCCGTTCCGGGCGCGCTAGCGCGGGTGGGTCAGGCGCTCGCGCCGGGGCTCGTGCCCTGACGCGAACACCTGAACCACCCCTCTAGCGTGCCAGCAGCGCCCGGGGGTCCCACATCCGGCCGCTCACCAGCACCGCTTCGATCCGCCGCAGGTTGCGGACGTCCGCCAGCGGATCCGCGTTGAGCAACACCAGATCGGCCAGCTTCCCCACCGTGATCGTCCCCAGGGAATCCAGCATGCCGAGGTGGCGGGCCGGCTCCAGCGTCGCGACGCGCAAAACCTCGAACGGCGAGAGGCCGGCCCGCGCGAGCAACTCCAGCTCCTGATGCAAGCCGAACCCGGGCGGGCTGTTCCGGAGCGGCGCGTCCGTACCTGCCAGGATTCCCACGCCGGCCCGGTACATCCCGCCGACCAGGGCGATGCGTTTCTCCCACAGCGCGCGGCCCACGACGTCCGCGCCGGGCGGGATGCTGTCCGGCATCGGGAAGATCTGCGCCACGAACTGGCGCAAGGTGTCCGGCACGTAGCTCGCGAACGAATCCCCGGGGAGCGCCCGCGTGGGCCACGCGGCGATCTCGTACTGCGCCACCAGCGTGGGCACCACCCACGTGCCGTTGCTCACGAATCGCGCGAACAGCGGTCCCAGGTCTTCCGACGTGCAACGGCCCAGCACGGCCTGGATGGGAAATCGTGGCGCCAGCGCCAGGGACTCGGCGGGCGTGCACGGCGTGGGAATCTGGAGCATGTGCTCCAGACTGGTCAGCCCGGAATCGGACGCCTCCGCCGGCGTGATGCTGCGGGGCACGTGGCCCGCCACCCGGAATCCACGGTCTCGCGCCGCCCGCAACGCCGCGAAGTACACCGCACGCGGGAGCTGGCTGTGGAGTTTCACGAGGTCGACGCCCAGGCGCGCGAGCGAGTCCACGGCGGCGCGGGCTTCCTCCGGGGTGCGCGCCAGCAGGTGCACGATCGGCACGTCGCCGCCTTCGATGTAGGGCCCGGATGCGACGATCCGCGGACCCACCAATCGCCCGTCGGCGATGTCTCGGCGCCATTCGGTGATTCGCGGCCACTCACCAGCCAGATCCCGCACGCCCAGCACGCCGGTGGCGACGTAGAGGGCCAGCACCTCCCGCCCACCGGGAACGACGGTATGCACGTGCATATCCCAGTACCCGGGCACCAGGTACCTGTCGTTCCCGTCCACCACGCGCGCGCCCGGTGGAACCGGGGTGACCTGCGAGGGGCCCACCGCCAGGATCCGGTTGCCCTGCACCACGACCGTCTGATCGGCACGCGGCGCGGGAGCGGTCCCGTCAATCACGCTGACGTGGGTGATCACCGTGACCTGTGCGGAAGCGGCCCCGGTGACCGCGCAGCCGAGCACCAGACCCGCGTGGAACGCGCGCCACCCAGGGTGCTTCACGGAACCTCCCACGCTATCTTGGGCCTCCATGCAACGCTGCGTTGCCCTCCTGGCCCTCACGGTCGCTGTCCTGCCCGCGCCCCTCCGCGCCCAGGCCGAGAACGCCCCGGCTCCCACCGGGGGCGGGGCCGCGGACCCGGACGCCATGCCACGGCCGGTGGCCCGCGCCCTGCCCACGGCCGAGCGCATCGTCATTGACGGGCGTCTGGAGGAGGCCAGCTGGGCCCTGGCGGAGCCGCTGACTGACTTCGTCCAGTCCGTTCCCTTCACCGGCCTCCCGGCCAGCCAGCGCACCGTCGCGCGGATCCTCTACAACCCGGATCACCTCTACATCGGCGCCGTGTGCTATGACACCGAGATCGGAAAGATGATGATCGCCGGCCTGGAGCACGATTTCAACTCCGGCGCCGGAGATATCTTCGGGGTGACGCTCGACACTTTTCTCGATCGGCGGAACTCGTTCCTGTTCCTGGTGAACCCGGGCGGCGCGCTCCGCGACGAGCACACCATGAATGACAGCCGCAACGTGAACGCGGCCTGGAACGCCGTGGTGAAGGTGAAGACCAGCGTCACGGACTCGGCGTGGATCGTGGAGATGGACATTCCGCTCACCACGCTGCGCTTCGCGGCCGATCGGGCCGAGCAGAGCTGGGGGATCAACCTGCTGCGGCGGGTGCGCCGCGTCAACGAAAGCTCGTACTGGGCCCCGCTCGACCGGCGCTATGTCATCCACCGGATGTCGCGCGCCGGCACGCTCACGGGCCTCGCGGGACTGCACCAGGGGCGCAACCTCACGGTGAAACCGTTCGTCGTCGCCACGCGGACCGAAGGGGCCCCGCCGCTGACGCCGGGCGGCGATGCCGGGTTCGACGCCGGCGGCGACCTCAAATGGGGCCTGAGCGCGGGCCTCACCCTGGACCTCACCTACCGGACCGAGTTCTCGCAGGTCGAAGTGGATCAAGAACAGGTCAATCTCACCCGCTTCTCCCTGTTCTTCCCGGAGCGGCGTGACTTTTTCGTGGAGAACGCGGGATCGTTCAGCTTCGGGGACGTGACCGAGCGGAACTACCGCATGGGCTCGTCGCCCCAGGAGTTCACCCTGTTCCACTCACGCCGCATCGGCCTCCGGGACGGCCGGCCCCTCCCTATCCTGGGCGGCGTCCGGCTGACCGGCCGGACGGGCCGCAACGACGTGGGGCTGCTCACGATGCAAACCGAGAGCACGCCGGACGCCCCCGCCGAGAACTTCGCGGTGGCACGGGTGCGGCGAAACCTGTTCGCCAACTCGGACATCGGCGTCATCGTCCTGAACCGTGAGCCCACCGCCTCCGACAGCGCGCCCTATAATCGCAGCGCCGGCGTGGACGCGAACCTCCGGACGCTTCGCAATCTCGTGGTCAACGCGTACCTCGCCCGGAGCGACGGTCCCGGCGCGGAAAGCGACGGCGGCGCGGGACGGGTGTCGGTAGCCTGGCGCGATCGCTTGTGGAACACGTCGGCCATGGTGAAGCAGGTGGACGCGACCTTCGACCCCGGGATGGGGTTCGTGCGGCGTCGAGACCTGCGCCATTACTACGGCACGGTTGGGCTCCACGCCCGTCCCCATCTTGGGGGGATCCAGGAGCTGAATCCTTACGTCGAGCTGGATTACCTCACCAACCGGCGGGGAGCGCTCGAGACCCGCCAGGGGCTGCTGGGCCTGGGGGTTTCGTTCATTGAGGGCGGGAGCTTCGGGCTGGAGGTCAAAGACCAGCTCGAACAAATCACCGACTCCTTCCCGATCTTCGGCGATGTGATCATTGCCCCCGGGAATTATGGCTTTCGGGACGTCACCGTGAGCTATCGCTCGTCCGAGGCGCGCCGGCTGACCGGCAGCGCGTCCTTCTCCGCCGGCCGGTTCTGGAGCGGCACCCGACGGTCGCTCCGGCTGGGTGGTACGTGGCGGCCGAAACACAATCTCTTCTTGGAGGTGTCCGGCACCCGGAACGACGTGGATCTCCCGGAAGGCTCGTTCCTGGCCGACCTGGCCTCCGCTCGAGTCCGATTCGCCGCGTCCACTAGGTTGTTCGGGAGCGCGTTCGCGCAGTACAACGCGGAGACGGATCAGGTCGTGAGCAACCTGCGGCTCGACTTCCGCCACGCGCCGTTGAGTGACGTATTCCTGGTCTGGGTCGATCGCCGGCACGCCCCCACCGGTGTCACGCTGGAGCGGTCGGTGGCGGTGAAGATCACGCGGCTCTTGGCCTTCTGAGCCCGCGCCGAGTCCGGAACCCGACGAGGTACACCGGTATCCCGAGCGCCACGATCGCGGCGCCCAAGAAGGCTTGCAGCGGGTTGAACGCGGCGAGGAGCACCAAGAGACCCGCCGCGAGCGCGAGGAAGACGACCACCGGCACCGGGTATCCTGGAACCCCGTACTCGGGCGTGCTGGAGGCCCGCCCTCGCAGCACCAACACGCCGGCCACCGTCAACGTGATAAACGCCACCGTGGCGAAGATGAAGTAGGCCACGATCTGGTTGAACGTGCCCAGGAGCACGAGGAGCGAGGCCAGCACCGCCTGAAGCGCGATGGCGCGCGCCGGGGTTCCGAACCGCGGGTGCAACGCGCCGACCGCGTGGAAGAAGACGCCGTCCTGAGCCATCGCGTAGTAGACCCGCGGGAGCGCCATGAGCAGCACCATCAGGCTCCCGAGCACCGAGACCACCACGACGGCGGCGAACACCCGCCCGCCCGCCGGGCCGAACAAGACCTCGCCTGCCTGGGCGGCGAAGGTCTCGCCGGAGCCGACGCCCTCCGGAGGAACGAGGTACAGGAACACGGCGCTGGTCACGATGTACACCAGCGTGACGATGACCACTCCCAATGCGAGCGCCCGGGGCATGGTCCGGGTGGGGTCGCGCACCTCGCCGGTCATCTTGCTCACTTCCCACCATCCACCGAAGGCGAAAAACCCACCCACCACCGCCGGGGCCAACGCTCCGGGAAGCGGCGCCGAGCCGGCGCGCTGCGCCAGGAACGGGACGAAGTGGGACCAATCCCCGGCTCCGGATCCGAGCGCCAGCAGCACGATCAAGGCCAATGCGCCGAGCTTGAAAGCTGTGAGCCACCGGATCAGGCCGGCCCCGACGCGGAGCCCCAGGACGTTCACGGCGGCCAGCGCCAGGATCACGCCGAGCGCCACGGCCTTCATGCCCAGCGGGGATAGCGCGACGAGATACGTCGCATAGCCCGCCAGCCCCATCCCCAGGGCCGCGGTGATTCCCGGGTCCATCACCAGCAGGCACTTCCACCCATATAGAAACGCGACACCCGGTCCATAGACCCGGCGCAAATAGACGTAACCGCCGCCCGCTTCGGGGAACCGCGCCGCCAGCTCTCCGTAACACCAGGCGCCGCACAGCGCCATGGCGCCCATGGTGAGCCAAACGACCAGAAGCCAGAAGGGGGAGCCGAGGGACTTGGCCATGCCGGCCGGCGTGAGAAAAATGCCGACCGCGATCACCTCGCCGATCACCAGGGCGGTGACGGAGACGAGATCGAGCCGGCGCTCGAGCGAAGGGCGCGGAACGGTCAGCGGGCCGCCTGCTCCATCTTCCAGAACGCGATGCCGCTGGCCTGCTGGCCGACGTCCACCGACGCCACCCGGGCGAGCGCGCGCAGGTCGTAGACGTCCACTTTGCCCGGCGCGGCGCCCACCCCCTCGCAGCTCACGAAGGCGTAGCGCGAGTCGGACGAGACGGCAACCCCGTGCGTGAGCGTGGTGGAGCTTGACGCCTGCATCACGCTGGCGCCGGTTCCGAGATCGAACACCTGCACGCCGTGACCCTGCTTGAGCGAGGCGATCAACAACCCACCGTCCGGCGTGACCGCCAGGTTGTACGGTCCCCGGCCGGTCTGGAATCGCCGCGTGACGGTCCACTGCTCGCGGTCAATCTCCACGATCACGTCCGCCTTGTTGCAGGCCACGTAGATCCGCCGGCCGTCCGCCGAGGGCTGGGCCCAGGTGGGCGAGCAGGTCGCGGACGGCAGAGATCCGGCTTCGCGGCCGCCGTGCACACCGTGCTCCGGCGCCGCGAGCGCGATGGGCCCTTCCTTCCCCGCGGCGAGGCCGAACCGCCGGCTCACCTCAAACGTCCGCGTGTCAATCTCCACCAGCTGATCGTCCATCATGCAGGTGGAGTACTGGTGCGCCCCGTCCGGGGCTACTCGACTCCCGTGGGGCATGGTGCAGGTGACCGGGCGGGCGACCTCGGTATTGCTGGGCGTGTACACCACCGAAACCGATGACGGCACCATCTCGCCATGCAGGTTGAAGTTCACCACGAAGGCAAAGAGGCCGTCCGGCGTCACGTCGAGGGAGGCGGGGAAGTAGCCCAGGAAGATCCCCTCCCCCACCAGCGTGTCGGGACCCAGGGCGTACTTCCAGTACTTGCCGTCCGGCGAGCCGTGGCCCGTTGTCAGGTGAAGGTGTTTCCCGTCCCGGTCGATCTGGAGGCCGTGCGGGCCTTCCATCTCCACCGGTGACTCGCCCACGGGAAACGTCTTCTCCACCGCCGCGCCGTCGGGACCGAAGCGCACCCGGTGGATCAGGTCCGCCGACTCGGCGCCCACATACACCCAGTAGTGGTGGGTGGGTCGCTCCGGCGCCCGCTGCGCCAAGGCCGGGCTCGCCACCAATACCAGCAGCGACAGGAGCCAACCCGACCGCGCCTTGCGCGCGGCACGCGCCCGGGGCATCATCTGCATACCACCCTCGATCACTCGTGACAACTGTTTTCCGGAGTTCGGGTCATGAACGTAACGCCCCTCCCGCGTGCCGTCACGGCCGTTGCCGCCGTTTGGTTCGCCGGCGTCTCGATCCCCGCGGTTCCGTTCGCCCTCAACGCCCAGCAACCGGGCCCGGTGGCCCGGCTCGTCGCCCAGCCGCCGAGCCTCACGCTCCAGGCGGGGCAGGCCGCCAAGCTGCAGGTCACGGCCTACGACGCGCAAGGCCGGATCGTGCTGGACGCCCGCATTCGCATCAGCGGCCCGCGGGCGGCCCTGCGGATTCGGGAGGGTGAAGTTGTGGCGCTGAAGGCCGGCACGCACGACGTCGTGGCCGCCGTGTTTCAGCTGGCCGACGCCCCGCCGGTGACCCTGACGATCCCGGTGACCGTCACCTGGCCACCCCTCGCCCGGCTCGAGGTCGTCCCCGAGCCCGGGCGCCTGTACACCGGCGTGACGTTGGGACATCAGGTGCAAGCCTTGCACGCCGACGGCACCGAGCGGAGCGACGTCCGGGTGAGCTGGACCAGCTCCAGTCCCGGCGTGGCGACCGTGGATCGCTACGGCAACGTCACGGCCGTCCGGCCCGGCAACGCGACCATCACGGCAGCGGCCGAGGGCGTAACCGGCGAGCGCCGATACACGGTGGCCACGAATCCGGTACAGGCCCTGACCATCGACATCTCCCAGGACCACGTCCGGACCGGTGACGTCCTGCACCTCAGGGCGACCGCGCGCCGGGCGGACGGTGGGGCGGTTCCCGACGTCCCCATTACCTGGAGCTACACCTACGCGCCGCATGACTCGATCGCCGCGCCGGGGGCCACCGGCGTCATTGACCGCGGGCTCTTCGCCGCCGAAGTCCCGGGGCGGTACACCCTCCTGGCCACGGCGGGCACCGTCACGGCGCGGAAGGTGATTGACGTCCGCTCCCGAGAGGTGCGGCGCCGGATCACGCTCTCCGGCCGCGGCGCCATCACCCACGTGCACACGTCCGATCT
>Ga0209641_10003269_pt1 | contig 13615 bp, 14 predicted proteins | sample RifCSP16_1_FD_184022 | JGI IMG/M metagenome (GOLD analysis project Ga0209641, IMG submission 184022) | Soil microbial communities from Rifle, Colorado - Rifle CSP2_sed 16_1 (SPAdes) (version 2) | ecosystem: Environmental > Terrestrial > Deep subsurface > Rock core/Sediment | place: Rifle...
AGGTGAGAAGGAGTCTGGATTCAAGATGTGGCCCCTCTTTGGTTATAGGGAAAAGGAGGGTGAATACTCAAAAAGGTTTTTCCTGTGGCCTCTAATCCATTATCGCAATACAGACCTTGATACATCAAGGCCTAAAAAATACAGGGCATTCCTCCCATTTTATGCCTCTGAAACCTCTCCGGGGAGGGTTACAAAGAGTGTCATTTGGCCATTTTTTAACTACCTCCATGACGATGATGAAAATCTTACACTCTGGGATTTCCCCTGGCCCATTATTCAGAAAGGGAAGGGGGATAATTTAAATGTATTTAGGGTATTCCCTATATATGGGTATAGAGATAAAGAGGATTTGAATGAACGTTTCTTTCTCTGGCCTATTTATACATACAAGAGGGAGTATCCCGAAGACTCAGAGAAGATAGTCCACAGGTTTTTGCTTATAAGCAAATATGAAAAAGAATTATGGAATAAAGAAGAAAAGGGTAATTTTCAGTTAAGGGTATGGCCCCTTTTCAATTACAAAAGTAAAAAGGATGGAGAGACTATCTTTAACTTTCCGGAGATAATTCCTATTGAGACTGAGGGGTTTGAGAAGAACTATGCCCCAATTTTCAGGCTATATGAGTATAATTCTACTCCACCTCTTTCCCCCCCTTTAGAAGGGGGGGATGAAAGGGGAGGTAGGATGGAATCAAAATTATTATGGGGTCTCTATTCTCATAAAAAGAATGACTTTGGTGAGTTTATAGATTTATCATTTCTTATATCCTATGAAAAGAGGGGAGAAGATGGGAGCTTCTCTATATTGAAGGGATTGTTGGAGCTTGGCAAAAAAAATGGTAAGAACTATTTCAAGATACTATATATACCCTTTTCAAACAAATGAATGAAATCTAATAAGCCACAGGTAAAGGTAAAGTTTTTTCTCTTACCTCTACCTTTACCTCTACCTGCTTTATATTCTGTGTCTCCGTGCCTCAGTGGTAAAGATTTTATAATGTCTTTGTTATGAATATATTCAGCCATCTTGAAGTTATACTCCTTAATGTAAAGGCAAGAAACCATGAAGGGGTCTTGAGGCAGATGACAGGGCATCTCCTGTCATCAATGAAGGAGTGGCACAGGGAAGATGTTATTCATGCCCTTAAAGACCACGAGAGTATTGACGGTGTCCTTTTTGGCTCAAAGACCGCCATATTCCATAGCCTCTCAGAAAAGATTGATAACATCAAGATTGCAATTGCCATCTCAAAGAGAAATATACCCCATCAGACTGAAAGGGCTGCAGCCCAAATCTTCTTCCTTTTAATATCCCCTGTAAAAGAGAGCGGGACACATCTCCAGTTATTATCAAAATTAGAAGGGCTTCTGCTTAACAGGGCATTCCGCCATGCAATACTTTCCGTTAGGACAATTGAAGATGTGAGGAAAATTATCAGAAGGGAGGAAGAGGCAGGGAGATCTGTCTATATACCTCTTAACAGGGCAGAGGTTTTTTCTGAGTTATCAACATCCGAAAATGGTCTTTCCGACACAGATGCCTTCCACCGCCTGAAGATTGTAGGGCAAAACATATTAAAAAAGGTAGAAAAAGGGCATCTGATAAAGGATTTTTTTTATAACCTCTTTTTAAATCTTTTTGCAGTATTGCTATGGATAGGGGGAATCATGGCATTTATTGCGTATATGCCTCAGCTTGGTATTGCAATATTTCTGGTTATAATCATAAATGGAGTATTCAGTTTCTGGCAGGAATACAAGGCAGAGAGGGCTGTTGATGCCCTTCAAAGGCTATTGCCCATGAAGGTAAAGGTGATAAGGGATAGTATTGTTAAAGAAATAGAGGCATCACAGATAGTGCCAGGAGACCTTATAGAACTTTCTGAAGGGGACAACATACCTGCAGATGGAAGGCTTATAAATGCGGAAGAGATGCGTGTTGATAACAGTCCTCTCACAGGCGAGAGCAAGCCTATTTATAAGGTTGCCGAGCCTGTTGCAGATGGTAAAAACTTTATATGGACAGAGATACCGAATCTTGTATTTGCGGGGACCAGTGTTCTATCGGGCAGAGGCAGGGTTGTTGTTACTTCAACCGGTATGGATACAGAGATAGGGAGGGTTGCATATCTTGCACAGGCAATAAAATCTGAGATGAGCCCCCTTCAAAGAGAAATGGTGAATGTAACAAAGATTGTTACTTTGATTGCGATAACACTTGGTGTGATTTTCTTCTTTCTTGGTTTTAGTATTGCAGGGCTTACCTTTGCAGAGAGTTTTATATTTGCAATCGGCATAATTGTTGCGAATGTGCCTGAAGGGCTTTTGCCGACAGTCTCCCTATCCCTCGCTATGGGTGTTCAGAGGATGGCAAGGAGGGGTGCAATCGTTAAAAAGCTCTCAGCGGTTGAGACACTCGGTTCTGCTACTGTTATATGCACTGATAAGACAGGGACATTAACAACAAATCAGATGTCTGTTAAAAACATTTTATTGAATGGCAGGCTGATAGAAGTTATAGGTGGAGGTTACGAGCCGAAAGGTGAATTTCTGTATGATGGAAAGCCTATTACAGTTGATGATTTTAAAAGGGATGGCATTGACAATCTGTTGACTGCGTCTGCACTTTGTAATAATGCAAACCTATATCCGCCTTCAAGTGATGTCCCTTATTGGAGGATTGTTGGTGACCCGACAGAGGGGGCATTACTAAGCCTTGTTGAAAAGGGTGGCTTGAAAATAGAGGATATAAGAAGTAAAAATCATAGGGTTGCACATCTGCCCTTTGAGAGAATAAGAAAGAGGATGACTACAATACATAATCCCCCCACCCCTCCCTCCCCCGCAAGAGGGGAGGGAAATAGGGAGGGTGCAAAATTTATTGCCTATGTAAAGGGTGCACCAAAGGAGACATTAAACTTATGCACAAAAATATATTTAGATGACAAGATAGTAAATCTTACAGATGAGGAGAGGGAGATAATCTTGAAGCAGAATGATGAGATGGCAGAAAAGGGGCTTCGTATTTTGGCTGTTGCCTGCCGCGAGATGGAATTCCAGAAGGAATATACAGTTGAGGAAACAGAAAGAGATTTGACATTTATAGGGCTTGTTGCGATGTTTGACCCGCCAAGGAATGAGGTTAGAAATGCAGTTGATGACTGTCATACAGCAGGAATAAGGGTTGTAATGATAACAGGTGATTATGGTATTACTGCAAAGACCATCGCAGGGCAGATTGGTATAGCAAGAAAAGAGACTAAGGTTATTACAGGTGAAGAGCTTGACCGCATTTCCCATCGGGAATTAAAGGAGATTCTTAAAAAAGAGGATATTATATTTGCAAGGGCTGCACCAAAGGATAAACTACGGGTCGTCTCCGCCTTTCAGGATAATGGTGAGATTGTAGCGGTGACAGGTGACGGTGTTAATGATGCCCCTGCCCTTAAAAAGGCGGATATCGGGATTGCAATGGGGATAAGGGGGAGTGATGTGGCAAAGGAATCGGCAGAAATCATCCTTTCAGATGATAACTTTGCAACTATTGTGGATGCTGTGAGGGAGGGGAGGGGGGTCTATGCGAATATTAAAAAATTTGTTACATATATCTTTGCCAGTAATATTCCTGAGATTGTCCCGTTTATAGCCTTTGTCATATTCAGGATACCCCTGCCCCTCACAGTGATGCAAATTCTTGCAATTGACCTCGGCACTGATGTTGTTCCAGCCCTTGGACTTGGTGTAGAGCCGCCTGAAAAGGGGATAATGAATCAGCCTCCGAGGCCCAAGGATAAAAGGCTGCTGGATTTAAAACTCCTTACGAGGGCATATCTGTTTTTAGGACCGATTGAGGCCATTTTGTGTATGGCAGGTTTTTTCTTTGCATATTGGTCAAGAGGATGGCAGCCCGGCACGGATATGCCTTCATCAGTCGTCATATATGCCACGGCAACAACAATGAGCCTTGCAGGGATTGTTGCCTCTCAGATTGGGAATGTATTTGCATGCAGGACAGAGAGGGAGTCTGTATTCAGTGTAGGTTTTTTTAGAAACAGACTGGTGCTTGTAGGTATTGCTATAGAGGTTATTCTAATTCTAATCCTTGACTATACGGCTTTATTCCAGAAAATCTTTGGTCTTGCACCCTTAAGGTTAAATGACTGGATGTTCCTCTTAATCTTCCCTGTGGTTGTCCTTACGGCAGATGAGATAAGAAAATACGGAATCAGAAAATTATATAGCCACCAAGACACAAAGGCACAAAGGAATAAAGAATAATTTTTTCTTTGAGTCTTAGAGTCTTTGAGGCGGATTTTTGTTCTTTATGCAATCTCTGAAAATGCCTTAACTATATTTCCCTTTTCCCTCTTGCAGTGATATAGAGCCTGCTCGGCTTTATTGATAAGGTCTCTTTCATTTTCTGCATCAGCAGGATATGCAGTTATCGCTATGCTTAGCAGGAGTCTTGGTTCTTTGCTTTCAAAGGAGGTCTTCTCCACCTTACTTCTTATATTTTCAGCAATCTTCTTTGCCTCACCAATCTCACATGATGGCATAATTATGACAAACTTGGCTCCGCCATGCCTTGCAGGGATATCAATATCCCTCACATTTTCTTCAATAATCTTTCCTATAGTCTGAAGTGCAGAATCCCCCTTCATATGACCGTGCATGTGATTATAGTCTTTCAGGTGGTCAACGGAGACAATGCAGAGGGAGAGATGACTTTTATCATGTGTTGCCCTTTTTATTTCATGTAGCAGTGATTCATGGAAATATCTATAACTGTACAGCTTTGTTAGCCCGTCATAATTTGATACCTGACGAAGCTGGTCTTCAAGTCTCCCATACTCTACTATTACAGTGAGGAGATTAACAAGTTCTACGAAGATGCGTATGTCTTCATCCGAAAAAGCATCCTTCTCCCTGCTGTCCATATAGGTAAATCCGACCCATTTGTTTCCGTGTTTCATTGGGACGGCAATGAGTGTTTTGTATTCGTATTCAAATTTATAAAGCCCTCTTTTTTTGGAATCGTTATTTTCACTTATCAGGAGATATTTCTGCTGATTTGAAATATCCTTGAGTAATTCTTTTTTTTCATCCACCTGAAGGTGTTTTATGAAATCCCCGCTTAAACCCCTTGAAGTGATGACCTTTATCTGAAAAGATTTTTGTCCTTTGGTTAAAATAGCTATTGACTGGCATTTAAAGAGTTCTTTAACAATATCGGCTGTGAAACTTAATACCTCTTCGGCTGTGTAGCCTGCATTGATTTTATCAAGAACCATCTGAATCAACTGTAATTTTTTATCCCTATTTTCCACTTCACCCTCCCATTAATAAAAGGTTAAGGTTTAGGTTTAGGCTGAGATTTTTTCTTTTCTAATCCTTAACCTTATCCTTAACCTCAACCTTGATTTTAAGATAATATCAGATATGAAATTCTAAAGTCAATCTGATTAAATTGACAGTTAAATTAAAGGATTATATAGTATGCTCAGAAAAGATGGCATATATAGAAAGGGGGTAAATATGGAAGAGATTGAATTTCTGAATTCTTTGAGAGAGAAGGAAAAAGAACTGGATAGCCTCCTTAAGCAGGCAAAGGCAGAGGCACAGCAGATAAGAGAAAAGGGAATAAAGAGTGCAGAGGAGCTGAAGGCATCTTTCAATATTGAGATGGAAAAACTGAAGGAGAGGTATCTTGAGGAAAATAAAATTAAAGCAGAAAAGGCTAAAGATGAGATGGAGATAAAGGCAAAAAAGGATGCAGATGCTCTGCGGAATAGAGGACGGCAGAATATTGAAAAAGGGGTAGAACTTGTTATAAAGGCAATATTACCTTAAATTTATGATTCAAAAGATGAGTAAAATCCAGATAATCGGCAGTCGGCGAATCATGGAGGAGATTATAGAGTTTCTCCATTCCATGTCCATGCTTCATGTGGACATTATCCCAGAGGATATGAGAGAGAGTATATCATATCACATCATCCCACTGCAGAAGGATGAGATAGCTATTAAAGAGAGGGCTGAAAAGATGCTTAAGAAACTTAAAGATTTAATGCTCCTCCTTTATCAGACTTCAGCCACTCCGGTAAGCAGAGAGAAGAGATTCATTGTAACAAATATTGTTTCAGAAACGGTGATGTCGGACTATAATATCCTTGAAGTTAAATTGAGAGACCTCCACAAGAGGAGAGCGGAATTAACAGAGAGGCTTTCGCTTCTGGAAAGATATGAAAGGATATTGAAGGGGCTTGCCCCCCTTATTTCCAAATTGAGCGGTTTTAAAAATATTGAGTCCACAGGGCTTATAATTGACAAGGATAAGTCCGGAGTCATCCCTTTAATGGAGGTTGAGATTAGCCGTATTACAGAGGGCGGTTATCAGATTTTCAAGAGGGAATTGGATGAGAAGAGTATAGGCGTAATCCTTACATATCAGAAAGACTATGATGAGGGGGTCAGGGGGCTCCTTTCAGAAGAGGGTATCAGCGAGATAAAGCTGCCTACAGATTATGCAGGACTTCCCTTTTTTGATGCATTAAAGGAGATGGTGAGGAAGAAAGAGGAGATTCCGAAGGAGATAACGGATATTGAAGCAGAGCTTAATAGATTGTCTGATGAATGGTACTGGAAAATTGAAGAGCTTATAGATGTGCTTAAAGACCTCATAGATGAGTTTAAGACACTTGATTACTGCACAGGAACAAAATACTGTTTTTTCATCTTCGGATGGGTTCCAAAGAGCTATCTGCCGAAGTTAAGCAGTGCCATTAAAGAGAGGTTTGACGACAGGGTAGTGATAAGGGAGCTTGAGATAATGGAGGAAGAGATAGAGAGGGTTCCGGTATCTATAAAGAATCCGAAGCTCGTTAAGCCCTTTGAGATATTCATGAGGGTTCTCCCTCCTCCCAGATATGATTCCATAGACCCGACTCCATTTTTGGCAATTTTTTTTCCTGTTTTTTTTGGCCTCATACTCGGAGATATAGGTCATGGCCTAATCATCCTCATTATTGTCGGGTTACTATGGCGTAAATATAAGGAGAGGGCTGTAGTTCAGGATTTGCTGAAGGTCTTTTTTCTATGCTCCATCTATACAATAATATTTGGATTTTTATTCGGTGAATTTTTTGGCGAGCTTGGGGAGAGATTCGGCATACATCCAATCATCTTTAACCGAGGGAAGGCAATAAAGGGATTTCTCATCCTTGCCATCGGAATAGGGGTGGGGCATGTCCTTCTCGGATTTATAATATCCCTTATAAATTCCATCCGATGGCACAAGGGGAGGGAGATAATAGGGACGCTCTCTTCAATTGCCATGCTCTTTACCCTGTTTCTTCTGATTGCAGCCCTTTCAGGCTATCTTCCAAAGGGGTTTCTGAATGTCGGCATCATACTGACAATAATCCTGTTCCCGATTATTCTATTATCAGAGGGGATTATAGGTGCCATTGAGCTGATTAAATCAATAGGCAACATACTCTCATATGCCCGTATCATGGCACTCGGTGTGGCATCAGTGATGATGACACTTGTTGCAAATAGGCTGGGCGAGATGACAGGTAATATTGTCCTCGGGATAATTGTCGCAAGTATTATCCACGCACTTAATATTACCATAGGCATATTCTCCCCTGCAATTCAGTCCCTCCGTCTCCACTATGTGGAATTCTTCAGCAAGTTTTATAAGCCGGGGGGGAGAAAGTATGCACCATTTAAAAAGACAAGAGAGGGGGTGAGATTGTGGAGAAGGCTCTAATTGCTTTATCTGCGGCTCTATGTGTTGCCATTACTGGCTTAGCCACAGCATGGGCACAATCAAGGGTAGGTTCGGCAGGTGCAGGTGCTGTAGCAGAAAAACCTGAGGTGGGCGGAACAATTATTATTCTTATGGCGATTCCAGAGACAATGGTTATCCTCGGATTTGTAGTCGCTATCATGATTATACTTGGAATCTAAATCAGTGGCAGTGGTTAGTGTCAGTGATAGTTAAGGGATTTTTTTCGCTGACACTAACACATATTACTTAAATATGAGTTACGAAGAACTTATTGATGCTATAGAAAAAGATGCTGTAAAGGAAAGGCAGAAGATAATAGCTGATGCCGGGTTTGAGGCGAAGGGTATTATAGAAAAAGCCGAAACCGACCTGAAAAGCTTGAAAGAAAAAAAGATAGCAGAATTTGAAGGTTATTTGGAAAGTGAAAAGGCTCTTGCAGCCGGTCAGGCAAGAAGAGAGGCTGATATTCTGTCAATCTCGGTAAAGTCAGAGGTTCTATCAGAACTCTTTCAGAAAGCAGAGAAGAAGATTGTTGAAATTAAAAATGGAGGAAATTATAAGGATATACTCATAAAACTTTTAAGAGAAGCTATTGAGAGGTGGGGGGAGGAGATAAAGACTGATGATTTTATAGTTTATGTCTCTGAAGAGGATTTATCTCTTCTGAAAAATACGGATATATCCAGTGAATTTAAAATTCAGCCGGATAAAGATATAAGGGAAGGGGTAATTTTAGTATCAAGGGATAATAGATTCAGAATGGTAAATACCTTAAAGAGCCGTATGGAAAGGGCGAAGGCAGATATACTCCCGGTTCTTAATAAGATTCTTTTTGATTAATATAAGGAAATTTATAATTTGCCACAGAGTCACAGAGACACGGAGATGAAAAAGAGATTAAAAAAAGAGGCAAGAAAAAAATCTTGTTTCTGATTTCTTACTTCTTGTTTTTCTCTGTGCCTCAGTGTCTCAGTGGCGCCTTTATGTTTTTGTTCTTTATGGACATTGGTTATATAAATGCAAGGGTAAGGGCGTGGAAGGGGGAGTTTTTTGATGAGGAGGATTATAAGGATTTATTGTCCATAGCCTCTATTGATGAATTTATCGTAAGCCTTAAAGGAACATCTTACGGATTTGACCTTGAGGAGGCAAAGGCGAGATTTTCAGGTATGCCTGTAACAGCAGTTTTGGATAATGGACTGAAAGGCAACCTATCAAGGACATTCAAGAGTATTTGGAATGAATCCCCTTCAAAGATAAGAGAATTGATAAGGCTTCTCTTTTTTATCTGGGATGTTCACAATCTTAAAACAATCATCAGGGGCATACATAAAGGAGTTAATCCTGATGAGATTTATTCCATATTGATTCCAGCCGGTGATTTTGATGAATCAGCACTGAAGGAATTGGCAAGGCAGAATAACATTGATGGATTAATCCATATCCTTAATACATGGGATAATCCCTATGGAAGACCGTTAATGGAAGGCTTATCGGATTATCTTGAAAATAAAGAGATTATTGGCATTGAATTAGCATTAGATCGTTTTGCCTATGATTTTCATCTCAGTCTGCTCAAAGGAAATGATATTAATACATCCGTTATGAGGGAGCTTTTGAGGGACAGGATTGATGCGGCAAATATTATTACACTCTTCAAATTTATGGAGAGTCAGAGTTCGTATCATTTTATTAACTACTTTATACAGGGAGGAAAAAGGCTGCAGGAAAAAGATTTTTTGGAACTGGGCGGATATGAAGATAGAGAGGATATGTTGAATAGATTAATTACAATAGTCAAGGATTCAGACTGGAGAGAGAAACTAAGGACAATTGACCTTTTGGATATTCCAGTTTTTGAAGAAGAGATGGACGATTTGATAAGGAAAAGATATTGCCGGCAGGCTGTAATTTATCCACTGACTATTGCAGTAATAATATGCTTTTATTTCAGGAAGGTCAGGGAGATAAAAAATTTGAGGCTTATAGGGATAGGAAAGGAATCTTCAATCCCTGAGGAAGAGATTAAAAGATATTTGTTATTATAAAAGAATCCACCTATAGGCATTAACCTCATATCGCCGAGTTTCTTTGCGTTCTGGTGGCCATGCTTGAGGAAATTGCTGAATACGCAGGATGCCATTTTTTATTTCTTTTTCAAACTTAACACCTAAACCTGTCTGTTCAATTTCATTCATGATTATTTTTTCTTAAACATATCATCAAAAGACACAGCCTTTAATTTCCCAGCTTTATAGCCTTTTAGTCTTTTCTCTGCCTCATCTGCCCAAATTTTTTCAATTTCAGGGTCTGGCACATCCAGACTTTTCATTAAAGCTTCAATAACTATGGATTTTTCTGCCGGCTTAAGATGTAATGCTTTTAATATTATTTCTTTTGTTGGGGACACAATTATCACCTCGTAAATATTTTAACTTTTTATAGCATAAATATTAAGGAAAAATGATATTTATTATTTATTTTTAATGCGGCTCTTTGCAAGGCGCATGACAGAAAAGCGTCAAAGTGGAGCGGCTTGTTAGATGCTGTCTACTCTGTTTTTCAGTAGAGCAGGGTTTCTCCTTCCGTGAAGTACTGCAAGGACTATTATCTTTTCTTCTTCGACAAAATAGATGATTTTGTAAGGAAACCTTTTAAGGATGTGTTTTCTTGTTCCTTTGTATTCAATCGGATGAATTTCAGGATTTCTCTTTATGAAGTTTATTCCCGCGTCAACCTGCAAGAGAAAATCATATCCCAAGCCTATCCTGCTGTCCTCATACCAGGAAAAGACCTCCCTTAAGTCATCTTCAGCTTCGGGCCTTACAATGACGCTATATTTCACAGCCTGCTCGTGATTCTTTTATAGACGTCCTCCCACGGAGAGCCTAATTCAGGACTCTGGTGATATTTTTCCAGCCGTGCATCAATTATTCTTTTTTCCTCGTCGGTCAGTTCAACAGAAGATGCTTTTGCAGTTATCGTATCCCAGATATCTTCTACCAATTGAATCCTTTCAGGTATTGATAATTCAAGCGTATCGGTTGCGGTTATTTTACTCATATAGGGTCTCCTTTTCTCCATATAGAAATTTTCTATGTCGCCACACTCATATTTTAATAGTTTCATAAATATTATACCTCAACTTTTGATAGAGATATATGTTTTTGTCGCTCTTTGACCCAACAAAAAGCTCAAAGCGTTTTGGTTTGTAATATTTTTCAATTTCGCCCATAAGGGCTGTTCCGATTCCTTGATTTTGCATATTCGGCTGAACAGCCAATCTCCCCACATAACATGTACCGTTTTCTTCATGGGAAAGCACAGAGCCAAAAATCTTCCTTGAAATAGCTTTTAGAAATATATGGATTTTGAATTGTTCTTTTATCTCATCCATAGTCTGTTTGAGCGGGGGAATGCCGTAATTATTATAGCATTCAGCTTCGCTTTGGTATGCTTCTTTCTGTAGGCTTAAGATTTCTAGTGCGAGCTGAGAGAGTGAAACGGATTTTCACCTTTGAAGCTCTCTTAACAAGTTATCGGCTTCCGACAGAACAACGTCAAGATCGTAGCCTTTGCCTGCCTCAATTTCTTTTTCTCCTTGAGCAAGAAGCCGCAAAAGCTCAAGTTCATGTCGGGAATGTTCATATTCCTCTATGCTGACCATTACAGCAGCAGCACGCCCCCTTTGTGTGATAATAAATGGTTCTCGCAGCTTGGTTACGCGCCTTACAATGGCTGTTGCATCTTGGCGAAGGTCGGTGATTGGTACAATATTGGGAATTTTGTCCATTAGTGATACCTCCTATATTAGTTTCAATGATAGCACTAACGGCAGTATGTGGCAAATATTCGCTTCCTGATTCCAAATCAGAACAGGTGCGTTTGTTCATTCAAAAGTTGCGGGAAAAGAAACAAACCCCGGAACAACAGAAACAGGTTGCACATGCTTTGTGACCAAGCCTAAGATGCTCATACCCATCCATACATTTTATCCTGAAAGGTTCAATGAACTGTCTCCAAAAGTCCTGCAAGTCTCGGATGGTTTAGAGATTGAGATTTAGCGAGAAGACTTGTGTTCCATAACTGAATTATGATTTTTAAAGCTTGCCGTTTAGTATCAACCAGCCTCTCTTTGATAACAGCCTTAACCTTTATTACCGCAACTTATTAATTTTACCTCTTGCTGATTTTTAATACAGTGCCTATATTAATAGCGAGTTAAAAAGTTGATGAAGTTTTTAAAGTTATAAGGTTACTTTATGAACTTTCTACTTTATGGACTTGTGACTTTCATTATTATTTTATCTGTGTTCATCTGTGTTAATCTGTGGTTAATACATTTTTTGGATTAATATTCATAATATGTCAAAACTTCTTGTAATTACATATCCGTCTATGGCTATAGGTTATAGGCTTGCAGGTGTAAATGTTATTGAAGCGGTTGAAGGGGATGATTTTGTAGAGATAATGAATAAAGCCCTGAAGACAGAGGATTTGGGTATTCTTGCCGTAGAGGATGCTATTCTTAATAAACTGCCTGAATCATTTGTGAAGAGGATTGAAAAGGCTGCATTGCCGTTGATTGTCCCTGTGAGTACGCCTGCAAAATGGAAGGGCGAAAAAAAAGGTGAAAGTTATATTTTACGCCTTATAAGAAGGGCGATAGGGTATCAGATAAAGATTAAGAGGTAAGAAGGGGGACAAGTATATATTTTAGTTGAAAAACAATTTCATAATAAGTTAGACTTTGTAGAAAGTATTATTTATAATTATTGTAACGGCTAAAATTTATTGCCCCCGTAGCTCAGTAGGATAGAGCGCCGGTTTCCTAAACCGTAGGTCGCACGTTCGAATCGTGTCGGGGGCATTTTTTTATTTTATGATTGATTTACATGTCCATTCTTTATTTAGTGACGGTGTGCTTTTGCCCTCAGAAATAGTAAGAAGGGCAGATGCTATCGGTATTCAGGCATTGGCAATAACAGACCATGTGGATATCTCAAATATAGACCATGTGATACCTCGTATAGTTAAGGCATGTGAGGAACTGAACAAATATTGGAAGATTATTGCAATACCTGGTGCTGAAATCACCCATGTCCCTCCTGAGAGCATTAATAAACTCTCTAAAGAAGCAAGGAAATTGGGGGCAAAGATACTATTGGTGCACGGTGAGACAATAGTTGAACCAGTACCATCAGGGACAAATAGTGCGGCACTCAATTCTGATATTGATATTCTGGCTCATCCCGGCCTTATTACTGAAAAAGATGCTGAATTGGCAAGAAAGAAATCAATTTTTCTTGAAATTAGCGGCAGGAAAGGGCATTCCTTTACAAATGGGCATGTTGCATCTATAGCATTAAAGGTTGGTGCAAAGTTGGTATTTAACAGTGATACACATCAACCCGATGACCTGATAAATGAGAATAAGGCAGGAAAGATACTTTTAGGCTGCGGCATTTCAGATTCACAAGTGAAAGATGTCTTTAAAAACTCCAAAGAATTCATTAAAAAAGTGAGGTAAAATGAGCACTTATAGCAGAATAAATAAGAAAAAACTTAAGGAAGATGAGTTTATTACTGCAACTTCTAAGGCAGTAACATACATAAGGAAGAATTCAAAGCCAATAACTTTTATAACCCTGATTGTTCTTATATTAGCCACAAGCTGGACCGGATTGTTATTTTATAAAGATAAATTGAATAAGGATATTAACAAGGAAATTTTCTTTATATTGAAAGAGACAAAATCCCAAACAGATGTTCCTCAACAAAAGATAGCCAACTTAAAAAAGTTAGAAAAAAAGCTGTTTG
>Ga0209641_10003272_pt1 | contig 13607 bp, 16 predicted proteins | sample RifCSP16_1_FD_184022 | JGI IMG/M metagenome (GOLD analysis project Ga0209641, IMG submission 184022) | Soil microbial communities from Rifle, Colorado - Rifle CSP2_sed 16_1 (SPAdes) (version 2) | ecosystem: Environmental > Terrestrial > Deep subsurface > Rock core/Sediment | place: Rifle...
TATTTCACATCTTTTGGAAAAGAAATTAAAAGAGTATAGCAGAAATGTTGAAATTCTTGATGGCGACGTGGTAAGGACGAATCTAAGTCAGGGACTGGGATTTAGCAAAATGGATCGTGATATTAATATTCAGAGAATTGCCTTTGTCTGCAAACTATTGACAAAGCATGGCGCGGCTGTTATCTCGGCCGCCATATCTCCATACAGAGAGGCGAGGGAAAGGGCGCGCAAGGAAATTGGTAACTTTGTTGAGGTTTACGTAAAATGCCCGCTTGAAGTATGTGCAGAGCGGGATGTGAAAGGATTATATAAAAAGGCGTTGAAGGGTGAAATTCAGGCTTTTACAGGTGTTTCAGACCCTTATGAAGAACCTCTTAACCCGGAATTGATTTTGGAAACTAATAAAGATACTGTTGAAGATTCTGCTAATAAGGTAATAAATAAATTGATTGAGTTAGGATATCTCGACCCGAAGAAACCAAATGCAAATATTTATTCGTCTGATGAAGAGGCAAAGGTTAGGGAAAGATTATCCAGGCTTGGTTATATTGATTAAGTATTTATTTCTTTAGGTATTTATTTGAATAAGCATTCTCAACAACATTTTTTGTCTTCGCTGCCAACTTTGAAATAAGCTTATCTAATTTGGGATTGATAATGGGACTTGCTGCTTTGGCAAAGACAGCAAGAATGGCATTATCGAATTTTAAATAAACAGTTGTTTTAACCTCTTCGTAATACCCTGTTTCGTCTTTTTTTGTTGAATAGCAGGTTTCTAAAATAATTGTTCCTGAAAATCTAAAAAATACCGAGGCGTTACCGTGCCCCAGGTAAGTTACTTTACCGGGCTGTTTTTCAGCGATTGTAAATTCTCCTGTGACTTTTTTGGATGGCATCGTTATGCCATATCGGCTGTTTCCTTTTACCTCAAGTATTAATTCTTTTTTGTTAAAATCCTTCCCATATTTTGTAAGTTCTTCCACATGTTCTATAAAATATTCTAAAGTTTCCTTGTCAGTTCTAACTTCAAGAGGTTTTTGAACCCTTGTAATTGTGCTGTGATTTATTATGTACTGTAATTTATCATTTGGTATCGTATCTGAGTATACGGATGTATGACATAAGGAAAAGATAAAATAAACAATTAATGCATGGTTAAGGATTTTATACACTGAATTTAATAAGATTAAAGAGGTTATTTATAAAAGATGCCTAATAAATAGCAATAAATTATAAATCTAATATAACAATTGGAATATTATACTATTTGTTAAACATGGATTTGAATGATAATAAATATTTATTGTGTTGCATTGTATGAGAGAATTTTATAATAAAACAATCTTTATAGATATAATTGACAGTATATACATTTATAAGAGCAAGAGAAGATTGCTATGAAGAATTTCTTATGGGCGCTGAAGTTTTTAACAATTATTCCCATAGATAAGAAAGACAGTATAAAACCAGCAAGAGGAAGTAAGGTAGTTTTCTGGTTTCCGGTTGTTGGTCTTTGCATAGGTGTTTTATTAGCCATTGTTTATTTGTTTTTTTATTCCTTTTTCCCTGTTGTTATTGCCGATGCTTTAATTATCCTGGTTTACATTGCAATAACAGGCGCACTGCACCTTGACGGTCTTGCTGATACGTGTGATGGAATCTGGGGTGGATGGAATAAGGAAAAACGACTTGAAATAATGAAGGATAGCCGTATAGGTTGTTATGGGGCGATAGGTCTGATTTGTTCGATTGGAATCAGGTACCTTTGTTTGTATTGTATCGGTGAGGGGCATGTGCTGAATAATTCTCTTTTTCTTAATTATTTAAAATGTGGGACGTGTTTTGTCACGCCTGTCTTACTAACAAAATGCACAGCTTTAATATTGATGCCGGTTGCAGGGCGGTGGGCACAGGTATGCGCAGCCGGATTGTCTATTTATGCCAGAAATGACCCGGGTACAGGGAGTTTTGTTTTTGATGGTACCAAACCAAGGCACATTATCTATGCATCTATAATCCCGATTGGGTTATTTTGGTACTTTTTGAATATTAGCGGTGTAATTAATTTCACAATAATTTTAATATTTATACTTTTCTGGATATGGTATGTTAAGAGTAAAATCGGCGGTATGACAGGGGATACCTTAGGCGCAACAAACGAATTAGCCGAGTTGATATTCTTACTTATGGTCTGCTGAAAAAACAAAGAAAAGCCGCATAATACCTTTAAAATAGCGGGAGATAGGGTATAATAGTGCTAAAGAAAAGAAGGTAAAAATGCAAGGAAAATGCTGAAGCACCTTCAAAACCCGTGCACTTTTTAAAGGGATTTATAGATGTATAAATATCAGGATAGAAATACCAAACCGTTGTTTCAGGAGTTGTTCCCCTTTGGAGGAAAGCTAGATAAGGAGAACAGGTGGTTAAAGGTAGCAGAGATAATACCGTGGAAGGAACTCGAGGGGGTGTATGCGGCACGTCATGCGAAGAGAGGCAGACCAGCGAAAGATAGTCGACTCATAGTAGGGTTACTGGCAATAAAGCACATGACGGAATTAAGTGATGAGGAAGTGTTGGAGTCTGTCAGAGAGAATCCCTACCAGCAGGCATTTTGTGGGTTTGACCAATTGGTAACGGACAAGATACTTGATCCAAGTACCTTAACGAAGCAGAGGAAGCGGTTAGGGAAGGAATTTTTCGAGGAGTTAGAGAAAAAGGTCTATGAGGTATTAATCGAGAAGAAACTACTCAAGGCCAAAGGGATGTATGTAGATGCAACGGTATTTCCCGAATCGATCAAGTATCCCAATGATGTGGGGTTAAATGATGTGAGGGAGTGGCTGGTAAAGCGGGTAAAGGAATACGGGGAGAAGGCGGGAGAGAAGATAAGGACATATTGTCGGAGAGCAAAGCAAGGGTTTCTGAACTTTGCCAGGAAGAAGGTAAAGCAGAAGAAGACACTAAGGAAGGCGCAGAAGCAGATGCTCCAGTATGTCAGAAGGAATCTGGAACAGGTAAGAGGGTTAATGGGGAAATTGGAGAAGAGAGGCGAAGTGATAGGGGAGAAGGTACGGCAGAGGCTTGAGGCAGCCGGAGAGATTTATGAGCAACAGAAGAGCATGTATAAGGAGAAAGTGAACCGGATAAAGGATCGGATAGTAAGTTTTGCCAGGCCGTACGTAAGGCCCATTGTGAGGGGGAAGAATGGGAAGGAAGTGAAGTTTGGGAGTAAAGCGGGATGTGTCCATGTGGATGGATTTGTATTTTTAGACCATCTTGAGCACAGGGCATTTGCAGAAGAAGAGTTCGTAAAGAAGCATGTAGAGACTTACAAGGAGCGATTTGGGAAGGCCCCTTCATCATTCACAGCGGATAAGAAATATGGGACAAAAGATAATAGAGCATATTTAGAGAAAGAAGGAATTCGAGTGGGATTTAAAGCACTTGGGCGGAAGCGAAAAGATGCTGAGGGAAGCAGCCGATGGCTGAAGAAGAAACAGCGGGAGCGGAACAGAATAGAAGGGGATTTTGGGAATGGGAAAGAGCACTACGGGCTAGACCGAGTGCTCTATAGCATAGAGAATGGATCGGAGATATGGGTAAGACTGGAACTCTTAGGGATGAACCTGAAAACAGCACTCAGAAAGATACAACTCAAGCCATTAGTATGCTAATTTGCCCAAGAAATATGATGTAGTGTAAGATACTAAATGTTAAAAAGAATGTTTTCAATAGTACCTTTCAATAAAATGAATTTTTCAGTGAACCCTAACTAGATCTATAGTTATCCTTATTTCTTTTGGATCATAATATGTCCCCGAGCATAAGGGAAAAACTAATTCTTTGTAGGTTCTATTAAAATCAAATACTTCATAATCACTATTATCAATAATTCTTTTGATTTGTTCATCGGAATAATGTTCTAGATTCCCCAAAATTATAACGAAATACTTATAGTATGCCTGATCGCTTATTTTTGACCATTCGTTTTGAAATTTTCTTATTTTGTCGGAAAAGGGATTTCCTCGGCTATCTTTTTCTTCACCCTTCAGAATTCTTTGCACTTCCATACGTACGAGATCATTAGCAGTTATCTTCCCTTTTTCAAATTTATCTTTAGTGGTTCTGAATTTTGATTGTATTAAATATATTCTTTTGTTTTCTCTATCAATATAATAGGCATCAACTCCGCCGTCTTGTGTACCCTCGGTAATAAAGTCGTGCCTTTCAAGAAAACTCGCCATTCCGCATTTTACTTTTAAATAAAGATGAATAAATGCTTTAGACCTTGCCTGATTTAATGATTCTATATTATTCTTATCAACCTTGTACGAAACAAAATTATCCGGTGCCGCCTCGCATATTTTATCTAATGTATTTAAGAGTGTTTCGTATTTCATAATTCATTTAGCCCTTAATTTTATTTACAGCCAGAGGGATAATAGGAGGAGCAAAAGGGGTCAAATATTATTGACAAATCTGCTTCAATTCTTTTAATAATCGGAGAAAGATGCTCGTCACCTTTCAGTTTTTCTCGTATTCGTTTTCTCCCCATGCTCACAGTACTATAGTCTACCCCCATCATTTCTAAGCCATTATTCCAAGAAACAATTGAACACTTACTGGGACAAACCATTGAAAAAATGATATGTTTTTTTTTATCTAACGATGAGCTCACACGCCGCGAAGCGGTCGGCGTGGAGCGATTAGTTGGGGTTTAAGTTGTCTGGTTTCGCTTCGCTCTACCCGACCTACCGACTTATAATTCTTCGGACAGCTCTGTTTCAACATGGTGAATACCAGTCGGTGAAATAGTTACTTGGCCAGTTTGATTATTATATTCAATAAGCCTTGCACCATGCATTTTTCTAAGAATGTCTCTTCTGTAAATTGAAGGATTTGAATGCTCAAGCCAATCTACTAGCGCAGTTTCATCAAGCGGCTTCTGTGAACAATACAGAAGAAGGAGTGTTTTCTCCTTCATGGAAAGCTCTGTATTCAAAACGCGAGTCTTGCCATCGACTTGCCACAATGTTGGAGATATTCTCTCGGCAAGAGCCTCGACAATCTTCTGCGCAGTCTCTGTATCTACGTTGTGAAAGATTCTAACGAGTTCTGCCATTATCCAGCGTGACATGTAAAGTACTGCAACCGCGTCCATTTCATTAGGATCAACATCGCCGCCCACATGTCCCACATTGCGATTATTTCAAATTTCGTAAAGTGCCACAAGTATTCTCGGAGTCTGGATGCGCACAGACCGAGATGTGGCGCCAGCCGAAGTTTGTTCAAGCGCTTGACATGCGCTTACCATGTTGCTGGGTTTTGCCGGCTTAGATGGGAATGTCCCAGCAATATATCCGTTGATAATGGTATAGACAATCTCGCAAAGCTTTCCACCATTCAACTCTGACGGCTCCCAACGTCGCTCTCTGAAATTCGTTTGAATTTCGTTATAAGCCTTTAGCAGAGGAGTGCGAAGCCCTTCTGGTATCATCCCTAGAGCACTTGAAATTGCTGTTGTCATGCTATGCCTTCTTCTCTATCTTTTTTGGCGGGAGATCATGTTCAATCAAGTTGTCGCCTTGGGGTGTCATCTTAATATCTGAACTGTCGCTTGTGTCCAACCAACCCTTTTGGCTTGAAACCCAGCGGAGCGTGCCAACAAGGTCAGCCGGTACCCTCCAAATTGATTTATAACAAGTGTAAACTTGATTTACGCCAATTGGCTTTTTCCCAAGCTTGTTCAGGAGGTAATAGACGCATAAAACAACCTTTTCCCGGTCAGTGCTCGGACTCTTTTGTGTTGCAAATTCTGCAAATGAAGTCTTACCGCTAGGTTTCAGATTAAGCATCTTGTCTATTGACAAGGTAGTTTTTTTCGATTTGTCTTTCTTCTTAATTTTCTTTACGGGTTTCTTCTTTCCCCTGTTTTTGAGAGTTTGTTCTTCTTCCAGGTCTTCTTCTACGCGATCGTCAGGCATTGAAGTTCCAGGACAATATTTTTCATAAGCCCAGCGGAGAATCCTTTTCAGAGCTTCTTTATCCTCGATACCTTCAAGTGCTTCGTCAACCTTCTTGATTGCATCAACTTCTGATAATTTAGCCATTTGAACCTCCATCGATATTCTTAAATATTGAACCTGCGCGATATTTACTATACCAACGACAAAGCTCAACTGCCGTTATGGAACGTTAGCGGAATAGCGGACAGATGCAGTGACTTGTTAGACAATGTTTGTTTCATATTGATATACAGGTACATGAATAGTTTTCGTTGGTTTCTTTTCCTCTTTGAGAAGCTGATCAATAGCCTTTGCTACTTCTGGCTTTATAACTTTCTCTCCACACTGTGTACAGACGCCCACAGGAACATTTTCAAAAATGAATAACTTCCCTTTCCATCTAATTTCACGAAACGTAAGTTTCTCCTCTACAGCCCCTCCACAATAGAAACAATCGCTATATTTATTTGCCATAAGTCAATACCTCCATTACTACAATCATCTATTCCTTGTATATGGATCTCTCCATTTTGGCATAGTTGGGATATAAACGGTAATAAGAATCAAATGTCCTGAAGGATTCTTTCCGCAAACAATATGAACAGGCATTCCCTCGGGTTTAAATCCAACTGTCAGGCAACTCTCACCACGAGGATCATCTGGATATTGTTCTATAATTTTACACTGCGATAATATAAATTCCAATTGAGAAACAGTTAACTCATCTGCAATTCGTTCATCATCTGCATGAAGTGATATTTCGTAAGACTGTTTTTCTATTTCATTACTAATAAAATCGAGTGTTATGCTCATTCTTATCAATTGTTGTGTTGCCAAACATTCTTTTTTATCTTTATTCTATAATTGTCAACATGGTATCTCAAGAAATAGCGTAAGTCAACCCAAAATCAGCAGAATTCCATTGAATACCTGAAGATATTTTCGATAGAATGAAGACAAAATTTGCCACCAAGACACGAAGGCACGAAAAAAATACCTAGTATTATAATGCCTTTGTGATTATTTTAAAATCTGTACATTGTATTAAGTATCTTGTTTCTCTTGCCGCTAATATACAAGGCTATAAAGAAACTACTTCGTGTCTTTGTGACTTTGTGGCAAGTATGATATTAAATAAATAGTATGGTAGGTCAAATAATTGAATAAACACATAAATCTACTTCTCCTGGCAACTGAAAACTTATTACGGCATAAGACAAAGACGATTGTCGTCTGCCTCTGCATCATCGCCATCCTGTCGCCATTTATTACCGCCATCGCCATTTCTGAAGGCATAAGGGCGCAATCCCTCATTTCAGTGAAGGAAGGGGCTGACCTTTACCTGACATTCGATGAATTTGGCAGGAATGCGGCTATTCCCCTAAAATATCTGGATGAGATTAAAAAGATATTTGGGGTAACAAAGGCGATACCACGCATTATCGGCCGGGCTTTTGTGCAAAATAAACTGGCCGTCATCGTGGGTATCAACAAAGAAGACCTTCCGGAGTCCATTTCCTGTATTTCGGGCCAAATGTTTGAAAATCCAAACGAGGTTGTTGTGGGCCGTGAACTAGCAGAGCATTTTCACTTAAGCACCGGTGACCAGTTCAGCATGCGTGGACAACAGCGCAAGACCTTTACCGTTGTGGGATTCTTTTCCTCAGACGCAAGTATCTGGGGGTCTTCGATGATACTCATGTCCTTCAAGGATGCAGGAGAACTGTTTGGCAAGCTGGATGTCGCTACAGACGTACAAATTCACACCCTGCCGGGACACAACTCAGAAATTGCGACCGACCTGTATGATATTTTCCAGAACGAACCTTACAGATTGCAGGATAAACACATGGTCGAATTGTATTTTAAAAAGGGTTTTATGCTCAAGGAAGGCATCTTTAGCGCCTTATATCTCGTAGCCTTGTCCCTGGGCGTGCCTGCCATCCTGGTAGCCTCAGGTTTTGGATTATCTGAGCGGAAAAAGGAAATCGGTATTATGAAGGCAACGGGATGGAATACCCTGGAGGTTTTAGAAGTGATTTCCCTTGAGCAATTACTCATCAGTTTACTGGGTGCTACCATTGCCATACTATTATCCATTTTATGGGTGAAGGGTTTTAATGGCGTATTTATTGCGCAATTCTTCGTTGCCGAGATAACCATGTTACCCAAATTTATCCTGCCTGCAAGGTTTCTGCCTTTACCATGCATACTCAGCTTTTTCTTTGCCTTTATATTGACCATGGTTGGCAGCATCTATTCTTCATGGAGGGCATCAACTGAGTCGCCGGTTGTTTCAATGAAATAATGATTAGAACTGAAAAACTATGTAAATCGTACCACTGCCATACTCGCCATGAGGTACGTGCCATACAGGATATTAACTTACATATTCAAAAGAATAGCTTTGTGATATTGCATGGACCCTCCGGCTCCGGGAAAACCACCCTCTTGAATATCATCGGCACCCTGGACAGACCCACAAACGGCAAGGTATTCATGTCAGGCGAAGATATCACCTCATTTTCGGATATCGCACTTTCAAGATTGCGGCGTGAAAAGATCGGTTTTATCTTCCAAGACTTTCATCTCATCCCAAGGCTCACCAGTTGGGAAAATGTGTCGTATCCCCTCATTCCAGTAGGAATGAGTCCCAAAAAACGTTTCGAAAGAGCCAAAATACTTTTAGAAAAGATGGAACTCGGCGACAGATTAGACCATAGCCCAGAAGAACTCAGCGGTGGACAACAGCAGCGGGTAGCCATTGCAAGGGCGCTGGTGAATAACCCTGAGCTTATTATTGCAGACGAACCCACGTCTAATATTGATGATGAAACCTGCGCACATGTGCTGGAATATTTAACAGAGCTGAAGTCCGGCGGTGCAACCATACTCGTTGCAACCCATGATGTTCATTTCGGAAAGATTGCCGATGTGGTTTATAAAATGAAAAACGGCAGGATTGAATAGATACTAGACAGGATAACAGGATATTACATGATGAAATAAGCTGATTATTGTGAACAACAAAAATAAATTAATGTAGGACAAGTCTCTTCGCTTGCAATGAAGCTTAATATGGAATATGAAGAATTGACACAAAAGATTATTGGCTGTGCTTATGGCATTTATAATAAAATGGGTTTTGGTTTTCTTGAAAGTGTATATGAAAAGTGTATGCTTATTGAATTACGTAAAGCAGGACTTAATGCGGAATCGCAAAAACCTATTACTGTCTGCTATGAAAATGAAATTGTAGGAGAATTTATAGCAGATATTATCGTTAATGATAGGATTATTTTAGAACTGAAATCGGTTAGGCAGATTGTAAATGCACATGAAGTGCAATTGGTTAATTATCTTGTCGCGACAGGGAAACCAGTCGGCCTTATTATTAATTTTGGGGAAGTAAGGTTGAAATTAAGCGTAAGGTAAAAGATTTAGAAAGAAAAGAATAAAATATTGTTTTTAGAATTATCTTGTTTATCCTGTCATCCTGTCAAAAGTTGAAATATCACAATGATCGTTAATATCTATACCATTATCATGTTGTTTGTAGCCATACTTTCTCTTTCCATGGGTGGTTTTTTGTTTTTATTGACGATAAGAACCCTCATTAGTTTTGAAACAACGGTACCCTTAGAGGATAAGAGTAAATTCGAACAAAATGGGTATCTGGTTTTTCTTCTGGCGTGTGTAACACTTTCTATCAGGATGATTGTCTGGCCATGGTTCTACTTCATGCTCCAGAGCTTTGTATCTGAGGTGCTTGGGGCGATGTGTATGTTCGGGGTTACACAGATTTTACCGTCCACAGTCACCTTTTTACAGATCATCAAGCCCATCTCTTTCTTTATCATGGGCGGCTGGCTGCTGTGTTATTACGTTGATAAATCTACTTCCACGGCGCCGCTTGCCAGGAAGAACCTAGTCTTTCTTCTCATCGTCTGCGGCGTGCTTTTAGCCGATGGCATTGCGGATATTTATTACGTAATCCGTATGAAACCACTCATGACCATCTCATGCTGTGCCACTTTTTTTGACGTGCCCTTAAGACCTTCGGCTATGATCCCGCAAGCTATCTTTGGAGGAAACTTTCAAAAGATTTTATTTTTTGTGTACTACCTTACCAATATAATCCTCATTGCCTTATTGTTTACAAGCATGTCGAAGAAATGGGTATCATTAGCATCATTACCACGCAAAATTATCCTTTACAGCCAGGGTGTTTTTGGAATTATCAATATCCCTGTCGTAATATATACGTATATCGAAAACATCGCCCCGAAGCTCATGCAGCTTCCCTATCATCATTGTATTTATTGCTTTGTGGGGAATGGCTTGGTACCTGATGCCCCCATTATGCTTGGATTATTTGTCATTGGCACCTTTGCGATTGGCTGGATGTGCATATTAAGGCTCCTTTGCAAGGATACAGAAGCGCAATCCATAACAGAAAAGCTTATCATAAAAGTAAATACCTTGTCAGCCTTTTGCTTACTCGCATCAGTTATAATGGTAACTGTACATTTAATTTTAATCTAGACCGCATTAACAGGATGGACAGGGCAAAAATGATGCAACCATGAAATTGCAAATCCTGTTTATCCTGTCTAAGTAATATTTAGTATGTTTTTTTCCGTGTCCTCTGTGGCAACCTTTTTAATTAAATCACAAATATGACAAAGAAATTTTGGATAGGACTCATTATTATCTTCATTATTGCGTTGATTGGAGTATCATATCAAAAATTCCTGAAAAGCCCGCACTGCGCCTATGATGGTTCTGCCGTCACACCCATTTATGAGGTTGATATTGTTCTTAAAGATCATTTAACAAAGAAGTTTTGTTCTATCTATTGTGTAACTCAATGGTTCCAAAACAATGTCACATTAATAGATCACGTTATTGTCACCGATGAGATACGAGGTAACAAGATCGACTCGTATATGGCTTATTTTGTGGAAAGTGAACTCATTACGAACGAAACCAATGATAACCGTATCCACGTCTTTCAGCAGAGGCAGGATGCCCTTACCCATGCAGAGAAATTTCACGGAAAAATGGTTGATGATCCGTTTATTGTTGAATGAATCATATAAAAAATAAACCACAGAGCATGCATAGAAAATATAGAAGTGTTGGTAATTTATTAATTGTTAATATATTGGATGCAAAGAAAAGAATGTTTTATGCAATTGATTAAAGCATAAATAGTTTTGATATTTTAGTCGTTGACATTAATTTTACAAACCTGTAAAATGCCGTTTCGTAAGGATATATACTAAATTCAGAATTGTTAAAATTAAAATATTATGTATGTTGGAATTGATATTATAGAGGTAAAGCGTATTGAAAGATTGTTCTTAGCAAATGAGGGTTTTATAAAAAAAATATATACAGAAAAAGAAGTAGAGTACTGCATGCCCAAGAAAAACAAATATCAGCATTTTGCAGCCCGTTTTGCCTCAAAAGAAGCAGTTTTCAAGGCGCTAGGCACAGGGTGGATTGGTAAAATGAAGTGGACAGATATTGAAACATTAAACGATGAAATGGGAAGGCCGTATTTAAATCTGTATGGCGGTGTGAAGGAATTTGCTGATAAAAAGAACATTAACGATATGTCTGTATCCTTATCGCACTGTCGTGATTATGCCATTGCGCAGGTATTATTGGTACCTAAATAAGAGGACAGTTCATGAAAAAACTTGTATTGATTAATCCGCATCCTATTGGAAATGTTGGTGAGGAAAACGTATCTGTATTGAATCAGATGCCCGTTAATCTTGGTTATCTGAAGATATTAACGCCAAAACACTGGCAGGTTGATATTATTGACGAGACACAGGAACCTGCCATAAACGATGCAGGCGATATTACATTTGGAGGGGCAGACCTTGTTGGCATTACGTCGGTTAGTTATCAGGCTGACCGCGCATATCAAATAGCCACGGCATGTAAAAAGAGAGGTATATCTGTGATAATGGGCGGAATACACGCCACAAGTCATCCTGAGGAGGCTGCAAAATATGTGGATTGTGTCGTAATAAGAGAGGCTGTAACGCTGTGGGAAAATATTATTACTGATTTTGATAAAGGGTGTCTGCAGAAAAGATATGATGGCGGTCTCACCCCCATGGAGATATATCATGGATTAAGATCAGACAGGGCATTCTTAAAGGATAAATACAAATATCGTTATTCGGGTATAATAACCACTGCTGGTTGTCCATTCAGTTGCGAGTTTTGTTCTGTACCACAGTTCCAGGGTAAGAAGTATAGGGAACGACCTATCGAAGATGTGCTTGATGAGCTGGAGTCCATAAAAGGTCAATATCGAGGTCTAATTTTGACCGACGAAAACTTTTATGGGCACAGCAAGAAATCAAATGAGCGTGTGCGCGACCTTTTTAAGGGCATGGTCGAAAGAGGTATTTATCAAAATTGGTTCGGTTTCACATCACTTAATATTTACAAGGATGATGAAACACTCGATTATATGGTAAAGAGTGGTTGTGTAGGCGTGCTGATTGGTATTGAATCCATAAACGAAGAAGCCCTTAAGACGATGAATAAGAATGTAAACCTGCGCATTTCGATAGAAAAATATTTCGGGGCAATTGAAAACATTCGTAAACACGGTCTTGCTGTATGGGGTACAATGGTATTTGGAAACGACGCCGATACCCCTGAGACGTTTAAACAGGTTGCCGATTTTGTGCTGGATTCACATGTTGATATAATGACTTGCGGGATTTTGTGCCCGTTCATTAATACGCCGCTTTACATGAGGTTGAAAGGTGACGGTAGATTATTCAGGACAAATTTTCCGGAGGACTGGAAATATTATACATCCCATCACCTCACATATATCTTGAAAAATATGTCTTTACAAGAGCTTATTGACGGATTTCAATATCTGTTTGATAAGATTTACTCCACGGAGGTTCTAAGAAAGAGATTCCAAAATGCTAAAGAAATACTTGGCATTAAGAATATGAATGCCGCCATGTTTGCATTCCGCGTGAATCTGGATTGGCAAAACGTGTATCAGCATCTGATTCAGAATTTAAAAGAATTACAATCGTCAGGATTTTATGATGAAGCGTTAAAAAAATATAATCAATATAAAAAGGCAGATAAGAATATTGAATTGACGCCCATCGTGGCTTAGTTTTAATAGAACTTGATGCTAAATTGAATTTGTTACTTTATAAAGGTCAACCTGTTTACATCTTAAGAATGAACGGTTGACCTATATTTTTTACAGGTTAAGAATAATATGCAAAAGATTGTCATTACTGGATTGGGACTGGTCACACCTGTAGGAACAGGCGTTAAAAAGAGCTGGGAGTCTTTTGTACAGGGCAGGAACGGCGCAAACGAGATGAAATCCTTCGATACCTCAAAATATAAAGTCCACCGTTCATGCGAGGTAAAGGATTTTCATCTGAATATAGAATTAGAAAATCAAATTAAAGAAAATACCATACATAAATACGTTTACTATGCAGCCAGAGAGGCATTGCAGGAAAGCGGGTTAATGGATAAAAACAACTTTAACATAGAAAGATTTGGTATTGCTATCGGGACGTTGGCTGC
>Ga0209641_10003274_pt1 | contig 13601 bp, 12 predicted proteins | sample RifCSP16_1_FD_184022 | JGI IMG/M metagenome (GOLD analysis project Ga0209641, IMG submission 184022) | Soil microbial communities from Rifle, Colorado - Rifle CSP2_sed 16_1 (SPAdes) (version 2) | ecosystem: Environmental > Terrestrial > Deep subsurface > Rock core/Sediment | place: Rifle...
GAAGGCCTCTCTCGTCCCTTTTTCAACGCTCATGGCAGCGAATCCCCGCTCAGCATCGGCGAGTGATTTCATAGCCGGACTTTCGTACCGGTCCTGGGGAAATCCGATGGCCAGAAAAATGAAAACCATGGCTCGATGCATGAAGAGTACCTTCCGGGTTGTTCATCAAATAAACAGGAATCTCTTTATAGAAATGAATCTGACCAAACGAAACCACATAGAGTTGCCGTTTTCAAATTTCGGCAGAGAGTCATCCCTTGACAAAACGCGCAATTGTTGCGATACTGGCAGAAGCCATGGACACCTCTCGCAGGGTTTACGTATTCAGCCTCATCGCTGTTGCACTCTGGTGTGGTTTGATTCTTGTTGCACCGGCTTCAAAGCTGGCCGGTTTCCCTTCTCAAGTCTCCTCCATCCTCTATACGGCTTTTTCTCATGTTTGTCATCAATTTCCCGACAGAACGCTGTTTCTGGGTTCTGAACCGCTTGGTGTTTGCGCTCGTTGCACAGGCATCTACTTCAGTTTCCTTGCATCGATGATTCTGCTTCCATTCCTCGGGGGGTTGAGAGAAAAGGTGCCGCCGAGAGCGATCCTGCTGATCGCCTTGAGTCCCATGGCGATTGATGTTTTTCTCTCAATCAGTGGAATTCATTTTAGCACGATGGGAACAAGACTCCTCACGGGTATTCTCGCCGGGGGTGTTCTCCCGTTTTTTGTCCTTCCACCATTCCTTGATGCGATTCGGCAACTCATGGTTCATCGCGGAGATTCTCTCAATGCCAAACAAACCGGATAAAATACGTGTTTCATTGATCTGCGGAGCCATCATCGGGGCTGTGTGGGCAATCCCCGGGCTCAACCTCATCAACTGTTGCTGTTGCGCCGGAGTCATTTTGGGCGGCGTGCTGGCAGTGTACTTGTATAAGCAGGAATTCACGGAGGAAATGCAGCCGATGGAGTCATCCGATGCGGTGATCCTCGGAATCATGACGGGTGGTGTGGCGGCCTTTGCGGCCATGATCTTCAACCTCCTCTTGCTGGCGTTGTTTGGAGACGTTGCCGGCGAAATGGTTCGTTCTATCATGGCAAGCCTCATTGAACGAATGGAAGAGAGCGGGAGTTTTCCCCCCGAGGCGATTGACCAAATGAAGAGCGAATTCGAACGATCGATGAGCCAATCGAGAACGGTTACCGGGATTCTGACCGACCTTTTCCTCAATCTCATCATCAATCCTTTGTTTGCCATGGGCGGAGCGCTGATCGGATACTCGATCTTCAAACCCAAGAAGAAAATCGACACCCCCCAACCTCAGGCACGCCAATGAGAGCATGTTCGGTCCTCGCAATCCTCATTCTTGTTCATACCGTGGCTGGCGCCCAAACGGAAGAACAGGCCATTCGCTCCGTTCTTGATGATCAGGTCAGGGCATGGAACGAGGGGAACATCGAGGAATACATGAAGGGATACTGGAACTCGGAAGAGACCTCCTTCGTCAGCGGAGGTACGATCACAAAAGGATATGGTGAAGTCCTTGCACGGTACAAGAAGGGGTATGGCTCGCGCGAAAAGATGGGCACCTTGACATTTGAGGATTTGCAGATACGGTTGGTATCTTCTTCGTCGGCTGTGGCGACCGGCGTCTGGCGGCTTCAGAGATCGAACGACAAACCATGGGGGAGATTCACACTGATTGTCGAGAAAAAGCCGGAGGGCTGGCGCATCGTGTACGATCATACTTCTTCCGCTTCTCCTTGAGATAGTTGTTTTTCTTCTTGTTTTGCGCTCATAGCGCGGTCTTCTGATGTTTTCTTGACTCTCACTCCTCAAGTCAGTACCATATCGCCATCCTTTCCCATTTGATGGAGTCGATGATGCGCAGAGTGACTCCGCGTTTCGCGGCTTTCCTGACCGCCGATATTCTCCTTCTCATAATCTGTCTCATTCACCTCCCTTCAGTCTTCTATCGTCCGAACGTGCCTTTTGATGTGATAAAATCAGACGGATATGTTGTTGTCGCCGCACTGACCGACACATCCTCAAGTGGAATACTTCACCCCGGGGACATTCTGCTGAAGTGGAACTCGCTGGACATACCCCTCCCGGAAGCGCTCGAGTTTCTTGCCGATCTGGATTCGATCGGGAGCACGGTTTCCATCAAGTTCGAACGCCCGCATGAACGACCTGGTCTGGCGGGGGCAGGGGGGGAGCAATCGACCGTGGTCACGCTGATCCCCTACTATCCTTCGCCACGGTTTCTCATCATTTCTCTTATCGCAGGTATTATCATCTGGTGTACCGGGGTATTCATTCTCTGGAACGCGCCGCCCGATCTTAACGCCACCGTCCTGCATTGGACGATGATCGCATTTGGCGTTACTATCCTCATCACCTTGGGGCCCGTTGCAGATAATTGGATGAGCTACGTGACCCGGTTTCTTTTCTTTGTTTCGTACACGGGGATTGTGGCTCTCTTCTTCTTTTTCACATTTCTTTTTCCGCGGCCAAGGCATCGCAATCGGGTGCTCGCTGCACTCCTGACGTTTCTTCCCGCGCTGATTCTTGTCGGCGGCATGAGTGTCTTCCATTTGCCCGATATTCGATCGCGCTCACTGGAGTATTTTCTGCCGTTTCAGGCGTTCTTTGACGCTTTTCACGTTTCTCTCTTTGTCTATCTTGGCGGAGCAGTTTTCAATATCATCCACTCTCTCAGGAAGGCCGAACTCCGCGAGGAGAAGAAACAGCTTCAATGGCTTGTGTGGGGCCTCTGTCTGGGTTCTGCACCCTTCCTCTTTCTTCAAATCCTCCCTCAACTGCTTTTTTCGCAATATCTCATTGCCGAAGAGTATGCGACGGTGTTTTTTCTGGTCATACCGTTTTCCTGGTCGATGTCGTTCCTGAAGTACCGTTTTCTTGATATTGAGGTTCTTATCAATCGGAGCATTGTCTACTCGCTCCTGACGTTCTTCATTATTATTGTGTTCGGCCTTGTCTTCTTTCTTGTCACAACGGCGTTTGGGAAGCAAGTTGCGTTTGGTGAATATCTGATTGTCGCGGGAATCGCGCTGGTGATGGCGTTTCTGTTTGTGCCGGTGCGCAACCGGTTGCAGGATATTATCGATGAAACCCTCTTCACAGCCCGGGTACATTTTCATTCTGCAGTGAAAAGCATTTCCGAAGAACTCCACAGATCACCCACTGCCGACGTTCTTTTTCGCACTCTCGCAGAGCGGTTGGCTGCCTTTGTTCCCTCGAGGTCGGTAGCACTGTATGCTTTCGAAGACGACGCGCTCATTCGCAAGGCCTTTCAGGGCGAGTCGATGTCAGATTGGATTCAGGCTCCCGCTGAAGTTCAATCGGTACTCAAACGTTCCCCCGTCCTTGTCGCAGGCGGGTCATTGAAAACGGGCGAAGGTCGCGGTGAGCGCTGGCTGGAACAAACAGGATACTCATTCTGCAGGGCAATGACGGATGAGCAAGGTGAACTTCGGGGGGCGATTTTCATGTCTCCAAGGGCAAAGACCGACAGGTTCCGCGAGGAAGAAAGAGATCTGATTTCCACACTTGGCGCCCAGGCGTCGGAGGTTCTGCAAAGGCTTCGAGCTCAGGAGCGAATGATTCTGGAGCAGGAAGAAAAGAAGCAGTTGAAGGAGCTCAGCGATCTGAAATCCTATTTCGTTTCAAGTGTTTCCCATGAGCTGCGAATGCCCCTCACATCGATCAGGATGTTTGCCGAGACGCTTCGCCTCGGTCGAGTCACGCAGGCTCGCCGTCGAAATGAGTATCTCGCAATCATCGAAGGGGAAAGCGCGCGCCTTGATCGTCTCATTCAAAATGTACTGAACTTCGCGAGGATAGAGAGAGGCACAAAGGAATACCAGTTTGGCGCCGCCGATGTTCGCCGTGTGGCTGCAAACGCCGTCGCAAGCCTCCGGTATGAATACAAGGCGGTCGGAGCAAAGCTGGTCACGGCGATCCCGAAGAAGATGCCCGTCATCCAGGCAGATGCCGATGCCCTGGAGGAGGTTTTTATCAATCTTCTTTCAAACGCTCTGAAGTACTCCACAACGAGGAAACGTGTGAGTCTGACGGTGCGCGTCAAGCCACGATTTGTTCATTTCGAAGTAGCCGACGCCGGGACGGGCATCCCTCCCGAAGAATTGCCGAATATCTTTGAGAAATTTTATCGTGTGAGGGATCGGCGTTCGCAGCAGGTTGGCGGTACGGGTCTTGGGCTTCCGGTTGTCAAACATATTGTCGATGCCCATGGCGGGACGATCACCGTCCGAAGCACGCCGGGAAAAGGATCGACATTCACAGTGAAAATCCCCATTCGACGTGAAGACCATACTTCTGGTTGAGGATGACCCCGCGGTGCAGCGCGGGATACGGGAAAACCTTGAGCGCGAGCGATTCAAGGTGCTCGTCGAACAGGATGGGAAAAAAGGATTGCATCGTGCCCGGCGTGAAGAGCCGGATCTGGTCATCCTGGATGTCATGCTTCCGTCGATGACGGGATTCGAAGTCTGCGCACGTCTCAAGAAAGAGGGGTTTCCGGCACCCGTGTTCATGTTGACGGCGCTTGGAGATGAAGACTCGAGGTTGCGGGGTTTGGGCCTTGGCGCGGATGACTACTTGTCAAAACCATTCAGTGTTCGCGAACTCCTTCTTCGTATCCGAAATCTGTTTGAACGGACTGAACGCACCCTGGGGAAAGCGCGGGCTTTTGAGGTGGAACTCCGCAGGGCGAGACAGATTCAGCGAAACTCCCTGCCCGAGAAGCCGCCGAAATGCGACGGACTTGACATATGGGGGATGACGATTCCTGCCACGCATGTCGGAGGTGATTACTACGATTACGTATGGCTCGGCCCGTCGAAGCTTTGTGTGATTGTCGCTGACGTTTGTGGAAAGGGAATGCCCGCCGCGCTGTATGTGCAGAAAATGCAGGGAGTCGTGCAGGCATCCGCGGGGGCGGTTAATTCCGCCGGCGAAATCCTGATGAAGCTCCAGGAGCACATAGGATCGAGTATGGAAGAAGCGTCGTTTGTCACGGCCACGGCGGTGACATTCGATACGCAGGGGAACAAAATTGAGGTCGCTTCCGCCGGGCATCCTCCAGTGATCTTGAAACGCGGAAATAGCCTCGAGACAATCGATGCTTCCGGAATGTGGATTGGTCAGGTTTTGGGCTATTCCTTCGCCGACCAGATGAAGACTGCAACGCTTGAATGCCGAAAGGGTGACACACTGTTTTTCTACACGGACGGTGTGACAGAAAGTATGAATGCCCGGCAGGAGGAATTCGGCATGGCTCGTCTCCGTCGGGCGCTGGGATCGGGAAAAGGGGGCAGCCAGAATCTTGTCAACCGATGCCTTAACAAGGTCAAACAGTTTTCAGCATCAGAACCGCAATCTGATGACATTACCATGGTTGCGGTGGAAATCACAGTGTAGATGCTTTAAGCCAAGCCAAACATCCGCAGGTGATTTGAAATCCGATCGCGAATGAAATCTCCCGCAGGAAGTATCTCAATCCCCCGGATGCATTTCACCCTTTCGTAAAGGGGGATTGAAGGGGGATTAAGTCTTCGTTTCTTATGATTTCTCACAAATGGAATACACCATGAAACGCATTCTGCTCATTGAAGATGACCCGGCGATCGTCCGGGGGCTCGTCGATAATCTTCGCGAAGAACATTATCACGTGGAAACCGAGTCTGATGGCGAGAAGGCACTCCGGAAGGCGCAAAAATCCCAATGGGATGTACTCATTTTGGACGTCATGCTGCCGGGAATGAACGGATTTGAGATCTGCAAAGCCCTGAGGGCCGGCGGCTCGCAAGTTCCGATCCTTATGTTGACGGCGAGGAGCGAAGAAACCGATAAGGTGCTCGGTCTCGAGTTTGGGGCCGACGATTACCTGACAAAACCGTTTTCCGTGCGCGAGTTGCTCGCACGAATAAAAGCATTGCTCAGAAGACAATCCGGTCTTGTCACCCGTATTGAAGAAACCGACATCGGCGACGTGCATGTCGATTTCAAGAAACAGGAGGCATATCAGGGGAAAAAAGCCTTGGAGATGAGCGCGAAGGAATTTGAATTGTTGAAGTATTTCGTAGAGCGCGAAGGAGTTGTTATTTCCCGCGATCAGCTCCTGAACGATGTGTGGGGATATGAGTCAATGCCCACAACGCGCACGGTCGACAATTACGTTCTCACTTTGCGGAAGAAATTTGAATCGACTCCCTCCAAACCCAGGCATTTCCTCACTATTCACACTGTCGGATACAAATTCATTCGCTGAATGCATTCATGCGGCCCGAGTGTCGACATCCTCGGTTTTTCGTTTAACCATACGCGATGCGAGCGAGGGGAAAACCCTGTGCTGAGCATGATGGCGCTGAAATACTGAAAGCTTGAAGTAAATGAACGTCGAAAGAAAGAGCCTCAGGATGAAGCGGGGCAGCGACTCCTGCTTTCTCTGCATTCGCATGAACCTCCACCACCGGCGGGCGATATTCCGCCATCGATAGAATGTCCTGTTTACCGTTTTGTAAGCAGCATACACCTCATCGTCAGAGAGGGTCGGGTGCTTGAAAACAAGATGGTCTCCCTCGTAATGTGAAATGTCGGTATCGACAATTCTTCCCTGTGCTACGACCTCGCGATGCCAGGGAGTGCCATAGAGGGGAATCGAAATAGATGAGAGGATGACGGAAGCTCCGACATCGTCAAGACGTTCAGGGAGGACCTCGTAGTATTCCTTCGTATCGTTTTCGAGTGCGAACATGAGTCCTGTGAATGTCAAAATGCCGAGCCGATGAAGCTTTTCGAAGAATTCGCGGTATTCTCCCACCTTGTTTTGTTTCTTCTTGACACCGGCAAGACTTTCGTCGCTCAATGATTCCATTCCGAGAAACGCCATGCGGCAGTGTGCCTTTGCCAGCAGGTCGACGAATTCATTATCCCGCAAGCACTCAAGGCTGAATTGCGTCCCAATCCCCCAGAAGTCGAGTTTGGCGATCTCCCGCAAGAGGGACTTCGCGTAGGATAAATCCCCACCGAGATTATTGTCGAGGACCATGGCCATCTTTCTTTTGTACCAGGGAAGTCGGTGCGTGGCTTTCAGGTCACGGATCACATCATCAATGGGCCTCATGCGGTGCGGCAGCCGGATAATATTGAGCTGACAAAAGGTGCAGGGATGCGGGCAACCGCGTGTCGCCTCCGTCACGACCGGAACTGTGAACGTTCGTTCCACAAGGTCGTGTCCTCCCAGCAACTCCCTTTCACTATGAACCTATGAAGAAAGAGATCGGGAGTTGTCATGAACATGTCATTATCCTGTTGAAACATCAGACGATCCTTTCGGCGAGGGTTTGACAATGGGGCATCCGTTGAAACGGACGCCTGAAGGGCTCTCATCAATAGCTCAATCCCGCACAGCGGGATTGTGATGTTGCACCAATGACAAGAGCCGTCGGTTTCAAACCGATGGCGTTGCGCGACCTAGGGAACTGCTTCGTTTTTTGACCGCTGTTTGACAAAAGCATGACAACTCCCGACACGCGCCGGGCGTAATTGGTGCAGAGAGTCCAAAGTCACGCAGTTGCAGTTCACCAATCTTAGGAGGTCGTCATGCGTATCGATCAGTTTTCCCGCCTTGTTCTTCTCGCGGCCGGTCTGGCCGGTCTGTCGACAATCAATGTATTTGCGCAGGCGAAAATCGAGGAAGAGCGGTACAGTTTTGCCGAGAGAAATCTTGGTGGCCCGCGGATAGGGATTTCCTACGTTATGGGAGAAGGAAGACTGGCCACAGAGTTGAAGAAACACGGCTTCGGCCGGCTCTTGAGCCAATTTGGCTGGCACTTCGAATATCAGGTGATTCCTGAAGGCGGCGGCCCGCAATTCGTTATTCAGTTTGTCCCCCTGATTTCCGGTGTGGAATACAGCAAGATTTTTCCGACAGCCACACTGGCGATCGGGGTTCGGCTGCCGGATGGGATCGAATTTGGTATGGGTCCCAACGTCCTTCTCTCTGCCAATCCGCGCACCGCATTGACAATTGCCGTGGGGAAGAGCTTCAACTACGGCGGAGTCAGCATTCCCATCAACCTTGCGCTGACCACCAACCCCGATGGTCAAAGAATTTCCCTGATTTTCGGATATGCCATCAAGGGCGGCGCGAAGTCGCAATGGTAATGAGTGTCCCAGGCCTGAGGGAGTCTGTTCGTGACTCCCTCTTTTTTTTGTGAATTCATGCAGGACGGCAAGGTGAAACAATGAGAACAATAATTGTAGCAGTCTTGATGATTCTGGTTGCCGCTCAGTTTCTTGTTGCCCAGGAGCACCATCTCTGGATCGGGCTCTCGGGCAATCGAGTCATTCTGGATGCGGTTCTCCGGTCGGTTCAGGATGAGTCGGTCACGGTGGTGAGCGATGGCCGGGTCGTGGACATTTCATTGAGAGAAATCGAACAGGTTCGTGTGATTCGCGGTGGACTCATGATGCGGGGAGCCGTCGTGGGGGCAAGCACGGGATTCGCTGTGGGCGGGCTGGTAGGCTTCCTTGGTGCTCCGCGAGATGACCGTAACACGAGGATAGCGACCACGGCGCTTGCAGCGGGTATCATCGGAGGAATTATCGGAAGCGTTATTGAGTCCATGCCGGATGAAGGTGAAATCCTGGATCTTCGTGGAAAAACCGCGGCCGCGAAGAAAGAAACATTCGGTGAAATCCTCCGGCGACCTAAAGAATAGAAAACATTACGAGCTGGTGGGAAGACAAATTTTGACTGCGACATGACAAATCTGTGACAAGTAGTCTTGTCGTTTTACGCAGGTTGAATACATCAATTCTGCAACTTCACAAAACATACTTCATGAGCGGGGTGTACTTGTGTAGAATCACAGCAAATGGATTTGTGCAGACGAAGCGAATGGTGCTGGTGCGGTAGATCGGGGGGAACTGAGACGAAGGTTACCTTCAACCAGGGCTAACCACGGTGAAGGTAACCTTCAGCTCGGTCCGATCATGTGAGTCTCTTTCTACCGAACCTGGAGGCAGCTTCCAAAAGCGTGCAACCACATGGACTTAGAAGAGGACATGAACATGAACTATTGCAGACAATCTCATGCTATTCTCATCATGAAGATGGTGGTAACACTGATGGTGATCTCCGCGAGTCTCTGTGCTCAATCTGGGCCGCCAATAGTCCTGAGCCCAGCCATCGGCGACACTCTTGATCCCTTCGAGAGATATCAATTGGATCTGTTTCCGGATGTGGACGGATTCCAATGGGCTGTCTTTTTCATCAAAGAAAAAGCAGGCAACCTGTCAGCAAAAATCTCCTCGATTCATGAAGGGAGATCAAGACTCCAGATTGTGAATATGGGTATTACGCCAGGCTTTCTGCAAAGGAAAATCGAACTGACATTTGGTGTGACTGCGAAGTCCATAGTATCCGAGCTGCCGACAGCTGAGAGAATCCCACAGTCTCACCCGATTCGCAATCCCGCCACAGACAAGGTTGTGATCCTGAGCCCCAGAGTCGGCAATGAAATTGATCTTGGCGAACGCGATCGGTTTGGTCTCTTCTCACACCTTAAAGGATTTGTATCTGCTGTTTTCTTTCAAACCCCCGATACCGTGTACTACGTACGGATCTCGATCTCGGGAAAGCAAGGGACGACCGAAGACACCTGTATTGAATTCACAGAGAGAGCCATGCTGATGATGGCAGAACGAATCGAACACTACGAGGGCTTGGTTGATGGTTCCTATATGATGAATCAGTCGCCGGTCGCCGTGCATGTCGAAGGTGGAACGGAGATAACTCGGCGGGCGGCCGCATCGGATTCCGGAAAGAGTATCGGTCGTTTGAGCGATATCCTTCCTTTTGCCACTGCCCCCTCGGACTTCAGTATGGATTCAGACTGGGGTTTCGCAGTTTCGCTCTCGACGTATTCCCCGGATTTCGGCAGCGTTGAATCAGCACTGCGTGCCATCGAAGATGCATTTCGGGCACAGGGGTTTCTCATTACTCGTCGTTCTCCGGATTTCACTCTTTCTCCCCTCCTCTGGTACAGTATGAGATTTCGCTTGAAGAATGATATGACTCTATTCCTCGAAACTGGAAGATCAACGAGCACTGTCGTCTTCAAAGCAGTCTCGATTTTCTTGCTCTACTACATTGATCATGAACGAGACCGGCAATTCAAACCGTTCGTTGGCGCAGGTGTCGGGCGGTATTACGTGCGAGCAGGGGCTATCTACGGGAACCACCTCGTCGGATACAACTATCTTGATGAAATTGTCATCGAGGGGGCATCGTACGGCGTGAAGTTCCTGGGAGGGTATGAGTTGAACATTGCGCCCCAGGCAAGCCTCAGCGCACACGCAGAGTATCTGTATGTACCTACAATTCGGACAACCCTCGCGACAGGTACAAAGGCTGAACTGCATCTTAGCAGCTTGATGCTTGTTGCGCGACTCACTCTGTTTTTTTGATATTGTTCATGAGGAGACTGATCATGGCATCCAAGCCTTTTTATCCATCAATTCTCATTGGCCTGTTCATAACAGGCCTTCTCACCGGATGCACGGTAACCCACAAGGTGACGCGTCGGTCGGAACTGATGAATCCCCTGATCACTGGTCCCATCACCGTATTGATGAAGAATAAGACTCAATACAAGCTTGAGACGTATTTCCTTCGGGATACGGTTCTCCTGGGAAGGGGAATAGAAGCGACCGTGAGTGGAAAGAGGCCGTTCGATGGGGAGTTGAAACTCTCAGAAATAGGATATGTGCAATCGAACGAGACAAGTTTCCTGAAGGGCCTTATGACCACAACTCTCGTGGGCGTTTTTGTCGTGACTGCTGCGTCATCCTTTGATGGGACGGAAGGATTGTCTGTAACTCCCAAGGTTGCCTATCATGGACCGGGTGGAGGGGGAAGTTCGTGTCCCACCATCTACAGCTGGAATGGCAAGAACTACATCTTGGAGGCCGAGGCGTTTGGAGTGGCATTGGGGAAGGGTCTTGAACTCGAGACCTGGAGCGTCCTCCCATCGTTGGTTGCCGATAGCTCCCAACTGAAGATCAGAATCTCGAATGAACGTCCGGAGACGCATCATGTCAACTCTGTGCGGCTGCACGCCGCAGAGGCGGACACGAACGCGACGGTGTACCTTGATGCGAACGACCAACTCTGGCCATCGTATGAGGCGTCCGTTCCAGTTTCGGCTTTTGATCACAGCGGAACAAATATTCTTGAAGCGGTTCGATACCGAGACAGTCTCTCCTGGGAATCCGACCTGGCGGGGGCATCGATCATTTCAGATTTCGCGGATGTCGTTGATCTGAGCTTTGTCAATACTGGTCATACTGCCGAAGGGTCGCTCATCGTCAGCGCAATCAATACACATTTTTCGGAAGAGGTTTTTCAACAGGTCTTCACATTTCTTGGCGACCAATCCCTGGCGTTTATGGATGCCGTTGAACATGATCCTGAAGTGATTCACACCCTGAAGAATTGGATCAAGGAGAGCTCTTTGAAAGCCTATATTTTGACGAGGTCAGGTTGGGAGCCAATTGGATCCATCCAGCCGGAGGCAAACGCAGTTCCGTTTTCCCGATTGCTGCGCTTCAAGACATCGCAGTCTGCACAGGACACAGTGAGAATTCGACTTGTCTCTCTTGCGGATGTTTGGAAGATCGACGCGGTGCAAGTCGATTGGACTCCAGTGAAACCACTGGTGACCGTCCAAATCCCTGTCAGTTTCGCAGAGAGCTCCTGCCGTGACGTGCGGCCGCAGCTTCTTTCTGCGGATAATCAATACGTTGTTTTGCTTCCTTCGGATAAAATCGAGTTGGCCTTCGAGGCCCCGAAGCCTTCAGCGGGAAAGAAAGCGGTTTATGCGCTGGGTGTGCAGGGATTCCTGTACGAAGGGATTCCAGAGGCTTTAAGCGAGCAATCGAGATATCTGACGGTCGCATTGCCATCAGAAGCAAGAGTTGCATTTGTCAAACACCTCATTCAACAGAAGTCCCTTCTCCTTCCGCCGATCTATACAGCGTGGAAGGCAAGAAAAGAAAAAAACCTTGAAACAAGATTAATGAATACGCAAGGCCGATAGGGAGACAACATCATGTCAGTTGCTGCAATCACAGGTGTGAGCGGATATCTGGGGCATGGACTCGTCCAAAGACTTGGCCCCGAACAGTTGTTCGACAGGATACTTGGGATTGATATCCGTCCGGCTTCCGACAATCACATCGCATTTATGAAGATGGATATCAGAGACCCAGGCCTCACGGATCTTTTCCAGAAAGAATCGGTGACTCACGTCGTCCACCTCGCATTTGTCGTGAATCCCACTCATGATTCTGAATTCGAAGAGGATGTCGACGTCAACGGTACCAGAAATCTGCTGAAGGCATGTCATGAAGCCCGCGTGAAAAAATTGGTGATTGCGAGCAGCATTGGCGCGTACGGATGGCATGCCGATAATCCAATCCCCATTCCGGAAACATTTGCTCTCCGCGGCAATTCCGAATTCCCTTACTCCAGGAACAAGACAACCGTCGAACATCTTGTCGCGGAATTTGCCGAAAGCCATCCCCGCTGCGACGTTGTAGTTCTCCGAATCTGTAATGTGCTGGGCCCTCATGTCCACAATGCGATTTCTGCCGGACTGGAGGCGCTCGTTATCATGGGAGTCCGGGGGTGCGATCCTTTTCTGGCTTTTACTCATGAAGAGGACATGAATGAAATTCTCTTCGAAGCCCTTCGCAAGCCGGTGCGGGGCGTATTCAATGTTGCAGGCGATGGCATGCTCCGGCTGAGCACCATGGCCCGGCTGGCGGGAAGACGACTCGTTCGGCTGCCGGAAAGAATGGTCCGCGGCATTCTCAACTTTCTCTTCTGGTGCCGACTTCTTCCCTTTGGCGGCGGCCAACTGGGATTCGTCCAGCATTCGTGTATTCCCGATACTTCGAAACTTAGAAGCGAATTCGGCTACCACACTCGCTACACTTCTGAAGAGACTTTCCTTGGTTTTGTCCGCGAAAGACTGAAGAGGAAATCGTGAGCAATACATTGTTCATCGTCAATCCCGTTGCCGGAGGGAAGCGGGGCCTTCGCCGCTGGAAAGCATTCGAAAAAAATCTCCAGAAACGCAGATTTCAGTTTGACGTTGGACTCACCGTGTGCCGCGGTCATGCTCAACAATTGGCAACATCGGCTGTTCGGAGCGGCGTTTCCTCTATCGTTGCGTTTGGAGGTGACGGTACATTGAATGAAGTGTTGAATGGATTTATGCTGGTTCCTGATCATTTCCGCATGTCTGCCCGCCTGGGATTTGTGCCTGCGGGGAGCAGTAACGATTTTCTGAGGAGCATCGAAAACTCGCCGGGATCCCTCGTAGATGGAGAACCGATAACCCTCGACGTGGGTAAAATCGAGTGCAGGGATTACGGCGGGGCTCCGATCGAACGGCATTTTCTTGTGAACGCGAGCATGGGAGTTCTCCCGCAGGCCCTTGAATTCTTCAATAGACAAACACTGGGGAACAGAATCCTGAAGCGTATTTCACT
>Ga0209641_10003275_pt1 | contig 13600 bp, 8 predicted proteins | sample RifCSP16_1_FD_184022 | JGI IMG/M metagenome (GOLD analysis project Ga0209641, IMG submission 184022) | Soil microbial communities from Rifle, Colorado - Rifle CSP2_sed 16_1 (SPAdes) (version 2) | ecosystem: Environmental > Terrestrial > Deep subsurface > Rock core/Sediment | place: Rifle...
TGGAATCTTTTATTTGTCATTGTTAAACCAGCACAATAATTAAAATATTTCATATTTAATTTGAAGGAACCATCGTCTTTCAAATCCATTAATTCTGAAAGAATTAAATCTTTATAACGTGGCTCTCCATACGGCGCCAATCCCATTACTTTGTATTCACCGGAATTAACTTTGAACCCGGTGTAATAGGTAAATGCAGAATAAAGCAAGCCTAAAGAATGTGGAAAATAGATATCTGCCAGAATATCTATCCTATTATCTTTACCGATTCCATAGCTTGTTGTTGCCCACTCACCAACCCCATCTATCGTAAGGATCGCTGCTTCCTGAAAAGGAGAAGGAAAGAACGCAGACGCCGCGTGTGATTCGTGATGCTCAGGAAAGATGATTTTCCCCTCAAAATTCAGTTCTTTCTTAATAAACTCTTTCATCCAGATTTTCTGCTTTATCCATAACGGCATTGATTTAACAAACGACCGAATTCCTGCAGGTGCATAAGTCAGATAGGTCATCAATATACGCTCAAACTTCAGAAAGGGCTTATCGTAAAAAGCCACAAAATCCAAATCCTTTACCGTTAATCCACTATTTTCTATGCAGTAATTTATAGAATTCTTTGGAAAAGAAAAATCATGTTTTTTGCGGGTAAAACGCTCCTCTTGTGCAGCGGATACTATCCTGCCGTCTTGAACAAGACAAGCAGCGCTATCGTGGTAAAATGCCGAGATTCCCAGTATATTCATAAATCTTGCCGCCTTTTAATTTCTTTTAATATTTGAGTTTTCAAATACATTCCGAAAGATGTAATCGGCTAAACATTGATTGCCGGCCACGGACATATGTCCATCATCAAGATAAAAATCTACAGACCAATTAGGAATTTGCGTTATTTCACCTGAAGGATCAAGATATACGACACCGGTACCCTTAAATATATTTTCAAAGTTGTAAATGCGGGCATTAACATTTGTAACGGAATTGTTGTAGTCCTGAGTTGGAATCCTTATTACCACAAATTTTCCATTAGTTTGCTGTGTTTCTTTTGCAATAGTAAGAAATATTTTTTTTACTACAGGTCTTGCATCTTTCATAAGATAGAATTTTTCCATAAACAAGCCGAAAAGCCTGCTTTTTCTCACGAACTTATTAAAAACCATTTGGCTTTCAGAGACGGATGTTCGGGGAATAAGGCTGTCGTTTTTAACTGCAAAACTCGGCTTATTCATACGTTCCCATATTCGATAAGCTTCCAAAACTCTTTTTACATCATCGTCGATAAAAGCAAGAATAATAATATCAGGTTCTATTATCTTTCTATATTTTTCGTAAGCAAGGTACATTTGATCGATTCCCCAGCCTGGCACGCTGATGTTAAAAAATTCATATCTATCCTGGAGTTTTGATTGCAATAAATTAGGTACATTCTCATTTAATGTAACGCCAGCGCCCCACATAAATGAATCTCCTAAAATCATGACGCGTATCTTCTCTGAGTATAAATTAATCTTGCTAAAATCTTTTGTGTCCCGAAACCCCTGTTGATTTGCTTCTGACCAATCCACCTTTTTATTAGTAACCCAACCAAGAAAAGGATCATGTTCTGCCCATTCAACACCACCAGGATCATTCTCAAATTGGCCCGGAAATGTTCTTACATATTGCGGATAGCCCCGTATTCGAAGGTATGATTCGCCAATAAAAAAGAAAACAACAAAAGGGAGGACATATACCCCAATAATTAATACACGTCTTTTTACCGGTCTGGATAGCAGATTTAAAAACTTATATGAAAGCCAAATAGTCAAACCGATCACGGTTACTGTTAGCAGACACCGCCACAAATTAAATCTTTTAATAAAACTTCTAATCTGTGCTTTAAGCAACGAGGTGTTCATCTTGATTACATCATCTTTTGAGGGCGTTACGTGATAATCACCATCCCAGTTTCCACCGGTATAAGCAATTCTTAGTTTCCTTGTTATAAGAAAACCATAGTTAATAGTCGTATTGGCAGGTACCTGTAATTTGACAGTAAAAGTATCACCCGTGTGAGCCATAGGCGTGTGCATAAGGTTGTCTTTTACTATTGTTCCTTTAGGGCGTTTTTCCAATGGAACAACATCCCACCCATTGATACCCCAGAGAAGAAAGACCTGGCTGGCTTCAGGCCTGTGGTAATGGATCTCCTGAGTTACCAGCGTTATCTCCTCTGTTTGTGCTGCACTGTTTGCGAAAAGGGAAGTATTATCCGTCAGGCAATAATGCAGGACGATAACCCACAAGCAACCATGCGCCCATTTTGCGATCCTTGACGAGACATAGTCACGCATAACTTGCCGATACTTAGATATTTTACCCTTTGACCTTCGCATATACCCTATTACTCCTATTGATTATGCCGCTTTTGAAATAGCATAACATACTTATTCTTTGTGTAATCCAAGAGGACAGACGGTTTTAACGCTGCGCTTTATCTCATTATTATGACGTTTATTAGTCCCATTATTTATGATTTCTTAGTTCCATTAAATTTCCTAAACAAACGATTGATTCGCTAAAAATATCATCTTTCAACAAATCAATAAGCTCTGAATATCCTGGATGGGCAGGAAAATGAACTGCCCTGCGGTAAAATTCTTCCTCAGGATATGTCCCCCAGTCCACTAATTTACTGAAATACACGCCAAAACCAAATCGCTTCCCGAGTTGAACAAAATCAGGCATTTCTCTAAAATTATTTTCCTGGACTACCATACTTATACCAACCCAGTCCATAGGAATACTTTTGAGTAACGTGCTGATAAATTCAAGGTTTTCCAGCAGTTTTTTAAAACTTCCACCCCTTCGGTTTATAGCGTATGTTTCTGAACTTGCAGCATCAATTGATATTTCCGATGTTTTCACCATTTGTTGAATCTCATCTGGTATTGTTTTCCACATCTTTGGTGTCCATAATTGCGCATTTGTATGGATATGTAACCTTTTAAGACGGGGCATATCCTGCCTCTTCATAGTTTGTAACCATTTTCTAAAAAACGGACTGCCGAAAGGATCTCCTGAACCCGTAATATATAAGAGTTGCGCATCCCTAAGCGCCTCTTTACAAATTTTGTTCTGTACTTCCAGTATTTGTTTCCTGTTTTTCTTTTCTATAATCACCTCTGAGCGGCATGATGGACAGGACAAATTACAGGATTTGTCATAGCTGCAGTTAATTTCTTTTGGTCCGTACGGTAAGATTGTAAGTCCCTTATCAATTATTACTTTAAAATCTTCATCTTTAACATCTTCAACGTTCTCAACCGGGCATGATGTGGTGTGTAAAAACGGGCATCTGGAACGATTGCAATATTTGAATGAGCCGTCCAGAATCGAACGTCTGATCTCCTGTGCCTTTTTGCCATTCCATATCTCCGTGACGGATTGGTATGTAAGGTTTCCTATGGGTGTGTCTAACCACGAAGGGCAACACATATATACCTCTCCAATCCCATTTACCTGAGTTACCTCAAACCAGGTAAATGGTTTGGAGCAAAACAATCGTGTGTTTTTTAACATGCTATCTGTTTCCTAAGGGTAACTTAAATACATAATTATTTGTAACAGTTTAGTATTTTGAGTAACAGATCACGTGGTATAGGTAATGGCGGATGACAACCCCCTGTTTCCCCCTTTATTAAGGGGGACTGCAAAAATCCCCCTTAATAAAGGGGGTGAGGGGGTTGTATTCCTGGCGCTTCTTGAATACCGGCTGAACTGTTACGTTAACTATATATCGGATTAATCGCTTGTCAGTTTAGAATAAACCGCCTCGTATTGTGGGGCGATGTTCCTCCAATCAAGCTCCTCAGCCCTTTTACGCGCTTCAAATGCCATGTCTTTACAATCATCAGGGTTTTGGGCTAAATGTAATATTGCGTCTATAAGTTTTTCAGGTTCATTGTATTTTACCAAAACTGCTTCCCTGCCTGGCAGGTATGCCTTCACTGACGGCAAATACGTTGATATTACAGGCAACCCGCAGGCAATCCCTTCAAGAATCGCATTATTTGCGGTAGACTGCAATAATGGCAGAAACAGTATATCCGATTGCTGATAAAGTTCTAATAATTTCATATCATCAATATTATCCCTATAAAGCACAATATTTGAAAAACCTTCCAGTCCAGTAACTTTTGGCCCTGTTAATTTAGAGGTTACAACATGAAATTCTATGTTCTTATACTCCAATAATTTTTCTGCAACCTGCCGTATCGTCTTAAAATCCCTCAACCAGTGTCCAACGGTAATACACCTGAATTTATTTCCTGATTTTGGTGTACTCGCTGGCTGAAAAAAATCAACGTCGATGCCGTGCAAAATCATAGTAATTTTATCATCGGGTAATAGTTCCTGGAAATATGAAATTTGCTCTGGGGAGACAACCGTAACGTGATCAAGCATGGAAATAACTTTTTTGTTGGTGAGTGAATTAAGTATTCCCGGGGGCTGGTGATATGTGGCAACCAATTTAGGTCGCACACGTTTGGGGAGTTTACACAACCATGGCAGAAACTGAGCCGAATGCTCACCATCCATGTAATGTATTATATCAACCTTGTTCAAACAGCACTTGCGGAATGTCCTGATCTCGGCAGCCAGGTCGCTCAGCTTATAATATTGCATACCTTTCCTCTGAACCAAATAACGCAGCCATTTGCATACGGTTCTGTTTTTTATGGGAAAATCATCGTCATTATCTGATGCAGTATAAACATCTACACGGTATTTGTTACGGTCGATATATTTCAAAAACTGATTTATACCAGAATATTTACCCCAATGAGGGCGGCGGGTTCGAATTAAGTGAATATTTAAACTCATAGTTTGGCAATTCTTAACAAGCCGTATATATGCCCCAATGTTATTAAATCAAAACACTTTTGTGTAAACTGTTCCGGATCATCCGTAGGCAATATGAGACGTCGTATCTTTTTGGGAGATTTTATAAAGATTTTTACCTTTGATATAACAGAACGTAGCCGTTGCGATATCGAAGGTCTTTCCTGGAGTATCTGCATCACTGCATCAGATACGCCTTGCCAATAATATCTGCGAATAAACCAGTCCTGATTAAGTCGTGATTCAAATATGTGATGCCCGATAGCAATGTCCGGATGATAAAAGCAGGAATACCCCATTTTGACGATTTGTTTTTGAAGGAATACATCACCACTTGACAAAAGATTATTCCCCACCCGGTCAAGGCTTGAAATAAATCCACCAGCGCTTTTAAGAATATCCATCGGGAAAGCAATATTGGCTCCAACGAGCCATTCTGCAGAAAGATTAGTCAAGACGTGCGGAGTTTCTGACCAGTTTATAACTGCAAGACCGTGTAAAAGCCAATCAGATAGCCATTCCGGTCTGGCAGACTCCCATATCGGTTCTGTCTTTCCTCCCACACACCCTGGTCTTGGTGTTACCGTTTCAAAGACCTCTAAAATCCTGTCAAGCCAGACAGGACAGGCAATAGCATCGTCATCAAGATAGGCAACATAGTCTCCTCTTGCATTGCGCCAGCCGGTATTCCGCGCAAATGAAAGACCAAGGTTTGATTCGTAGATATACCTTATATTGCCCTTTTCTATAAATTGTTCTACTACTTCCTTTGTAGAATCTGTTGAACGGTTGTCTACTACTATGATTTCGTACTTGTCTTTAGATAGCTGTTGGTCTACCAGACTTTGAATTGCTTTCATTAAATACCTTGCCCGGTTATGTGTGCATATTATAACTGATATAAGTACGTTCATATCTGTAAACTTTCCGCGCGTGCTGTAGAGACGCAAGATTTTGCGTCTCTACGTCTGTTTACAAAAGTCTTTGTATTTTAATTATGCCGAAATATTTTGCTTTTTACTTTTTGCGTAATCTTTAAAATTATTCTTCGAATCAGGTAGCGTATAATCTGCTTTACTGAATATTGCCCTTGTCTTTGAAGCCTTGCCGTATTGGACAATGCAAGAAGGGTTATTTCTCTGGCATCCTGCGCTACTAAGTCCGGGAATCTTCTAAGAATTTCCTGGTGCATTTTCCCATAGGAGTAAATACCTGGATTAAGCGTTGAGTCATCCACGAACCAGTGTTCACCAAGTATCTCTGGCATGGTTACCGCAACCCAGCCTGCTGCCATTACTGCGTTAAAAAGATCCCAATCATCGTATTCCCGGCTCATCGTTGAACGAAAGTAACCAGAATCACGCAATGCCTCGGTTCGTATAACGCTAAAAGGGACCGCTTCATTTGACAACCACTGGTAAGGAAATCCTGGGCAAGGTCTAATCCAGATTCTAGCTTTACTCCAGGCATAGTGAGCCCAGCAGGAAACAATGCCGACTTCAGGACAATGCTGAAGAACAGATTCACATGCCGCAACAAAGCCGGGACGCAACCGGTCCTCCTGGTTAAGAAAAATAAAACCCAGGAGATTTTGTCCGGAATTGAGAATTGCTTCAATACCGGTATTCTTGGCTGGTATGAGATCTCCATTCTTTTTCCTAATAATCCGCCATCCTTCCTGCTGTGCCTTGTCGAGTGCTTTCAGGGTTAACTTTTCGGTTGATTTATCATCCACGACAACAACAGCCGCTGGTTTGCAAGTTTGCCGTTCAACACTTTTCAAACATTCGTTGAGGAATTGTCCATTATTGTGGCAGGTGACTACCACGGCGAGACCTTTCTCATAATTCTTTATTGGAGTTCTACGCCATGACTCATCAGAAAGCGGTTTTTTGTTCAAGGGCAAATTTATTGGCAGGTGCAAAGAACGCTTTGCTCCCTGATTAACAATCTGACTGCGGAAATTTAAGTGGTTCTCCACGATTTTCTTGTTATCGCACATCTGTCTTATGTCCAGTGATGCATTCCGTCCCATTTCAGCAATTTTTCCCGATGGAGTCTCCAGTGCCCGTCTGAGGGCGTCTGCAAGACCTTCGCTTCCTGTTTGGTTGGCCAGCCAGCCTGTTTGACCATCTCTGATCATTTCTGCCATCCCTCCATTACGTGACGCAATCACAGGAAGACCTGAACACATAGCCTCAATGCAGGTATTGGGAAAATTCTCCCAACGCGATGGGACTACGGACATACGGGCATTTAGCAGAAATTGAGAAATAGCAGCTCTATTTTGTTGACCCCGAAAGTGAAAGTTCGCTCTTAAATCATCGGGAATCCGACTCTGTACAAAGTATTCACCATTCATTCTGGTATTGCCAAGAACGTTGCCGCCAACAAACTCGAAACCTGCTGTTGGATATTCACGAGCGACTGCAACTGCGGCGTCAATCCACTCGATTACTCCCTTGCGTCTTTCGAGTCGTCCTATATAACAGATAGTTCCATGTTCCCAGGTATTTTTGTTTCTTTCAAGCATTGGGTTGTCCCCCATAGGGTACGGAATTACCCACACAGTATTTTCTGCCAGTCCATGGTGGGTTTCTACCTGGTGCGCGAGATACTGGCTGGGACAAAGCAGCGCATCGGCTGCAGCGATGCTGTAATCTTCAAGCCGTTTTGCCGTCTGCACAAAAGGCAAACTGATATTCCAGTCGTTGTATTGAGCGATAAATTCGGTGGGAGAATGTAAATGAATGATGCATGGGGGACGCCTTTTTGGCCCAAACCCCAGTGCGCGCCTGAGCTGGAAATAATAGAGCGGCGCCTCATACTCCTGTGCTTCGAGTATGTCAATTCCTTCCTGTTCAATCAAACTCTCAGCAAGAAGGCTGGCTTTCCAGGAGAAACTTTGAGGGGAAAAACCCGATTCAAAAAGCCCCTTTTCTTCAATAGATTTCTTTTGGCATATTAGTTTTCGACCAGATGAAGATTTCCAGTCTTCATAATGGATGCGGTGAATGATCAGCCTCCCGCGACACATCTCTTCAACTGTTTTTTCAGCCCCTTCCCAGAGTTGTCCAATTACATGTACAGTTTCACCACTTTCGGCAAGCAGTCTGGACATATGAAGTACATAAGTGCCTATACCACCTCCGGGCGCAGGAGGGTATTCACGACAAATAATCAGGTGTTTCATTAAGGACCTGCATCCTTTCTGCCAGTCAAAATACGTGTAAGAATATTTCGCGCTTTTCGCAAAAATCCTTTTTGGAAATCCGATTCATTATTTTTGATTAGAGCAGAACTGTGTTTTGTTATATCCGGATAAACGTATTTCATCCACCGATTCTCTAACTGCATAGCAATTTCTACTGCAAATTTCGCGACAGTTTCACGATGCGTGCTTAACAGAAGCTCCCTCATCACTTGATTCTGCGCATAAGTCATGCTCCTGTATAAGGAACTCTTGCGAACACGATACCTTAAAAGGTGCATAGGAACTGTAATGATAGGCCAACCAGATGCAAGCATTCGAATAGCCAACTCCCAGTCTTCGTAATTATACCTTTGACAAATATCGTAGCCTCCGAGACTCCTCAAGAGCGCTGTACGTGTCAGGCATGGAACAACGACACTGTTCTCAATGAAAAGAAAAGGGAATTCTGGCTGTGGAGCGTTCCAAAACCCATCTGCGACATCGGTACCAAAGATTGATGCCCATGCAGCAATGCCTCCCAGACGTGGATACTTTTCAATGATTTTTAGAGCAATCCTGTAAAATTGAGGTTCAATTATGTCGTCTCCATCAAGGAAAGAGATAAATTCTCCATTTGCCGCATAAAGCCCAGTATTTCTGGCTGAAGCCAAACCTTGATTCCGTTGCCGGATAACCTTTAAAAGAAGCCCCCTTTCTGATGCATCTTTTTCAATTTCCCTTATAGCTACAAGCGTTTCCTCTCCATAAGAACCATCGTCAATAAGTAAAAGCTCATCGGGCTGGCGCTCTGAAGCCCAAATGCTTTCTACCGCTTCCCTGATCATGGAACCCATCTCATAGCAGGTGACAACCACAGACAGCGTTCCTTCCTTAGTTTCTGGTCTTAGCATTGGCAAAGAAGGTGGTTTGTCTTGCAGTGCAAGCGCCTGAAGGGGTGAGCAACGGTCGAAAAACATAAGGGAGACCCTTGATAGATCCTGAGGCTCAGGAGGTGATTGAAGGAGCAGTTTCATGGCTTTGACGGTCTCCTCAATACGACGACTTCTCCCTTCTCCCCGGTGCGCAGCAATAACCCGCGTGCATAACTCTCGTCTGATCTGGTCAAGTTTTCTGATATCTGTAGCTGCGATTTTTTCCAAACAATCCGCCACTCTCTGGGGCACGGGGTCTCCCTGAATCAAGACTTCCCGCGGAAGAACTTCATCTGGAGCTAACCCCTCAGCAGATGCCGGTGAAAGCAGCACCAGAGAACCCCGGGCAAGCTCGATCCATACATTAGGAAGATACTCGAAATAACTTGGATAAAGGCGAACAGGATAGACTTGCTTAAGAGGAGGACATTCTCTCTCCCACTTCCACTGGTGTTCACTCACAAGTTCGCGTATAAATCCACGAGAAGACCAGTAGTCCCCAAACTCCCTTGGTTTCATAGGGGCAAAGGTCATGGGCGGTCCGGCACAGATTACAGGGCTGTTAAAACGCACTCCTTTATTTGCTAAAAGGGCAACTGCATCCAAAGTGTTTAGCACACCAGAGGATGCCTGTTGAGGCTCATGGAGGAAGAATTGCAAGGGACTTTGAATATCAGAGGGTTGAACCGATGCATGGGCGATTTTGTCGAGCAGTGAATCCTCAACACAACGGGGTGCGCAAACCGGTGGAGTATCCCCTGGCAGCCTGCCAGCAGCGGCAATTTCCTTCCCCCTGGGTCCGAAGACCAGCGCCAGATTAGCAAGAGCAAGCGATACGTCTTCCATCTGTCTGCGGATGATCTCATGTCGGGTCCAGAGGCCTTCCTGATTAGCCATCTGGCGATTAACAGATTTATCGGTAACCACAACTACGAAAGGCACATCTGCCGTATTGGGAACCCCGGTTGCCCTTGCCATCTGAGAAACGTATCCAAGCCCACCCCACATGGGCAGGATGACAGTCTGGAAGGGATCGTTTTGGTATAACTCCTGGAGTTCCTTACTCAAACAATAAGAAGAAAAAAACAATAACCCACTATCGTTGATAAGTCCATAAGAACGCGGACTTAACCCCTTTTCATCAAACGGAAGACAGTAATCCGGGTCTCTTGTAGAAATTGAAACCCGTTTTACCTTCGCGGATTTAAAAACTCCCGACTGGCAACTGAAATCAGGAGGCGATACCGGACGTGTTGCTGGTGTGGATACACAGGTTTCTTTTAGTTCATAACGATACCACGAATCCCAGCAAAGAATAGTAATACGACAATCGAGACGCTCAGCAATTTCTTCAATCGGAAGACCGATTCCTTGAAAGGAACTCCGTTTGTCCGGTTCATCGGTAAGATACTCGATGAATCCCTCATAAGCTTCTACAATAACAACATGTTTCTGATTTTTACTATTCATTATCAAAGGCCATATTAATTATTACGTTGATTGGGTTGTATCCGTAACTAAAGCTGAGACATCAAACGGCAATTTTGAAAATGTTGTTGCCGTTGTTACGTCCTCATTTGGAATGTAGTGTTGTTTCAGTACCTCTAAATATGCTGCCATGTAAGGATTTTTTACTCATATCAACAGTTCGTGCAGCAATACTTTTTCAGCGATTTATTCTGGAAGGCGTATCTCATTTAAATTAGACCAGACAGGACGCACAGAAACTACACCTGAAACACCTGAAGACGGCCCATTTTTACCTACAATGTGCAAAAAATGCATCTGCCAGTGATAATCATATACATAATTCCAGTCCGTGGGGTAAAGGCCAACATTCACGTAGTAAAGTCCGGGCAATAGTGGCAACTCCGGCAAGCAACAACGTAATCTGCCATGTTTGTTCAATGGCCCAAAAGTTACGAGATGAGATGTTACATAAGCCTCAAAGCATTTAATATCCGCTTCACTATAGATTCCAAGAGTAAGCGCAAAATCGGACAAAGGCATAGCAAAGTCATATTCAAGCTCGATCTCAAGGCTATCGCCACTGGACAAAGTCTCAGTAATCTTGCCTTGTTTATCATATAGAGATACTTTATGAATTGATACTTCTTGTGTCCCCATCCGGCTGCCATGCTCTATTTTCTTGTTTTCCCCGGCTGCTAAACCAGAAAGTTGAGAGGCGCGTTTCTCCGTCCGCTGGCGCATAAGGTCATTATAACATTGAATGGCTGTTTTTGAATCGCCATGCATCGCAACTCGACCTTCTTCGAGTACTAGCACCTCAGTGCATAAATTACTTATTTGCGCAGTATCATGTGATGTTAGGATTGTAGTTTTTCCTGAAGCTCTAAAGGCTGCCAATCGTTCGAGACATTTCTGTTGAAAACGGGAATCCCCAACTGCAAGCACTTCATCAATAACCATTACATCAGGTTCAAAATGAATGGCTGTAGCAAATGCCAGACGCAGATACATCCCGCTGGAATATGTCCTGACTGGCTGATCGATAAATTCTTCGAGTTCAGCAAAGGCAATAATTTCTGACTGTTTTGCCAGTACCTGCCGTTTGGTGAGACCGTTCAAAATTCCCCCCGTCATAAGATTTTCACGCCCAGTCATATCAGGATGGAACCCGCTCCCCAATTCGAGCAAACCGCTTATGTGCCCAATGTGATGGATGCACCCTTTAGTAGGTCTTCCTAGTCCACATAATAAACGCAACAGGGTGCTCTTGCCAGCGCCATTATGGCCAATAATACCCAATGACATACCCTGCTCCACTGAAAAACTAATATCACGGAGCGCCCAAAAGGTATTACTCGTATCATGACGACCGGACAGCCTCTGAATTATTGACTCTTTGATAGTAAAGGGGCGATTGCGTTGAATCCGGTATCTTTTTGATACCGACTCTGCTGTTAAAACTGCAGACATAATATACTCCCAAACTGTATTAAGTCGCGTGTGTCAGGGCTTTTTTCTGTACGAAATGAATTGTGTATTTTTCTAATGCCAATGTTGCCTTCCATACCTGTTATGCTAACATTTTCAAACGTGCTTTCTATAGTATTACGCTGTAAAAACTTCTTTCCCCATTCCCCGTTCCCCGTTTTCGCAAGGAGGGGAAAGAGAGGGGGGGGCTTTTGGTTGCGTCAGTACCGCGCTATGATTAACAGCCTAGACCGTATCAATAACTTCGTGAAGATAACGGTTATAAATAAAGTAACCAATACCGCACACGACCACGCTCATAATACCTGCAAGGAACAGCGAACTCCATTCTGGAGGGTTACCGTAAAAAAAAACCGCCCGATAGCTTTGAATTAGCACTGCAATTGGGTTCAGTGTGTATATGATTCGGTAGCTTTCGCTGACTGCTTCGAACTGATAAAAAACAGGGGTCAGGTAGAACAGGAGCGTTAGCACTACACTCATGATATGTTGTATATCACGGTAAAAGACGTTCAAAGTTGAGATAATCAAGCTCAGTCCGACTATCAAGATACCCTGGATCAATATCAACAGGGGAAGGCTCAGGAGCGCTAGTGTTATAGCCCTATCGAATAAAATTAACATAATAATAAGTATCGGCAGAACTACTATAAAGTTGAACATGTTTGACAGGGTGTTAACAATTATAAGGGTAGCCGGTGCAAAATTAGGCCTCCGAACCAAACCACGGTTAGAAACCAAAAGATTACCAGATGAACCAAGACAGGTGCTAAACCACATCCACGGTACCAACGCACTGAAAACGAAAGCTGGGTAAGCATCGATGTCTAGTGGGACAACTCTCTGGAAGAGAAAAACCAATACCAGCAACTGAGCGAGGGGAAGCATGAGTGACCAGAGAATACCCAGAACCGATCCCTTATAGCGCACAATAAAATCACAGCGCACAAGGTGGTATAACAGGTCAAAGTGGTAATTCAATGAATTCATACGGCAAGTGTCCTTGCTTATAATGAAAATATCTTCTTCTGATTTTAGGAATTAATCATAATGAACAGTGTAAACTATGTCAAGGCTTTTACTTGTAGAATTTTCAAGATGTTCAACACATTCCCAAAACCTTTTTGGTAATGCATTTTTTAGCAGGGCTTCACAATAGGTGTGTTCTCGTACCTGGACATGATAAACGGATAAGATTATTCTAATAGTCAAATACGAATGCTTGCACAAGGTGTTGCGAGAATCTACGTTAGACAAAAGAAATAATTTCTTATTGTCTTCATTCGTGAGAATGTAATCGAGAAATTAAAATGTTGAAAATATTAAAAAATACTTTGATACTTGACAAATGAAGGTGACCCCATTTAGTTTCTCTTTTGACATTGCAAAATATTGACTCACTTGTATAATTTGATGTTGAGAAATTTTAAACTTTTGTGATTCCCCTCTAAAAAGAGGGGATAAAGGGGCGTGTAAATTTGTTGCAACACACACCCAGCCCCTCTTTCTAGAGGGGAGCTTAAAAGTCGCTACCGAAGGTCTATTTTATATCGTCATATTTTTGGAGTCTGACCTATGATCTGGAAAAAATACACGTCATTCAAATATGGGTGAGTACACCCACTGAAGTGGCGGC
>Ga0209641_10003281_pt1 | contig 13592 bp, 11 predicted proteins | sample RifCSP16_1_FD_184022 | JGI IMG/M metagenome (GOLD analysis project Ga0209641, IMG submission 184022) | Soil microbial communities from Rifle, Colorado - Rifle CSP2_sed 16_1 (SPAdes) (version 2) | ecosystem: Environmental > Terrestrial > Deep subsurface > Rock core/Sediment | place: Rifle...
TATCTCCAGCAGGAGAATACTTGATGGTGGCGTAATCCTCGAAAGTGCCACTGCCAACGCTCCTACCAGTCACATACAGATTCCCGCTGTCATCTACCGCCAGGGCGAGAGCCACATCATAACCAATCCCCGGACCGCTGTATCTTCTGACCCAAAGAGTGTCTCCAGCAGGAGAATACTTAATGGTGGTGTAATCAACACCGGTGTTGCTTTGGCTCCCACCGGTAACATACAGATTCCCGCTGCCATCTACCGCTAGGGCGGTAGCCTCATCAGAAACATTCCCCGGACCGTTGTATCTTCTGACCCACACAGTATCTCCAGAGGGAGAATACTTGATGGTGGCGTAATCATAACCAGTGCCACTGCCAACGCTCCTACCAGTCACATACACATTCCCGCTGCCATCTACCGCCAGGGCGGAAGCGTTATCACCAGCATTCCCCGGTCCGTTGTATCTTCTGACCCAGGCCGTATCCACTTGTGCAAACAAATCAAAAGTGCTTATACAAAAAATTAAGAAAAACGCTAATTTGTTAAATTTGGACATAAACCTTCCTTTTTAAAAAATCTACGGCTTCCCTTTCACATACTTATCCAAAAACTCCGCAATCGCAGTATAATACCCACTCTTCCCATCCGTCAATACACTATTTCGACTTTCCTTCGCCCAACCTGGGCTACTTATTCCTCGACCCTCAGCCGGCCTTCAGGGCTGGCACATTCTCCCCGGGCTTATAGACCTCAAAGGCAGGCATTCCTAACTTCAGCGCTATTTTTTTAGAAAGCTCAGCCAGCTCATCTTTGACAAACCCGACACTGGTAAAAAGTATCTCCCCGTTCTTGTCCACCAAGAAAATTGTTGGAACCGTGTCAATCCCATAAGCATAGGAGACCTTGTAGTTCTCCAAGTCCAACAGCGCTGGAAAGGTCAAACTATACTGCCGGGAGAATTCTATGGTTCTCTGTTTGTCATCCTGCTCGATTCCTAAGACTTGCAGTCCTTTATCTTGGTAAGCTTGATAGATTCTCTCAATGAACGGCAAGGCAAACTGGCAGGTGGGGCAGGTATCTTTGTAGAAGCAGACCAAAGTGATGTTCTGGCTGAGAGCTTCCTTCAGGGTATAAAACTTCCGGTCCGGGCAAGGTAGCCTGAAATCCGGCGCTTTTCTTCCAATGGCGATGGCTGGCATATGGCTCCTTTACTATAATATGAATCTAGAATATCTGTTCTATTTGTCAACCGCAATCAGTCGCGGTGTAAGAGAGACCCTAACAGCCGATAATTCATATAAATACAGACCTTGACTTAGCTCTTATTTTTATTAAATTAGATTAGATGGAAACCTGATTACCTGTACTGACGATTCTGGGCCAGAATAAATTGTAAAACAAAGGCCAGTTTTTACTCGTAACAAAGTCGAAGCAAAGAGGATTGACAATGATTAAATTAACTGAAACTGCCATCCGAGAAGTCAAAAGAATTAAAGAAAAACAGGGGGCCCACAGCCAGTATCTCAGGCTGGGGGTTGAGTCAGGCGGCTGCTCCGGCCTGAATTACAAGATGAGCTTTGATGAGAAACCTGGAGAGCAGGACAAAGTCTTTGACTTTGAGGGAATCCAAGTAGTGGTGGACATCCGCAGCATGCTCTATCTGATGGGGATGACCTTAGACTATACCGGTGAACTCTTGGGCGGTGGTTTTAAGTTTATCAACCCCAATGCCCAGAAAAGCTGCGGCTGCGGGCACTCTTTTTCAGCTTAGTAATGCGCTCCCTGGATATCAGCCAGTTTGCCCAAGGAGGAATCATCCGGGAGGAATCTTTTCGCCAGGCAGTAGATCATTTTGACTGGAAGCAATTTAAGGGGAAAAGAGTTTTGGTGCAGGGGTGTGCGCCGGTTCCAATACCGACCTGGGCTTATATGATGGTTACGGCCAAGCTGGCCCAGTATGCCGAGAGCATAAATTACGGCGAGGTTACCTCCCCTTTGCCAGTTTTTACCAGAAGTCAGAGCAAGCTGACTCCACAATCCAGTTAGATCACTTAAAAAATGCCAAAGGTGTCCTTTCCCCAGGTCAATAAGACCTTTGAAGTCCCAGAAGGATTTACCATTCTGGAAGTGGCCTTAAACAACCAGATTGACTTGGAGCATAACTGCGGGGGAAACTGCGCCTGCTCCACTTGCCACGTAGTGGTCAGCGCAGGCTACGCAAATCTTTCTGGGAAGACCGATGAAGAGCAGGATATGTTAAATGAAGCCGAGGGCTTGACCGAAACTTCCCGCCTAAGCTGCCAGTCCAAGATCTGCGGGGATATTGTAGTGGAAATCCCGGCCTCCAGCAATCCTTTGAACAATCCTGACGTCGCTGAGATTGAAAGACTCTTAAAAGAAAAGGAAAGACAGCTGGCCCAGGCCACAGTGCTCAATTCCACTGCCAATCGAACTTAGATATAAGGGGGAAAATGCCTTCTCAAGTCTTTGACATAACCATAACCGGGGCTGGTCCGGTAGGGCTTTTTGCGGCCTACTACTCCGGTCTCAGGGACTTAAGCACCAAGATCGTCGACCACCTACCCCAGATTGGTGGTCAACTGACTACTCTATATCCCCAGAAATATATCTACGACGTGGCTGGGTTCCCCAAAATCTCAGCCTCCCAGTTAGCCGAAAATCTCTACCAGCAGGCTAAACAGTATAACCCAACCATTTGCCTGGGGCAGAGGGTGCAGACGCTTTCTTACTTAGAAGATGGAACAATTAAGGTAAAAACAGAATCTGGAGAAGAGCATCTTACCAAGAAACTAATCCTGACTGCTGGAGCAGGAGTGTTCACTCCCCGCAAATTGGAAGTCCCGGGTATAGAGAGATTTCTCAACAGAGATTTTCATTACTTCGTCATTAATCTGGAAACTTTCCGCAACAAAAGGCTTTTAGTCGTCGGAGGTGGAGATACAGCCTTGGACTGGGCTATCTATCTGAAGGAAATTGCCAGCCGGGTCACTCTAATCCACCGCTCCAACAAATTTGTGGCGGCGCCCTCCAGTATCAAGCAGTTGTTAAATTCAAATATAGAAGTATTAACTTTTACCGAGCTGAAAGAAATCAGAGGAAACTCCCATTTAGAGGGAGCCCGGCTGGTAAATAGCACTACCCAAGAAGAGCGAGAAATTCAGATCGACTCAATCCTCTGCTGCATCGGCTTTACTCCCAACTTAGGACCCTTGAAAGAATGGGGATTAGAGCTGGTGGCCTCCTCCATAAAAGTCAACCACCGGATGGAGACCAACCGGCCTGGTGTCTATGCGGCCGGCGATGTGACCAGCTATGATGGCAAGCTGCGCTTGATTTGCACCGGCTTTTCAGAGGCAGCCATTGCGGTCAATCACGCCGCCCACGCCATCTATCCTGACTTAAGAGTCTTTCCCGGCTACTCTACCAACTTGGCCGAGAAAAAAACTCAGCAAACCGTTGGCTAAACACTCCTGGTAGTAGGTCTTTTCCTCGGTTTACTTAATCTCACGAAATTATATATTCTCTACATGAAAATCTGGCAGGAAAAATACTTTCCTGTTTTTCTTATCCTGTTAAATATTCTCTTAATTTTCTGTATTTTTGACCCGCGCTTATTTTTAGGTGGGGACAATGTCACTTTTATAATCTTAGCCCGCTCACTCTTAGATGGGCAGGGCTATCGGGATTTGTCTCAGGCAGAGGCGCCAGTTTTCATTGGCTCTCCCCCGGGCTATCCGGTTTTTTTGATGCTGTTGATGTTGATATTTGGTGACCTGGCAGGTGTGATTTTATTTAAATTGGCTTCGGTGGTCTTATCCTCTATCACTCTCTACTCTTTTTATCGCCTTTTAAGACTCTCTTTCGATAATAAAATATTCATTATAATGACCTCTCTTTTTGTAGTAGTAAATTTCAACATTCTCTATCCCAACCAGCTGGAGTTATCTGACGTTCTCTTTAACACTTTCCTGTTTGCCTCCTTGTATTTTTTCATGTCAAAGGGAAAGTATGGTGAATCGGCAGGAATCTTTCTGGCGGTACTGGCAACATACACCCGCTATGCCGGGATTGTGCTGGTATTTGCTCTGCTGGCTTACTTACTGGTGAAGAAAAAACTCAAGAAGTTCTGGCAGTACGGTCTGTTAAGTTTTGCACTGATATTACCCTGGGCGATTTACGTCTTTGCCCATGGTTTCACCCTGACTGACATCCTGACCGGCGCTCCTTATGTGGCAGAGAGGAAACTAATCACCCTAGCAGAACTGCTCCAACGTTGGGTCTATAATTTCAAATTCTATTTCTTCGGGCTGTTTCCTCAGGATTTGTTGGGTTGGCTGTCCCCGCCGGTGTGGATAGGGATAATGGCTACCATAGTCATAATAATTGGCTTCTATTTGAAAATACGTGCCAAATTTACTGCACTGGAATCGTATAGCATTTTCTACTTTATGTTGATAATTTCTTGGCCTCAGGTCTGGAGCGCAGAAAGATATATTCTCCCCATTATTTACTTTATGGGCCTCTATTTTGCCTATGCCCTTTTCAAAATATTAAAGCCAAGAATTTTTGCCCTGGCCTTGAGCCTTTTGATTCTTTACAATGCCTCTGTAATTTTCAGACGGATTCCACTGACTTACCAGCGCGTTCAGGCTCAGCTGGAAGGTAAAATCTCCAGATACTATCCGTCAGACTGGTTAGCCTTTTTTTTGTGCTGTAACTGGATAAACCGGAATTTGCCGGACCAAGCTATCATAGTATCGCGAAAGCCAAACATGGTCTATTTCCAGACCGGTAACCAAGGCTTTGTCTATCCCTTCAGCACTGATAAAGAGTATGTCTTTGAACAAATCAGAAAGGCGGATTACATTCTCATCGATAATTTTGAGTGGACTAACGCCACTCAGGTATTTTTGTATCCGGCTATGCTTAAGCATCCGGAGTACTTTGAGGACGCCTATGTACATCCTACTGAGAAAGTGTATGTAGTAAAGGTCAAGAAATAAATGAGCAAGGATCTAGTTCAATCCGTATATTGGTCAAGACTGGAATAAAATGGAAGAATTGCCAAACTGTCGCCTAACTGATTTTGCCAAGTCAGGCGGTTGAGCCGGAAAACTAAGTCCGGCGGACTTAGCAGAGATAGTAAGAGACCTAAAGCAAAAGCCTCATGGAAGTGTAGTGGTGGGCTTTGACACTTCTGATGATGCCGGGGTGTTTCGTCTCTCGGATGAGCTCTGCCTGATCCAGACCGCGGATTTTATTACCCCCATCGGCGATGACCCCTTTCTGTTCGGTCAGGTGGCAGCGGCCAATTCCCTCTCAGATATCTACGCCATGGGAGGCAAGCCCATCTCGGCTATTAATCTGTGCTGCTTTCCAGCCAAAGGGATAGACAAAGCTTATCTGGCAGAAATTCTAAAGGGTGGACTGGACATCCTGCAGAAAGCTGGGGGAGTTCTTCTGGGAGGACATACGGTCAGAGACGAAGAGCTTAAATACGGACTATCGGTCAACGGAATAGTCAAACTCTCTGAGATTAAAAGAAACTCTACCGCCACATCAGGAGACAAAGTCATTCTGACTAAGCCAATTGGGACCGGAGTAATCATCCAGGCCAGTAAACTAAAACTCTTACCCGAATCAGCTCTGTTGGAGATAACTCCCTCTATGACTCAGCTCAATGACAAAAGCTGCCAGTTAATGTTAGATTATGAGGCCAATGCCTGCACAGACATAAGTGGATTCGGCCTGTTAGGGCATCTCTGGGAGATGGCTTCTGCCAGCGGAGTGGGAATTAGATTATACTCCGGCACCATTCCCTATTTTCCCACCAGCCTGGAGATGATTAGAAAAGAGGTTAAAATCGGTATCAATTCAGCCAACCGGAGTTTTGTGGGAGAGAATGCAATTTTCGATCGGAAAGTACCGGAAGAGTTCCGACTACTTCTTTTTGACCCCCAGACTTCTGGAGGCCTTTTAGTCACCCTGCCAGAAGAAAAGACAGACGAATTTATTGAGGCTCTCCATCAAGCAGGAATCTCTCAGGCTAAAATCATCGGGGAAGTTTTCCAGTCTCAACCCAGAATCGAAGTGCTGGCCCAATAGCCGTTTTCCATACCTGTTTTAAGATCTCTCTCAGCTTCCAGTCGAATTAAAACAATTCCAGAGCTTATGCTCTCCGGTCAGGCTTACCGTTCTCAACCCTCGAGGCTAGAAGTTGAGATTCAACAATATCTTTGTCCTTTTTGACGGAAGCAGGCTTTTTGACCCAGCTGCGCAAATCCAGAAAAAATATATACCCTCCCAGGAATGCCCCCAAAAATGTGGTAAAGAACCTCCAAACCACCGCATAATAAACCAGGACTTGCGCAGACATTAGAGGATTCATCAGCCAGCTGGAAGAAATCTCTGCTAAACCTGAGGCTCCGGGGGTGGGGGCAAAGTAAATCAACACGTATTGGATGATTTGCAAGCCGAAGAAAATGCCGAAAGGAACCGGTTGGTCCAAAGCCCGGGCAATGACATAAGCCATCAAATACTTATTGGAATAAAGGGCTACGGTGACCAGTACAGTCACCAGCAGGACCATTTTTCTGGCCTGCAGGATTTCTCTGAAAATTTGGCGGAAGTGCTGGATTTCCAGATTCAGCGTAGCCAGGAGCCGATCTCTGAAGCTTTCAAGTCTGAGAAGCCGAACCGGAACTACCCGGAAGAGCTGCTTCACCAGAACCAACCCGATCGAAGGAAACATAATTACTAACAAGACTAAGCTTATCATAGTTGCCAACACCAGAAGACCGGTTTGCATAATGGGGACGAAATTTTCTCCCCACAGATGGGAGGGGAGGAGCGCCCAGGAGATAAGGCTAGCTATCAGAAAGAAAAGCAAAGTAGCCGCAAAATTGACCAAAGAGATCAAAGCGGCCTGAGAGACTTTGGCTCCACAGCGCCAGAGTATATAAAGTTGGGCCGGACCTCCGCCGGTTTGACCCGGGGTAATGGCCGCCATGAAAATATTGGCCAAATTGGAGCGCATGCAATTCCACAGGGAAATATCAGGCAGAATCCGGCCGTCAAAAAAGAGCCTGAAGCGCAATCCCCCCAGAAGATAGTCTAGCCCGACCAAGGGAACCAGAATTAAAAGAAAGAGAGGGTGGGTATGCTCCCACAAAATCCGGAAGCTGGCAGGAGCCTTCCAGCAGATGGCTAAGATCACACCTAAAGCGGTGAAGAATAAAAACCCCTGAATTCCTAAGAAGGCTTTTTTGAAAGAAGGGAGAGCCGGAGTTTCTAAGGTGTGATCGTCCACCGCTATTTACCCGGCCCCTCTTTTTTGAGTTTTAAGAAAAACGGATCTGGTTTTCAAGCTAAGATTATGTGACGGCTAAATAAGATCGAGATGTTTCATCCTGTTCTTCAGGCTGGCGATCTGCCCGGTGTGGGAGGCTTCATGCTCAATCAGATGATAAAGTATCCAACCGTTGGTCAGTCTCTTTTGGCTATATCGATGGACTCTCTCTAAGTCTTTATCTTTGAGCCTCTGCAAGATTTTCTTAGTCTTGGCCCTGACCTTATCTAATTTTCCTAAAAAGAACTTTAGCTCATTTCTTTCAACTGGGCTGGCCTGAGGACTGCCATAAATTTCATATCTGAATTCCTCTTTCTGTTTTTTGGTCAGAGGTACTCCTTCAATTACCTCCTGCATCCACCATAACTCTGCCTCGGCGACGTGCAAGAGCAGAGTGCCAATCGTATTGGTATACTTATCCGGCTGCCAGGCTAAATGCCCGGGTTTTAGGCCGGCCACTTTGCGTTTTAGGATTTCCCGATTCAGTCTCAGCATAGAGTAAATCAGGCCGACCGTGGGGAAAAAACCTTTTTCCGGCTTTAGTCTCAAATCTAGAGCTCTCACTGGTTTCCTGGGGATGTTTTACCCAGCACGACCATAGTATACTTTTCCGGATTCAGGTATTTTTTGGCAATCTGATTAACTTTCTCTAGAGTTATAGGTTTAACTCTTTCTGAAATTCTATCCGGAAAATCATACCCCAGACCTGCCATCTGGTAGAAGGCCATATTTTGAGCCTGACCCGGGCTGGTCTCTTGACTCAGGTAGAAACTGGTTATAAGATTCTTTTGGGCCACTTCCAAGTCTTCTGCTGGAATGCCGAAGCTCAGAATTTGCCTGACTTCGCCTAAGATTCCAGCTTTACCCTTGTCAAAGTTCTGAGATGAGACCCCCATCTCAAATGTAAAAGGTGTGGCCAAGAGCCTGGGCCGGATATAAGTCCACATCCGGTAGGCAATACCCTCTTCATACACATATTTGAAGAAGAGTCTCCGGGAAAGGACTCTTTCCACCAATTTCAAAGGCCAGTAATCCGGATCAGATACCCCAACTCCCAGATAGCCGAGGTTGAAGGTAATCTGAGTCTTCTCCAGTGGAATCTCTTTGACTTTCAACTTGGTCAGGTAGGGCTCGTCTACTAAGTTAAAACCCGGTCTATCTCTTTTAGGAAGAGCCGCCAGTTTTGTTTCCAGATATTTGAAATCTTCCGAACTGAAGGCTCCCACCACGGCCACCACCATATTAGAAGCCAGGTACAACTTTCGATGTTTTTCTACCAAATCCGGCCTGGTCAAACCAGAGACACTTTTTTCTTCTCCTAAGACAGACTTCTGGTATGGGCTTTGACTAAAGATCTCCTTGGCGAATTCTTTATTGGTCAGATCATAGCTGCGGTCAGGCAGGGATTTGATTTCAGCCAAAAGGTCCTCTTTGACTTTGGAAATTTCTTTTTCTGGGAAAGAGGGCTGGGTCAAGACCTCCAAGAGTAAGTCTGTACCAGCTTGAAAACTGCTCGGCACGCTCAAAAAAGAGAGATTGGAATAATCCTCGGAGCTGGAAGCAGTTAAATTTATACCTAAATTGTCAATTTGCCTGGCGATCTGGAGGGCATCTTTCTGCTCAGTCCCCTTCAGCAAAGCTCTGGCAATATAATTGGATATCCCGTTGTTCTTTTCATCTTCAGCCAAAAGCCCGCCCTTGACGTAAACTTCTACTGCCACGGTGTTTGAAGAGAAATCAGGTTTACTAATCAAGGTTAGTCCATTAGCAAAAACTTGCTTACTGGCCGGTTGAACCGGGGAGGCTTGCTTTCCAATCGTTGGGAAAGCTACGTTATTAGCAAGATCTGCAAGACTCTGAGAGGGAGAACCTTCCGGACAGACAGTGGCAATGCTGCAGTTGGTGGGCCGCAGATATTTTCGGGCAACTCTTTGGAGGTCGTCCAGCGTCGTTTTCTTGATTTGGTCAAGGTAATAACTCTCCAAAGCAATGTCTGAATTAGCAGCGTAGAAAGCCAAGGTCTGGGCCTGGTTGAGGAAAGATTGATGTCGGAAGTAATGGTCATTTTCTATTTTCTTTTTGGCCCCTCCTAGTTCCTGTTGGGTTACTCCTTGTTCAGCAATTTTTTTCAGCTCCTCAAAGATGGTCTGCACAACTTTGGTTTCCTTTTCTGTCTCCAGCTTCAAATCCAATACAAACAGCCCCGGGTCCTTTCTGTTATCGAGATAACTTGAAACCGATAAGACCAGATTCTCTTTTAGCTTTAAGGCCTGGTAGAGTCTGGAGTTCTCCCCTTCGGATAAAATGCTGTTTAATACCTCCAAAATGGGAATGTCAAAATGGGAGGCTTCCGGGATATGAAAAGCCCAGAGCATATAACTGTTGGCCGCTTTCATTTGAATCGAGGCCTCCCGGAACTCCTTCTGCTCCGGCTCAGCCAAGCCTGATTCAAAGGAAGTTTTGCCTTTGGGATACCCTCCCCACAGCTTTTCAATCTTCTCCAAAAGCTCGTTTGTGTCAAAATCCCCCACGCAAGCCAGGACTATCTGGTTGGGGACATAGCGCTCCTGATAAAAGGTCCTAAACTTGTCCAAATCAGAATTCAAAATGACTTCCTTTGAGCCGATAGGTGAGATGCGATAGGGGTGAACCTTATAGGCGGTCTCCAGCATCAAATAATAAACTCTGTAATCCGGCCGGTCCCAGTCCATATTGTACTCTTCCATTACCACCTGACGCTCCTTGTCTACTTTCTCCTGGGTGATTTTGGTATTCATCACCACGTCAGCATGCCGCCAGAGTGCCTGGTCCAGATTCTCCTTAGTAGTAATGATGTAATAATCGGTCACGTCATCGCTGGTGAAGCCATAAAAAGTCCCCAGGCTCTGAAAGACCTTTCTGGTCTCCAGCTCGGCCTGTTTATCAGTTCCCCCCCGGAAGATCAGATGCTCATAATAGTGTGAAAGCCCGGAAATCTCTGGAGTCTCGGTCCTGCTCCCCCCTTTAACATAAGCATTGACGGCAATCAAGTTTTTTTCATGCTGTTCTTTGGTTATCACCTGCAGGCCGTTGTCCAGGTAAAAAACTCGAATGGGATTGCCCGGCATAGCTAAGACCTCCAGTCCGGTTAAAAATGTTAGAGCTAAGACCACTGTCATAATTTCTAATCTTTTCACCTGACCTCCTTAACTTAGACAGTATATAACTTCAGGAGCGCTGACAAATCAAGGTTAAAACTCTCAGGTCTTGGCTGCAAGAGTTCCATCCCCTAAGAGGAGAGGGGCTATTCGCCAGAAGTCATTGCGAGGAGAGCCCAGATTTTTGTCGGGGCTCGACGAAGCAATCTGCATTTTCCAAATCCTTCACCTAATTTTATTGACAGAGATATACTCTACTCCTTATTTTGATTTCAAACTCATGCACGGTATCACAGACATTCTCTTCCGCCTCTTTATCATCTTTACCTCTGCCAAGATCATGGGGGAGTTATTTGAGCGCTTCAAACAGCCGGCCTTGATTGGAGAGATTTTAGCGGGCATCCTCTTGGGCCCCCAACTGTTTAACTTAATCCCGGAGCAGGAAATCTATCAAGTCTTAGCAGAGATCGGGGTCATGGTTTTGCTCTTTACGGTGGGGCTGCATATAAAACTAGAAGATATCTTAAAAGTGGGGGGCCGCTCCACTCTGGTAGCTTTATTTGGGGTAATAGTCCCCTTTATCCTGGGTTATCTCTACACTGTTCTCTCTGGCCACAACACGGTTGAGGCCATGTTCATCGGAGCGGCCATGGTGGCCACCAGCGTGGGCATTACCGCTCGCATCTTTGCAGATTTGAATCTAATGGAAACAGAGACCGCCCGGATAATCTTAGCAGCAGCGGTCATAGATGACATCCTGGGAATGCTGATCTTGGCCATTGTGACCGGAGTCGGCCAGGGGACTTTATCTTATGTTAACTTAGGAATAGTAACTTTAGAAGCGGTTGGTTTCGTAATCTTCTTGATTCTGGTGGGCACCAGATTGGCCCGGCGCTATGTCCCCCGAGTTGCCAATTTGAGAACCCGCAACTCTGTCTTTGCCCTGGCCCTAATTTTTCTTTTAGGGCTTTCAGCCGTGGCCAGCTGGATTAAGTTAGCCGCCATAATCGGAGCCTTTATGGCTGGCTTGGTGATGTCGGAATTTAATTATCAGTTCCAGCTCACCCAGAGGGCTGAATCTTTATATGATTTTCTGGTCCCTTTTTTCTTCGTCATTTTGGGCAGCAAAGTGGATTTGACAGTTTTTGCCAATAGTGCCATCTGGCTGGCAGCCGGTATAATCACAATTCTTGCCATCTTAGGTAAACTAATTGGCTGTGGAGCAGCGGTCATAAAGTCCGGTTTCAAGACCGCCCTGGTAGTAGGAGTAGGGATGGTCCCCCGCGGGGAAGTGGGAATGATAGTAGCCTCACTTGGTCTGGGCTCCGGAGTCATCAGCTCTGAGCTGTATGCCGTGGTGATTTTCATGGTGGTAGCCACCACTCTTCTGGCTCCTCCCCTGCTACGAAAACTTTTGATACCCAAGTAGCCGCCTTGCTGGTTGAAGAACAAATCTCATCTGGGGAAGCCTTCTTTGAGAAATGGCGGAGCAGGCTGGGCTTTTTTGCAGGCCCGGCTGTTTTCATTCTAATTCTATTCATACCTTTCGGGCAACTTTCGACTTCCGCTCACCGGCTGTTGGCCATTTTAGGCTGGGTGATGGTCTACTGGATTACTGAATCCATTCCCATTCCAGCCACCGCGCTTCTGGGTGCGGTTTTGTGCATTCTCCTGGGTATAGATGAGGAGAAAAAAGTCTTAGCCTCCTTTGCCAATCCCATCATTTTTTTGTTTATGGGGAGTTTTATGATTGCCCGAGCCATGCGGATTCACAAACTAGACCTACGCCTGGCTTATTTTATTCTCTCCCGCAAATTTTTGGGCCAGTCCCAGCTTGGAATTGTGCTGGCGGTAGCCTTTTTGTCCGCTTTTTTGTCGATGTGGATTTCTAATACCGCTACAGCCGCAATGGTGTTCCCGGTCGCTTTGGGAATAATCACCAGCATCTCTGAAGCCCAAAAAGAATCGGCTGACCTGACCGGTTTTAAGACTGGTTTGATGTTGATAGTAGCCTATGCCTCCTCAATAGGTGGCATTGCCACTCCAGTGGGAACTCCCCCTAATCTGATTGGGCTGGGTATGCTTGAGACTATCTTGGGGAAAAAGATCTCCTTTTTTAGCTGGATGCTCTTGGGGGTCCCTTTAGCGGCAGTGACTCTGGCCTTGCTAATTTTTTTCTTCAAAGCCCTGTTTAGGATTAAAAGAAAGCAGTTGGAAAATCTGGGCCAGCAGATTCAGGCCAAAAGAAAGGCTGTGGGTAATTGGACTAAAGGCCAAAAGAATACTTTAATCGCTTTCCTGACTGCGGTTACCCTGTGGGTTCTACCCGGCCTGATTGCCATCCTGAGTAGTACCTCCTCTGGGCTGTACGACTTTTACAACTCCCGAATTCCGGAAGCAGCCGCGGCCATTCTAGCCGCTCTGCTATTGTTTGTCCTGCCGGTCAATTGGAAGCAAAGAGAGTTCACCCTGACCTGGAGAGAGGCGGTCCGAATCGACTGGGGAACCATACTATTATTTGGCGGCGGCTTAACCTTAGGGAGCCTGATGTTTTCCACTGGTCTGGCAGAAAAACTTGGCTTTTGGATTATCTCTCTAACTGGTGCATCTTCTCTTTGGGCTATCACCCTGATTGCAATCATCACTGCGGTCTTTATCAGTGAGACCACCTCCAATACCGCCTCAGCCAGTATGGTCGTACCGGTTGTGATAGCCATTGCCCAGTCTGCTGGCGTATCTCCTCTCCCGCCGGCTTTGGGAGCAACTTTAGGGGCCAGTTTTGGCTTTATGCTGCCGGTCTCCACCCCACCCAATGCCATAGTTTATTCTTCTGGATTTATTCCGATTACAAGAATGATAAAGGCCGGGATAGGGCTGGATCTGCTTGGCATCCTGGTTATCTGGCTGGGTTTGAGAATCTTAAGCCCTATCTTGGGGTTAGTATAAATCCTGGTTGCCCAAAAGGTAATTTCGTATTATATTATAAATAGTGTGAGGTCATAAAAACCTGTGCAGTATCAATCTGGCTTCGTAGATAATTCAGCCATAGAAAAGGAGTATTGATGCGTCTTAGTAGATTAGCAATCTTGATC
>Ga0209641_10003283_pt1 | contig 13585 bp, 10 predicted proteins | sample RifCSP16_1_FD_184022 | JGI IMG/M metagenome (GOLD analysis project Ga0209641, IMG submission 184022) | Soil microbial communities from Rifle, Colorado - Rifle CSP2_sed 16_1 (SPAdes) (version 2) | ecosystem: Environmental > Terrestrial > Deep subsurface > Rock core/Sediment | place: Rifle...
TTGACTGCCACTGCTTCCCGTTCCTATTGGGCCGGGCTGTTGGCGTGCGCGCTCGTGGCGCTGGCGCCGAACATAGTCAGGTGGCATGCCTGGCTGATGAGTGAAGCTCTCTTCATCTTCCTCACCCTGCTATCTCTCTACGCTCTCGTCGATCACATCCGCACCGGGCGGACGGGCCCATTGTATGTCAGCGCGCTGGCCGCCGGGATGGCCGGCCTCGCCCGCTATGTGGGCGTCAGTCTGATTCCGGTCGGCGGCTTGGGCATACTTCTGTGGGGTGCTGGTTCACGTCGTGAGCGGCTCGGTCGGGCCGGGCTGTTCTGCGTTCTGGCGGCGGCTCCCTTTGTGCTGTGGATGGTTCGCAACCAAACGGTGGGCGGAGAGGGATTGGCAAATCGTGAGCTGCGCTTCCATGGCTTTCGGCCCGAGGCGTTGCGGGTCTTCCTGTTCGAACCGACGGTCTGGGTTGTGCCGAGGATCCTTGTCTTGTCCAGGCCGGTGCGAGGTGCTCTTGCGCTGATACTCCTGGGTGTCGGGCCGGTCATCTTCCTGCGAGGAGCTTTGCGGGCGGGTTCGCTGAGGGAAGCGGGCCGGCAGGATGAAGGGGCCGTCCTACCCTGGCTCCTTTTCATCCTCATTCCGTGCTACGTCGGAATCCTCATTGTCAACTCGCTCTTCCTCGACGCCGGCACCACGTACGACGGCATCTTGCGCTACCTGGCGCCGCTCTTCGTCCTCGTCGTGATGCTCGAGCTGAGCGTGGTCCCTCGCATGATCGTCCCCGGGCGCGCTCGTCGCCCTCTGGCCGCTGCGGCGGGAGTCTGGCTGGCGGCGGTTCTGGTCACAAATTCCCTCGAGACCTGGACCGTGATCCGCCAATCGACTTATGAGACAGGGTTCAGCCGGATCCGGAATGAATGGTTCGACCTCGCCGCCGTGCTGGAGGGCGCACCCAGGATCATCACCGACAACCCCGAGATGGTCTACTACCTCATTGATCGCCCGGCCTACATGATGCCCATCAAGTTCGACCTGTACCAGCAAGCCTTCCGCGAGGACTACAAGCAGCAGATCGAGCTGGCGCGTGACAGGCTGGAGGCGGGTGCGGTTCTGGTTGTCTTTGGTGAGCCATCGAAGGATGAGGCCGAGGCCCTTCACTTGCTGGAGGCCGTTCCGCTCCAAACGTACGACGAAGCGGTAGTGTACGGCTATCCTGGTTGATGCGACAGAAAGAATCCGCTTGCCTCCCGACCAGATGAACCCTTGAACGGCTCGGACCCTGTACGCATTCTTTACCTCGCGGGCTGGGGCCGTAGCGGGAGCACCATCCTGGGGGCTCTGGTAGGGCAGGCGGAGGGGTGTTTCTTTGGGGGGGAACTGTGGTATCTAGGCCAGCGGGGGTGGGCGCAGAATTACCTCTGCGGCTGCGGCAAACCGTTCCGAGAGTGCGAAGTGTGGTCCGAAGTAACATCCAGGCTCCGAAAGGAGCTCGGTGACTCCGCACTGACGCTGCTCGAAGCTCTCCCCGGTTCGACCTTGCGAACAAGGTCCTTGCTGATGCAGGTTCTGTTCGGTCGGATGGGGATTCCGAGCGGGCTTGAGCGGAGAACCCTCGATGTGTTGGAAAAGCTCTATCGTGAGATCGCTGCGGTCTCCGCAGCGTCCGTCATCATCGACACTTCGAAGGCCCCCATGTACGGCATGCTGCTGGAGAAGATCCCTTCCGTACAGCTCTCCGTGGTCCATCTGGTGCGGGATCCCCGCGGCACCGGCTATTCGATGAGAAAGCGAAAATACGACCCTGCCGGCAGACGATACCTGCCCCGCGCCGGCGCGCTTCAGAATGGGGTCCTGTGGCTGACGTGGAATCTGGCTGCCGAGGTTCTCTGGAACCGGCGAGGATCGAAGACACGCTATCTGCGAGTTCGATACGAAGACTTTGCACGAAACCCTGACAAGGGCCTCCGTACCGTGCTGGATTTCCTGGGCCTGCAATCCGACCTCCACCTCATCTCCGGCCCGGCAGACGTCACCCTCCGTGCAACCCACTCCGTCTCGGGGAACCCGGATCGCATGAAGACAGAGTCCATTGAGATAAAGATCGATGATGAGTGGAGATCGAGGATGGCATGGCACCAGAAAGGGCAGGCCGTCCTGCTCACCTGGCCCCTGCTCCTTCGATATAGCTATCGGCTGTGGGCATAAGCGCTGCCGTCCGACCCTCTGCCATCGGAGGGGTGTATGCCCGGGCAAGGCGAGACCGATCGCCTGCGACGGTCACGTGGAGGCACGCTTGCGGCCGACTCGCTTAGACGCCCCGTCGAAAGCCCCATGAGGGAGCCCGGCGGAATTGGCGACTTTCTTGACCCCGGGCGGCAAAGCGTCTCGTCCCCTCCGATCGACGGAGTGGCATGTCCTACCCGCTCTTCTCAACCTCGTCCGGCTTGACGGCGATCCAGCCGGAGTAATGCCCGGTGAAGGAGGCCAGCGGCGTGTTCGAAAGCACCTCCAGGGAGAGCGTCAGCTTTTCGGCGAACCGGACAAGAGCGGGGATCGGTCTCCGTTCCAGTGCGCCGATCAAACGAATGGTGGGGTACCGAATCGCGTGGCCCATATGGAATTCCCGCTGGACGGCGAAACCTGTCTCTGTCAGCAGGTCGGACCCCTCTTGGCGGGACAAGGTTTGCCCGAGCGGGAATGAATCGGATCGCAACCGACGCACGATCGACAGGGGCAACCGCGCCCGCAATGCGACCTCCGGATTCGCTGGATTGTCGAGAGAGAGAAGGAGAATCCCTCCCGGGAGGAGCAGACGGTAGATCCCGGCGAGGGCGAGTCGGATCTCCTCTCGACTTGCCAGGTGATCCAGAGTGGATAGGGAAAGGACCGCCGAGCAGCTGTCATGCCGGAACGGCGGATGGCGGATGTCCCCCACGACGCAACCGAGGCCCGGATCCTCGCTGCCGATTCGAACGAAAGCGGAGACGGCGATCGCGCGATCGATATCCAGGCCAATGAATCGAAGCTGAGCGGGCAGATCGAAGGCGTGGTGATACGATCCGCTGGCTTCATCGAAGAGGTCCGTCTTGAGGGCGGGCCCGGATGGAGCGGAGCGGAAGGCGATTTGAATCCAATCTCGGATGATGGCTTGATGAACACGCCACCAACCATGCGAACGAGGCCGTATCGGGTTAACCGGGGACCTTCCTGTCACGATGGATCTCTACAGGCTGGGGTGGATTGGCTGATCGGGAAGACCTGCAGAGTCCCGTGAACCTCGGGGTGGGCGGCTGCGGCGCCCCGTGCGACCGGATAGCGAGCCCGTGCGTCGGGCCGTTGCCTTACCGATCGTCCGTGTCTTGCCATGAGAGGCGTTTCCGTAGTGCGCGCCTCGCCAGCGCCCGAAACAAGGACGCCGGCACGAGCCCGGCGCGATAGAGGGCCATCCCGAACTCGAAGGGGCGAGCCAGCGGAGATCTCGTCGACCGGGACATTTCCTCGAATCGGCGCATCGCCAGCGCCTCGGCGACTGGCCGCAGCGGGACTCCTTCTCGACGCGCCCTGGCCAAGAGCCGATCGACGTGCGTTTCTGAGTGCGCCCGCAAGGTCCGATCGATTTCAGTCGGCGCGACCGAGGCGAACTCGAGGACGGCACCAAGCACCCCGCCGCAGTTGGCGACGAAATCAGGGATGACGAGCACATTCCGCTCTGCCAGGCTGGCTTCGGCGTCTTCGGTCAGCGCATTGTTTGCCCCGGAACAGACCATCCGTGCCGTGACATCCTGTTGACTCGACCGGTCGATGGTGTGGTAGCCAGCGCACGGAAACAGTACGTCGACGGGCAACGTGGGCAGCACTTCTGAGGGAACGGCCCTTGCGCTGGGATACTGTTCCACAACTCGGCTGCCGAGATCGGGGACGGCCTGCGTCAGCCAGCTGATGTCCAGCCCCGAGGGATCATAGATGGCGCCGCGTGAAGTAGATACGGCGACGACCCGCACCTGGGCAGTCGCCAGCAGACTCGCCAGAGCCGAGCCGACTTTGCCGAATCCCTCGATGGCCGCGCGGGCGCCCCCAAGACTCTCGCCGACGAAACTCCAGGCCCGAGCCGCGCTGTGGAACGTCGTCAGGGCAGTGTAGTAACCCGAGCGTGATACCTTGAGCTGGCGCGGGGAAACTCGGACACCGGCCTGCTCCAAGACCAGGCGGATGTCATGGATGTCCGTCCCCATGTCCGGCGCGGGGACGTAGGCCCGACTGCGCAGCAGCGGCCGAGCAGCCTGCGCGAATTGGGCAAGGTGTTGCTGGCGATGGGATGGCGATTCCTCGGGGTCACCGCGGATCCCGGCCTTGGCCCCGCCGAAGGGTTGGCGGAGATAGCCGTACTTGAGCGTCATCGTTCGCGCCAAAGCGCGCAGCTCGGCCTCATCGACGGTGGGGGAAATCCTCAACCCGCCGTGGGAGCGAGACCGGAGACGGCTGTCGAGGGCGATCCATCCAACCGGCTGGCCGCCAAGGGAGAGGGTGTGGACAAGGGGGAGGTCTCCGGCCGACCCATCCAACCCACGCTCAGACGCGCCGCTCTCGCCGCTATGACGGCGCTCGGCCTTGTTTGTCAAGGGAAAGTTCATCCTCCTGTCGAATGCTCTAACGGCGCGGACAACTCCAACGCGATGCGATGAGATGGAGGCGTTAGATCGACGCCAGGTGAGCCTCCTTCGCGTCTCATTCGCGATAGTATAGTGGACGGCCCGGTGAACCTGTGGCCGGGTGGGCTTGGTGAAGCGGGGATGATCTGGTGCGGGACGTATTGCCAGGCAAGGAGATCGAGGACCGCCCGCTCGCGGGATTGAACTCCCAAGGCCATCAGCCGACTGGCCGACAGGAACCCCGTCAATCGGCAAGGGTCTGCATACAGAGATGGTCTGCAGTCGGTGCCTCATCCCGCCGATGCCCTCGCTGGGGAGGTCCCTGGAGAGCCGCTTGAGCTTCTCTTCCTTGAATGGAAAGGGGATGCGTGGATGAGACGAGCCTCCCAAGGCGTCCATGCCGGTCGGCATCGCCCGCGGGCGACGACAGTGTGGCTCTACCTACGGAGAGAATGGCTACCGCACCGCACCGGCCTCCGGGAAACGCTTTCCTCCCTCAGGCTGGAAATCATGCGAGTTTTCTACCGGCTCCAGGGCAAGGTTCTGGTGCATTTTCTTCATGTCGGAAAGACAGGAGGTTCCGCTGTCAAGCACACATTGAAGCATTACCACCCTCGCGGCCGCGTGGCGGTCTTCTTGCACGGCCACAAGGTAACCTTAAGGGACATACCCGAGGGCGAAGGCGTGATCTTCTTCTTGCGAGACCCCATCTCAAGGTTCATCAGCTCGTTCTATAGCAGACAACGCGAAGGCCGGCCCAGATACATCATGCCTTGGACGGTGGAGGAACGCGAGGCCTTTGAGTACTTCCGCACTCCTGGGCAGTTGGCGGAGGGTATTTCCTCTGCGAACCTCGAAGAGCGGGATAGGGCTCACAAGGCAATGCGTTCTATCCAGCATGTGAGGTCCTCGTATTGGGATTGGTTCGAGGGCGAGGACTACTTTAGATCAAGGCTGCCAGATATCTTCTTCATCGGATTTCAGGAGCGCCTGACAGAGGACTTTCTGATTCTCCGATCGAAACTTGAGTTGCCTGACCATGCGGAATTGCCTGACGACGAAATCATTTCACACAGGAGCCCCCCGGGGCTGGACAAGACCCTTCGGGACCAAGCCATCGAAAACCTGAAGAAATGGTACGAAAAGGATTTCGAGTTCGTCCGACTATGCGAGGAAGTCCTCCAGCAGCGTTCAGCTCTTCGGACAGAGCAGCCAGTTACTCTTCCACTTTAGGTGGCATTGGGCGGCTCATTCCAGTCGGGTTTGGCGAAAGTCTTCCCTTCGTGACCCTGGCTAAGGCGAGAAGTGTTGATATGGTGACCGCGTGAGACAGAGAAACAGCGCATCCCATGCCGCAAGCGTAGCGCGCGGACCCCTCAGGGCACGTGCCCCTGGCCCGTCCTGTCCGGGGGCGGATTCAATTTCCGAACGATCCCTCGCTTGGGAGGGTACCGACGATGGATGAGGCACTGCCCAGCGATGTCCAAGTGCTGGCGCAAGGGACAGGGATCGCCTTGCCGGGGCAAGTCTTCGGGCGAGTCATCACCTTCGTTGGTCTCACTATCCTGGCCCGATGGCTGGGCCCTCCGGCGTTTGGCTTGTATGCCATCGGCTGGACCATGCTCAAAGTCGGGTCAACGGTCGCCTCCTTCGGACTCCCGGTGGGGGTAGTGCGCCTGGGCTCGCAGGAGCGAGGGAGGAATCCTGCTCGATTTCGCGGAGTGGTCTTGCAGTCGCTCGGTTCCGCACTTGGGATCGGGGCGCTGCTCGGTCTCGGGCTCTATCTGGCAGCCCCCTGGCTTGCAGGTACTGTATTCAATAACCCGAATCTGGTTGTGGTCCTTCGCCTGTTCGCACCGGCCATGGCCCTGGCGGCAGGCCTTCATGTTGCCGCCGCCGCGACGCGGATCACCCAAAAGGTCCACTTCTCCATCCTGGCAACGGAGCTGATGCAGCCCGGCCTCTATCTGATTCTCTCCGTAGCCGCCTTGGTCTTTGGTGGAGGACTCCAAGGGGCGATCCTGGCGGCATTGACATCTTACGCGGTGGCCTTCCTGGCCGCCGTCGTGTTCATGGTCCGACTCTTCCCGGAAGTGAAGGCGGTCAGGTCAGGGGTCGAGTCTGCCCTCGGTAAATTGCTGCCGATCGCGATCCCGGTGTCGCTGGCGGTGACATTTGCCACCGTGACGGTTTGGGTTGACCGATTGATCATCGGAGCTTTTCGCCCGATGGCGTCGGTCGGCGTCTATCAGGCCGTTTCTCAGGCGTCGACTCTCTTCGCCGTGATCCTGGCATCCGTCAGCTTGACATTTGGGCCGATGGTCGCCAATCTCTCGCTTGACAGGGATCGCTCCCGGATGCTCGAGCTCTTCCGCGTCAGCACGAAATGGACGGTCTACATCAGCCTGCCCATCCTGCTCGTTGTGTGGTTCGCTGCCCCTGAGATCGTCCGCGCCCTTTATGGACCGGCCTACGTCCTGGGAGCGCAAGCGCTGATCTTGCTGACCGTAGGCCAAATTCTTAACGCCGCCACCGGACCCACCGGCCCCTTCCTCAATATGACGGGACACCATCTCACTTGGTTTCGACTCTCCGGGCTGGCGTTGATCACGAACGTCATCCTCGGGCTCACGCTCGTGCCTCGCTGGGGACTGGAAGGTGCCGCAGTATCCACCGCCATCAGTCTGGGGAGCTTGTCCCTGGCGAGCCTCGTGGCCTCCAAGAGGATTCTGGGCGCGTGGCCGTACGATCGAAGATTCACGAAGGTGCTTGTTGCCGCGCTGGCCACTGTCGCCTTTCTCGGGATTATGGAGGCCGTCCTACCCTTGCACGGCGCGCTCAAGGTGGCGCTGATGGCGGCGGGAGCGTTGGCCGTCTTTACGGGGGTCGTCGGAGGGCTGGGGTTGGATCCTGAGGACCGGGCGTTCTTCCGGACGGTCGGACAGGTCGTCGGCCTGGGGGCGGAGGCAAGTCGGCGGCCGACGTTGAATCGAGCGCAAGTGAAAACTTGGACGGGCGACGCTGCCAACTCATCAAAGCGTCCACCCTCGGGAGACAGTGGCCAGTCCGACGGGTCTTTGACATGAACAGCGCTCGAGCGGATCGACTCAGTGTGCTCTACATTGCCGGGGCTGGACGTAGCGGCTCGACGATCTTGGAGAGGATCCTCGGCAACGCTGCTGGTTTCGTTTCCGTCGGGGAAGTCCGCTTCTTCTGGGAGTACATGGCTGCCGGGGACCGGCTCTGTGGCTGCGGAGAACGTCTCGGCGAGTGCCAGTTCTGGAGAGGCGTCAACCAAGCCCTTGGGCTGACCGGAGCCATGATCGGAGATCTCGCCCGCGTCGCCCGATCACTGGATCGCACACGGAACGCCCCTTTCCTGGCGACAGGAATCCCCGCCTCCAGGCAATTCCCTCGCGGTTTCATCGAATCGACCAGGCGTCTGTACCAGGCGATTGGCGATGTGGCCGGGGTCCCGCTCATCGTTGACTCGTCGAAAGTCCCTTCCCACTTGCACTTACTGCTTCGAATCCAAGCTTCAGAAGTTCGCGTTCTGCATCTGGTGCGGGATCCTCGGGCTTATGTCTACTCGGAGACCCGCCGACGCAAGTTCGCTCCGCGAGTCGGCGGCCTTTCGGAAGTGATGCGAAGACGCCCGACAGGGCCTGCCGCCATGACCTGGGTCGCGGAGAACACCCTCTGTCGACACTGGGGCCGCAAGGCGGCCGCATACTCGCTGATAAAGTACGAATCGTTCGCGGCCGACCCCGACGGGGCGCTCGAGCGAGCCTTTCGGAATGTCGGTTTGCCCCGTGGGGACTGGCAACCGCTCGGCGGATCTCGTTTCGTGGTGCAGCCTACCCACAGCGTCGGCGGCAACCCCTTACGATTCGACAGGGGACCGATCACGGTCGCCGAGGATAAGGCATGGATGACCGAGATGCCGAAGACTACCCGAGGAATGCTGGGGCTTGCGTTGTGGCCGTGGCTGTCCCACTACGGCTACGGCAGGTAGCCTTGCCCAGGCTCAGGCGGGGTCAACAAGGGGTTCGCAGGTGGATCGACCCCCGCTGACGCCAGGACCTGGGCGTCCTCCGAGGGCAACCGTCCTCGGCGTTCGAATCGATGCCCTCCGCTCAGGCGAGCTGACAGATGCTGTATCGCGGCTTGTGCGTGAACACGCTCATGTGCTGGTCCTGAACGTCAATGTCCATGGCTTGAACCTTGCCTATGAGAATCCCTGGCTGCGCGACTTCTTCAACAGGGCGGAATGGGTGTTCCCGGATGGCGAAGGAGTCGTCCTTGCCGCCAGGTTTCTCGGCCAGCGGCTGCCCGCGCGGATCACCTTTGCGGATTGGATATGGGACTTGGCCGAACGGGCCGAGCGCGAACGGTACTCCCTCTACTTCCTTGGAGCCAAGCCGCAGGTAGCGGAGGCAGCTGCCCAGAGGTTGCGAGACCTGTTCCCGCAGCTCGACATCTTCGGGATCCGCGACGGGTACTTCGACAAACGTCGTTCGAGTGACGGGAACCGGCAGGTCGTGGAGGAGATCAATCGCCTCCGGCCGGACATCCTTCTGGTCGGGCTCGGCATGCCCTTGCAGGAGAAGTGGTTGATGGATAACTGGAGCGACCTGGATGTGAAAGTTGCTCTGGCGGTCGGGGGAATGTTCGATTTTGTCTCCGGACGTCTTCGGCGGGCCCCGAAATGGATGCAGCGGGCGGGGTTGGAATGGCTCGCTCGTCTGATCATCGAGCCGAGGCGACTCTGGAGGAGATATGTCATTGGAAACCCGAAGTTCGCGTTCCGTCTCCTTCGAGAGAGGCTGATGTTGTCCCCCGACCGCAGTGCCGACCCGAAATCAGAGGTGGGCGATGTGGGGAATCCTCGACTTTAGCCAGGGCGACACGCTGTAGCCAGGGCCCGACTAGAGGCCGGCGATGCCGCGCAAATCGGTGCGCGGGCCCGGATTTGGTGACCGGAGCAAGGCCTTGGCAACGCTGCGATATTCGCACTGCAGGTAGAATCCTCGTGGGTGCATCGCCCTCCGTTTGTCTTTGCGCGTTCATGAGCGAGCCTTTCTCCGATAGGGCCGGCTGAATGTCTAGGCGCATCCAACCCCTTTCCCTGCTTCTGGTCGGGCTCGACCTGGTGATCGTGCCGCTGGGGCTGTTGATCGCCGCCCAGATGCGCTCCATCCTTCCCTTCGGACGCGCCGGAGCGTTGGCGGCGGAGGCCGTTCAGACTCCGTGGGGAGTGGTCGCCCTGGCCATCGTTTGCTGGATGGCCGCCCTCTCGCTCAACGGCGTCTACAACCCACAACTCGTCCTGCGTTGGTACAACGAGGCCGGTCGCGTCATCTACAGCGCCGGCCTGGCCACGCTGGTTATGGCCGGTCTCCTCTACCTGGGCTACCGGGAGTTGTCGCGGCTGCAGTTCGTTTACTTCCTGATCACAACCGTCGTCCTGCTGCTTTCGGTGCGAGGCCTGCTGCGCCTCTACTACCGGATGATCGGACGGGCCCGGCCCGGCTGGAGGCTCCGCCTGCTGGTCGTGGGCGCCGGCCCGCTCGGACAGCGCGTTACCCAGATCATCCGCGACCACAGCCGATGGGGTTTCAGCCTCGTCGGGTACCTGGACGATGCTCCGACATTGAAGAACGCCGAGATTGATGGTTTGCGCGTCCTGGGGTCGATCAGCGACATCGGCCGCGTGGTCGAGGAGAAAGGCGTTGATGAAGTGTGGGTGGCCCTTCCGCCGCGTGCCTACGACCGACTGGTTTCGCTCGTCGCCGACTTGGAGCGGCGGCCCGTTCGCATCAAGGTCGTCCCCGATTACTTCTCCCTGGCGCTGGTCCAGGCGAAGCCGGAGGTCATCGGGGGCATGCCGGTGATCGGTCTGCGGGATCCCGTGATCGAGGGCTGGCCGCGGACGGTGAAGCGGCTCTTCGACCTCGTTGCGGGGACGTTCCTGACAGCGGTGGCCGCTCCCGTGCTCGGCCTTGTCTCGCTGCTGATCCGACTCGAAGGTCCCGGCCCGGTGGTGATCCGCCAACAGAGGGTCGGCGAGAACGGTCGCTTGTTCGACATGCTCAAGTTCCGCACGATGGTTCCCGGCGCCGAGACGAGGGCTCAAAATGGGATCACGTCTCAGGAGGGCGGATCGCCCGTCCACAAACACAGGGACGACCCCCGCGTGACGAGGGTCGGCCGCTTCCTACGCCGGTTCAGCCTGGATGAGCTCCCTCAACTCATCAACGTGCTGAGGGGCGACATGAGCCTGGTCGGCCCGCGGCCAGAGATGCCATGGCTGGTGGACCGCTACGAACCTTGGCAGCGCAAACGGTTCGCCGTGCCGCAGGGGCTCACCGGGTGGTGGCAGATTAACGGCCGAAGCGACAAGCCGATGCACCTGAACACAGAGGATGACCTGTACTACGTCTACAATTACTCCCTATGGCTCGACATCCTGATTCTCCTGCGCACCCCACTTGTGGTACTCCTGGGCAGGGGGGCTTTCTGAGGGCCGCGTCCGTTTGAAAAGCTTATCTGCCATTGTCCATCTGGACCGATGCGCGAGAGGCTGATTTCCTTGCGTTGCCCCACGTCCGAAGTGCTCGGGTTCGCTACTCTTACACCCCACGGCCCTTACATGGCAGGAGGCCGCTCTAATGCCCGTTGAGCTTGGCGCAAGCTCAACGGCCGCCGGTAAGGCGAACAGCCGGAGCGCCGAGCTCTTCGTGATCATCATCGCGATGGTCTTCTTCCTGGGAGCATTCCTCAGGATCAATCGCTACTTGCAGAACCGGTCTCTGTATATCGACGAGGCAATGTTCGCCCTCAACATCCTCGAGAGGACTCCAGTTCAGCTTGTTGGACCGCTGAGCTATGACCAGACGTCTCCCGTTGGGTTTACCCTGTTGGTTAAACTCCTCACGATGGCCTTTGGCGTCTCGGAACCGGTCCTCAGACTAGTCCCATTACTCGCGGGGCTGGCTTCCCTGCCGCTGTTCTATATACTCGCCAAGACGTGGCTGCCCAAGTGGGCTTCGCTCCTGGCTGTCGTCCTCTTCGCCGTTTCCGACGAACTCGGCAACTACGCAGCATGGTTCGATAAATACTCGTCGGATGTCACTCTCACCATAATCATCCTTCTTGTTGGCCTTTGGTTCTACGACTCAAGGCGACGGACGCGGTATCTGGTATTCGGCATCGTTGGTGTGGTCGCGGTCTGGTTCTCCTACCCTGTATCGATTGTGCTAGCGGGGATTGGCCTCCCCCTTTTTTTCCTCGCCTTAGGACGCAATTCGCGTAAGGAAGCTCTCCTCGTGGCGGTGATGGCAGGGTGCTGGCTCGCGAGCGCCGCGGCCTTGTGGGCCGTGTCGGTCAGGGCGGTTCTTGAGTCGCCTTCGCGGGGCGCCTTCTGGGCGAGTTCTGGGGGATTCCTTGTATTCCCGCCCCTGACGGTCGCCCAGGTCGAGAAAGACATTAGGATCCTAGTTCGCCCTTTCGAAGAACCGCTGGGCTTCGCCTTTTATGGCGGCGTGGTTCTGCTCTATGGCCTCGGGGCTATCGATGCGGTCCGGACGGGAGGAACTAGACTATTCCTTGTGACACCTTTCCTTATCACGATCGCCCTTTCTGCGTTGCGCCTGTACCCCCTTTACGTAAGACTCATCCTGTTTCTGGTGCCGCTCCTGCTTCTGACTGTGGTGATGGGCATCGTTCGGTTTTCGGAAGAATTGACGAGCCGGACAGAGAAGATTCTCGCGTTCGGATTCCTCGCGCTGACCCTGTACCAACCTTTCCGGATCGGTTTGGCCCGCGGCCTCCATCCCCGTGAATCCGAGGAGATACGCCCTCTGATCATTCGACAGATCGAGAGCTATAGGCCAGGCGATGTCCTAGCTCTGTATTACGGGGCGCAGCCTGCGTATCGGTATTATGCCTACCACCTGGGAGTCAACCAGGGGATCCCGGTCGATATTAACAACCACCGCGGTGCCCCCGAACGATACTGCGAGGACGTCAAACCGTTAGTAGCCCACCCAAGAGTGTGGGTTCTCTTTTCCCACAGCCATGGCGCCGAGGAGAAGATCATCGTCGACTGCCTCGACCGACTCGGAGAGCAGCAGAGCAAGCTCCAGGAAACCGGTGCCTCTCTCTACCTGTACGACCTTCGCGCCGTGTCCGATGGCTCCGCCCCCGGTGATTAGCTGTTACGGTTTGTCCCCGCCCAGCCTACTCGCGTGAAGCCCCGGGCCTCCATCATCGTCCCGTGCTACAACGAGGCTGCCACCATCGGCTGGCTGCTCGACGCCGTGGCGCGGCAGGACGCCGGCGCGCCCAGCCTGGAGGTTCTGGTGGCCGACGGCATGTCCGAAGACTCCACACGCAAGGTCGTCCGGCAGTTTGCAGAGGGACAACCCCATCTGGCGATTCGCATCGTCGACAACGTGGCCAGGAACATCCCGGCGGGGTTGAACCGCGCCATCGAGGCTGCCAGAGGGGAAGTTCTCATCCGGCTCGACGCGCACTCGATCCCAGCCGAGGATTACGTTCGGCGGTGTCTGGAGGCGCTGGCGGCCACGGGCGCTGCCAACGTCGGGGGAGTCTGGGATATCCGCCCTCAAGGGGCGGGTCGGACCGCCCAATCGATCGCTCGGGCTGCGTCCCATCCGCTGGGCGCCGGCGATGCGCGCTACCGCATTCGGGGGAACGCAGGACCGGTCGACACCGTGCCCTTCGGCGCCTTCCGGCGCGAGTGGGTCCAGCGCGTCGGGCCCTTCGACGAAAGCCTCTTTTCGAATGAGGACTACGAGTTCAACTACCGGATTCGTCAGGCCGGAGGAAAGATCTGGTTCGACCCTTCGATTCGTTCGACGTATTTCGCCCGCGGCACGCTCGCCGATCTTTGGAGGCAATACGCCCGCTAC